>Ga0307515_10003277_pt1 | contig 34235 bp, 22 predicted proteins | sample 17_EM_MG_FD_194513 | JGI IMG/M metagenome (GOLD analysis project Ga0307515, IMG submission 194513) | Populus trichocarpa ectomycorrhiza microbial communities from riparian zone in the Pacific Northwest, United States - 17_EM | ecosystem: Host-associated > Plants > Roots > Unclassified | place...
AAAAAAAAGCAATTAAAAGAATGAAGAATCAATCTAGAAAAACAATGAAATAAAATAAAATGTTGTGTGATAAAATTGAAAGAAAAAAACACATAAAAAACAACAATCAAGAGAATGAGTACCACATTTGATATAAAAAACAAAACAAAATCAAATGGAAAATAAATAAAATTGAAAAAAAAAAACAATTTAAAAAATAATCCAAAACAAAGAAATTTCAATCAAAAGAAAAAAGGATCATTATTGTAAGACAATAAATGGGACAACCTTGATTTTTGATTTTTGGTTGAGATGACACAAATTTCAGTGAGTGGAGAGAGAAAATAAGGGGAGGAGAAAAAAGTCAACCGCCATGATTTGAGCAAAACACGCTACCCCTTAAGCTTTGCCCTCATCGGACGTTTCAGATGACATGGTAGTTAGGAGATTTTTGTTGCCGAATGATGTTGCACGCCCTGCTCATAGGGTGCAAGTGATGTCTACTCGTTGGTGTGTGGCCCGCACGCGCCAATATATTTTTAAATTATTATTTTTATTTATAAAAATACTAATGCGCTCCTAATCCAAATAGAATATAACAAAAAGCCGTGAGAAAAATACTAAAATACCGTTTGACTCATCCTTTAATTTTCTTAACTTTAATAACAATGAAGTAATTGTACTATTTGTAAAAAATAAAATTATGCAAAAACCCTCTTAGCTTTTAATGTTTTTTTGCCTGTTAATGATATCTATGTAATTAAACTGTATATAAAAATATAAACTACTAAATTATCTCTAATCAATTTGCAAATGATCTCTAGGTCACATTAAAAATACCATTTTACTCTGTAAGTAAGACAAAAACTTTGTATTGAAAAGGGTAAAAAATAATTATATTGTGCAAGTCCATAATGAATTATCTCACCGTTCTTTAGGTTTTTTTTTTTTATAATAATTATAATTTATAAATTCAATTTTTTTCTTGAATTTAATTGACTATTCAATATATTTGCTAATTAGTTATATAACTTGTTAATTTTGAAATCCTATCGTGATAAGTATCTTCGAGGTAACCACAACACGCCAATGTTGTTCTCTACCTAGCCTTCGTAGCAAATAATAATTTCATTTTCTAAAAGAGAAGAAAATGACTATAAAATTCTCAACCAGTACTAAAATAATTAATTTTAAAATTTGTTGTTTTCTTGTTATGTTTTTTTATCTATTACAATTCACAGACTTATTAACCCTTCAACTCCGGTCCAACCAAATAAACCCAAACAAAGCTTTGTTTGATATTGTTTTTATTAAATAAAATTTATGTTTTTTATATTTTAAATTATTTTGATGTGTTAATATCAAAAATAATTTTTTAATAAAAAATACTTTAAAAAAGAATCGTTATTACATTTTTAAATATAAAAAAACAATGATCCATGATTGTTTAAAATAATAATAATAATAATAATTATTTTTTAAAATATATTTTTATTTAAAAATATATTATAATAATATTTTTTATATATTTTTTAAATTTATTTTTAATATTAATACATTAAAACAATTCAATAATAATAATAAAAATATCTCAAAACTTTTAAAAACTTCTATCGGCAAAAGACTCCCTTGATATTCCTTCGTTTCCCCTTGATAGAAAGAAAAACCCCAACCAACTCCAATACAATAGAGTAATAATTAATAACAACATTTCCATGCCCATCATCTCTCCCTCTCCCTCATGCCAAACTCAAATCTCCACGATGTTCATCACCCTAAAAACGTCACCGTCTCTCTTTCACCGATACAGCCTCCATTTCCGCTCCTCTAATTCCTCGAAATACAAATACCGCTGCCTTCTTGACCAAATTGCCCCCGTTTCGGCCAACGTCATCGCTGCCGCCGTCGCCTCCTCTGGTTCTGGCTACCTCCATGGTGCAGTTACCTCTGCAATAACTCACGTAGCTGTTACCGCCGTCGCTATTGCCTCCGGCGCTTGCCTTTCCACCAGGGTGGATTTTTTATGGCCCAAAGGAGAAGAACAACCTGGTAAAATTATTGATTAATTCATAAAATTAAAAAAGAGAATAGAATAGAAATAGAGCTAATGACTAAAAGTCTAGACATACAGGTTGTTTTATAGTGGACGGGGTTGATGTGACTGGGTACCCGATATTTAATGAGGCCAAGGTTGGTTCGGTTTCTTGTTGCTTGTTTTAATCACCGTTGCTTCTTTCTTTGCTACCTGTAAAAAAAACCGCTTTGAATTAAATTTGTGAAGGCAGGTGGTTAAGGCTATTGCATTTGCTAAGAAAGCTCACCATGGCCAGTTTCGCAAAACTGGAGACCCTTATTTCACTCACTGTATCCATACTGCTAGAATCTTGGCTATGTTGGTTCCATCTACTGGCAAACGAGTATGCTTTCTAATACTAACTCCTGATTCATGTTGTTGTACCTTTCTTTTCTCTTCTTTCCTGCACTCGTAAATAACCACATGATGAACACCACTTCCATTATTCTACTTTGTTGTTAGTGTCCCACTTGATTTTCGTGTATTTTTGTACTTATTTTATGATTGCATTGAGTCTCTTGCTTATATTTTAAAGCCCGCTGCAGGCCATCGACACACTTGTTGCTGGGATTCTCCATGATGTGGTTGAAGATACAAGCGAGAGTTTACTCAGTATAGAAGAAAACTTTGGTGAGGATGTGGCAAAGTTAGTAGCTGGTGTTTCCAAAATTAGTTACATAAATCAGGTAATAATTTTATATTTGTAAACTCCTCCTCTCCCATTCCTTTTCTTTTCAATTTTGGAATGTGAACTTTATTGATTCTGGTTGGCAAGTATTGTAGAATTCAACCTTGTGGAACTGTGTATACCTTTTTTTCCGGGGTCAAGGTTAAGGGGATGGGCAAAAAACCATTGTGTGCCCCTTTGCTATTGAATTCCTATCATATCAACCCCTCTACTCAATTTTGTTACATACCAGCCCTTTAACATATAGGATGAACTAACCTTTCCATCCTTCTCCACGACGGAACTCCATTAGCTTGACCTCATACTATTAGTTGGCTTAGCGTTGACTAGTCGGGTGCTTCCATGTGACATGAAAATAATTTTTGGAATTAAAAAATAATAAAAAACCAATCAGGATTATTTGTAATAAAGGGAAAAAAAGAAAAATAATTTTTGAAATTTAAAATTTAAAAATTAATACTTTCATTCCATGTGGCAACACTTGATTGTTCAATGCTAAATCAACTTACGATGTGAGGTTAAACTAACAGAGTTCTGTCATGGAGATGGATGGAAGGGTTTTCACGTCCTAAAAGTTGAAGTAGAAGAGCTGGTATGGATTAAAATTGAGTAGAGGGAGTGATATGACTGAAAGTCGATAGTACAGAGACAAATAGTGATTTTTGGCCTAAAGGGATGCTTTCATTTTGCTGTCAACCCATAGACCATAGTTGCCTTTTGTAGATGAATAAAAAGATCCGTATACTACTCTCTAAGTCATTTTTTTTTGGAAAATTGACATTTGAGGATAGGTGGAGCTAGGCTTTTTAATGAACTGATTTGGGGATTTGAAGAGGTACGGAAATCATTTTGCATTGGATTTAACAATAAATTTTAATACGACAGTTTGTTTCTAGAATTGGAAAGATAAATGCATCTGAGGATGTCCTTTTCAGTTCCTTGCCTTTCTCCAGAAATGTTGCATGAGAGATGCGTTCTTTATCCATTTTCATCATTGGAGAAGAGGTCCTTTCAGGATAATTAGAGATGCCATGAAAAAGTTTTGGTGAAAAAGGGGAATGATGCAAGCCCATATAATAGATTTTTAAGGCTACATATTTTAGAAAGAAACATAAGATTTAATTTTAATATTTTAGTTCCCTACTTTAAGACTTCTTATTTTATTGGGTGCATATAAATAAACACCCTGGACAAATATTCCGTTCAACTTATTATTATTGATTGAAATAAAAACCAAGAGTTTTCTCCAAGTCTGAGGGTGTCTCTCTTACTTTGGTTAACTCAAGATTAAGTGTGTCTTGATTTGGTGATCTTGTTGTGGTTCTACGTTAGAGAAAAATTAAGACATTCTCATAAATAGTTATATTGTTAGCAAAACTATATACCATCACAAATAATTCTCATACAAAGCATATACAAATAATATATTTTATATTTGACCTTGCACATGAAGTTGCTTATAAAAGATCTGTCCTCTATAACTATATGTAGTTCTATAAAACAATACGAATAAATTTAAATTGCTCCCCTGTTACTTGTTCAAATAATGATCCATAATCAAAACTTAGTCTTATCTTTTCCTTAAAAAAGTTTGAAGTAACAGAAATTAGCTATCACAGTCATGTATATGGCTCCGACAACTTTCAAAGTAAGCACTCATATAAGTAGTGACAAAGGAAATAGTAGTAGTTGGTAAAAAAATAAATGATGAAAGAAAAACAAAGGGTAAGAAGATTAATGGATTAACTGAACAGAATAATTTAAATTCTTATGTTTTGTCACCGCTATTTTTTTTTTCCTTTATTTCACTCTCATTTCAGTGTCTAGCATTTTGTCTTCCCTTTGCCTTTAAGCATAAGATCAGATATACACACACATAAGGGTCAAATAATTTTGATTTAATGCACCACATATTCTGTTAGTAATTAACCCGGGGGGAAAGTTGGCACTCCTCTTGACCATGTTGCTTCAACACTGATGCAAAAACAAAGATTTTAATATTCTATGAATTATGAAATTTAAGATCATATGGATGGAAATAGTCTCGATAATAGCTCAGGGGAAAAAAAGGAAGCCATGCTGACGTTGATTGAAATAGATAGTTTAGAGTTGCAAATTGTAATCACTTAACCTCATGGCCACAATAAACTTAAACTATTTGTACTATTCTTTCCCTAATATTGTAAACAAATTACTTTCCTCAGTTTTCTCATATGGTGATTGTCCTAATTTCTATAGGTCTATGTACTCTAAGATTGGTACGATTTTCAGCTGTTACTATTCACCTTTTTTTTTTTTCCAGCTGCTAAGGAGACATCGTAGGCTAAATGTGAACCAGGGTACCCTCGGTCATGATGAGGTATCCAATGTGTAGTCTGCATTGTGAAAATTTTATTTTGCTTATTGACAGAGAATACTAGAGTTTTATTATTCTGTGATTATCATAATCAGCATCAATGTGGAGTAAATTATAAATTATTCCCTTTAGTTTTGCAAAATGAATTAAATAATCCCTCTTGTTTTAAAAAATTAATTAGTCCTTTGACGAGTGTCAATCATCATGGTTAATTTAATGTCATTTGGTGTAAAAAATGTTTTCTTTTCTCATAATTCATTTCATATTATATACTTCTTTTTTTTACCACATATCTACAATAGTTATCTTTTTTTTTCCCACAAAGATTTACAAATTTTTTCTAACTCCCTTAATTTTACTGTTCACATATCAAGGCAAATAATTTACGAGTGATGCTCTTGGGCATGGATAATGATCCACGTGTGGTGCTCATCAAGCTTGCAGATCGTCTTCACAACATGAGAACCATGTATGGACTCAACTTCTGTTAATATCCACAATCTATGTCTATTCTAAGAGAGGTCCTTTTTTTTTTCAAAAATAAAAAATGTTGAAAAATTCTCAAATATTTAAATTCTTTCCTCTTCCTTATTGTTGATGGACGTGGTGGTTTGCTTCTAGGTTCTTTATGGTTTGAGACAATATGATAATAAATCATATGCTGTTTTTATTTTTGAAGATGCCTTTTGCAAGCGAGTCTACTATATTAATCACAATTCTCGATAATGTTTTTTTATTTATTTATTGTAGTTATGCCTTGCAACCTTCAAAGGCTCGAGCTGTAGCTGAAGAGACCTTGCTTATCTGGTGCTCACTTGCTTCCAGACTGGGTTTGTGGGCATTGAAAGCAGAGTTGGAAGATTTATGCTTTGCAGTTCTTCAGGTTTCCTCACAATTTTTGTTGATTGTTGTGAAGTGCATTAACATTGATGCTAAGCCAATTGCATATGTAGGTTAATCTAAATGCATAAATTTATAATTTGTGGTTACTATGATTGTGTGGAAAACAGCATGATAAACTAGTAATTTTAGTAATGGATGTTGAAACTCCTATAAGCAAAGTGCTTGAATAAAGAGGAAATTTATTGAATATTCTTGGCCTAATAACATCTATTATATTCTTTCATTAATGATTAAGATTTTCTAGGTTTTGAGGAGTTTAGGAAGAGTCCAAAATGCAGTTTGGTAAATCAAACATAACTTTTAATTCGATCGTTGGATCGAATTGAAATATTGACAGACAATTTTGAAGGCCCTGTTTGCTTTTGGGTTAAAATTTCATGATGATTGAAGATTGAAAAGGTCTTCAAATAAGCCTCAAAAGTTACCGTGTGAGATTGTTTTTTTTGTATTTTGATTCTCTTTCCTCTTTAAATTAGGACTTTTAGTTTAATTAATATTTTACTATTTAGAAATCATAATGCTAGATAGATGAATTCTATTAGTTATGTAAATTTTAATTAGAAATTATTTTCTATAAAAAATTTTAAATCTAGAATTAGTATAAATAAAAATGTCTAGTTTATTTTATGGAGATTCAGATGATTATTTAAATTTTATAAAATACTAGAGTTTATTCTTTAAATTTCTCTACAGTTTAGGTCTGTAATCTTTAGAGATTAAGAACTTTAGTTCTATCCACGCTATACGTCACATCAATTGGTATGAGAAGATTTGTCAACTGATATAAGGAGACAATCTGGCATGAAAAGTCTGCTGGAGTGCTGCTACTGTTTTGGGAAGTTGTCTGCTAGTTTATGAAGAAATTTTGGCTGGCTTTTTCCTATTGTTTTCTTTTTGATGGCTGCTGATTGTTGCACAAAACAAAGACAGAAGGGAGAAGGGCTATTGGTTTGTAAAGTAGTGACTGATTTTTTTTTCCTGTTAACCACTTAGTTTAGTTGTGAGAATAACTAAAAAAACTTTTGCTCTGATACCAAAAATGACACGGGATAAAAAAAATATTTTAAAAAAGGTAAAATTAAAGAAGAAAAGCTTAAAATTAGAAGAAAGTGGCTGAAGAAAAGAAAATTGTAGATGAAGGAGAGGAAAAATCAGGGTTGAAAAAACAAAAGTCTAACTTTTTTATTAATTTATCATAATCTAACTATAATGTCAAAAAATTATTTTTAAATAATAAAACCCAAAATCAATTAACAATTAAACCAAAAGCCTACAAAAAATAAACTAAAGTCCAAAATAAAATAACATCAAACTTAATAAAAAACCAAAATGAAAGTTCAAATAAATTAAACCTAGTAACATAAGCTAAACCCTAATTTCCCAACCAATGAACAATAGTTGGACTATCCTCCATCATCGAAGGTCATATGCTTGTGTGAACTGTCTCGGGTCTGGTATCCGCACCAAAATAGCAATTGAAAATTTAAATACAATGAAATTGCAGATCTGATTGTGTTGGAAACCTCGTATTGTTGTGACGATCAAGTTTAGGATAGTACTAGAATATTTATTCTTGTTACGCTGCAGGTCAGATTATTTTTTTTAAATGTTTAAAAAATATTTAGGTATTGCTAACGTGTTATCAAGAAGGAAAAAAAAACTAAATCATGTAGGGATTTATCCAATTTGACTTGGTCGACTTGACAAGTTCAACAACCTGGACAACTAGAAAAAAACATAGTTTAACGCAAAAAAAATTCTAGACGACATCTTATTTTTTAAATATTGAGATTATAATATATTAAATTGACCTGAGTTAACCTAGGTTAACATGTAAAATCAATAACCTGAGCTATGAGACCGTGATAACCTCGTAAAAAGCAAATTAAAAATTATTTTGAAGTTCAATTCTCAATCAACCCAATGTTGAAGGATTAAATTGAAAAAAAATCAATTAAAGAAAGGATAAAAAAATGACTTAAGTCAACCCGCCAAACTTGGGTCATAAGACCGGGATAACCCAATAGAAAGTAAATCATAACAAATTATGAAGTTCAATTCCCAATCAATCCAGTGTTGAAGGATTAAATTAAAAAAAAAATCAATTAAAAAAGAACACAATAAAAACCTATATCAACCTGGATTAACACGTTAAGACTGGAGTAACCCATAGTAAGCAAACTGAAACAAACTATGAAGTTTAACTCCTAATCAATCTATTATTGAAGGATGAAATTGAAACAAAAATTAAATCACAAAAAAAGACAAAAAAAACAACAAGTTAACTTGTAGAAGCCGCGACCTAGGTCATGACACTATGACAACCCTATAGAAAGTTAATCGAAATAAATCACAAAGCTCAATCTCTAATAAATGTAATATTAAATAGCAAAATTTAAAAAAACTAAATTTAAAATTAAAGAAAAAAGCAACAAAAAAAAAAAAAAATACTGTTACAATAAAAAGTACGGAAACAATGATTTCCCTTTCTCAATTAGTTTTTGTACATCTTTTCTTTTCTTTTTTCTTCTCTGATTTTCTCTAATAACATTCTCAATTTGCTTGATGTTACGGCATGCAGCCACAGCTATTTCAAAAAATGCGGGCTGACCTATCTTCCATGTGGAGCTCTAGCAATAGACCTGGATATCTGAGAAGAATTATAGCTTGGAATGAGAAAAATTCAACTCTTGGTTGTGAAAATTCTGTGACAATTGACAAAGATGTCTCGACCATGAAGGTAACTATTGAATTGTTGGCAAGTACTCTATCCTCTTGCCTTTGATAACGAAGGAAAATAGAGATTTTGGGAGATAAAAGGTCAATGCCATATTTTTTGTTGTCCTTGATATTTGGATTTAATTAAGCATCCATTTGGTTTGTTCTAAAATAGTATCTTACCTTTTGTCTCATTTCCTTTAAATTATGGGTTATTTCTATTACTATATGTCTCAAATGTTTATCATTTAATGATTCATTGCATTAATGATAGATAGAATTTGTCACAATTATTTTTGTATGGTTACACTTTTTGTACAAGGTTGCAATAGTTTTGAAGTGGCTATATTAGTTGTCCACAAGTCATTTTTATTCAATTATTGTCGGTGTGCAGGATCTTTTAGAAGCTGTAGTGCCTTTTGATATCTTGCTAGATCGAAGAAAACGGTCTAAATTTCTTAATGATCTTGGCCTAACATCAGAGACTCAAACACGACCCAAGGTTGTGCAGGATGCTGGAATTGCTTTAGCATCTCTTGCTGTTTGCGAGGAAATGCTGGAGCGGGAGCTATTTATATCAACTTCGTATGACTTCTTTTCTCATTCACATTTCTTGTATATCATTCCAGAAGATTGACAATTTTTATTCTTATCTTATGCTTTGCAATGACAGTAAAACTCATGCAATGGATTCTACCATGCTTGCAGTTATGTTCCTGGAATGGAAGTAACTTTATCTAGCAGACTGAAAAGCTTGTATAGCATCTATAGCAAGGTTTGTCACATTATAAAATCAGTGATACTAACTTGAGGCTGGTATTTCCAAGCTTCTCTATACTTTTCCAAGATTTAATAATTTTGCCACTTGAGAATTGATTTTTGTTGCCATGAGTTTTGCTTTGAGGCTTTTGCTTTGTTGTAGTTCATGAGCATATTCTATATGTTTTCTTGACAATGCATTTGCATTCAGAATTTACGTAGTTAATAGTGTGTTATAGGTCTAGCAAGTAGTCTAAAGGAATGAGGTAGTAAACCAGCTAACTATAGTTTCTGTTGTTCTTGAGGGATGCATTGGTGATTTCAATTTGAATCGAGGAAGATTGGATATCCCAATAAAGTTATTGAAAGCATAATTGTGTGGGAGTAGGTGCAGATTGGATGTGTATTGCTTGATTTGTACGAGTGAATACTGGGAGTAACACTTGCAACTCAGTCCTTAGTACTCCTTTGGAAGTTTCGCTGTTATAAATGTTGAAAGAGTATTCTCAGGCCATTGATGGTGATTCATTATTTTGTCTGGCCTTTAATATTCTCTACATCTTTTAAATTGAGTGTTCCTAACCATTTTCTTTTCATTGCTAGTTAAAGTTATATGGGACAGTGGCCTTATTTTCATTGCTCAAGTTCTCACAGAGAGTTTTCATTTGATTATATTAGAACACGTTTCTATCTTTGCTTCCTCTAGATGAAACGGAAAGATGTCAGCATCAATAAAGTATATGATGCCCGTGCTTTGAGAGTGGTTGTTGGAGACAAAAATGGAACTTTACATGGACCTGCTATTCAATGTTGCTACAGTCTTCTTGACATTGTGCATAGGTACATGAACATGTTCATCTATATCCATTACATGCTAGCTGAACAGCTCGTATTTGCGTCTAACTCATATGGAATGACCAATTATTAACCATACTTGCCACTTGTCAGTTGAGGTATGTTGGCATCATTTATGATTTATTCTAGTGGTAATGTTACTTGGACGAGGTTACTACAAAGCTTGGTAGTGTTAGCTCTGGGTTTTTTTTGACCCCTCAAGTCTATACATCTTTATCAATTACTTTGAATATATTGGCATATTTTATGCATTTCATAAAAAGGACTGGTTCCTGTCTTTCTCATCTATCTAGCTATCTATGAATTGTCTCGGTCTGTACTGATTGTGACCAGATAATGGGTTATGTCTTTCTATCTTCCTTCGCAGGCTTTGGACTCCAATAGATGGTGAACTTGATGATTACATTATTAATCCAAAGCCTAGTGGTTATCAGGTAATAAATATATATGAAATGAGTCAATAAGTGCTATTAAATGCTTATTCAGATAAGTAGGTCTATTGTTGCATTCAAGAACGCTATAGTCTGACAGACATATAAATGTTTGCTACTAGCTATAGAGAAGTCACTGAAAAATCTATTAGCATTAAATTCCATCCATCTTTTCCATAGAGCCATAAATACACACTCGAAACAAAGGGGAGAAGAAAGGAGGTTTTAGAATGGAATTTTAGTTCTCTAATATAGTCTAGGGAAAGATGTAATGACTAAAGCCTAGATACATTGTTATTACATTTTTGACCAGCAGCTGAGGAGCCTATTTATTATCAAGTGACGTACTCATAAAACCAATCTAGGTCTACAGACTAACGAAATGATGATCTTTCTGAATTCTTCAATCTAGGCATATAGCTACTGCTGCTGCTACTGATAACAAAACCTTACCCCATTTCAAATGACATTCTGATGTATAAAGATGTCCACTAAATCTCAAGACGTGAGGGTATAATTACTTTCATTATACATTTTCTCAACTTGGGTAAGTGAAACATAGAACCAAATGATAAAGGAAACAAACCTGAAGGTAACCAAACATGAAAAATCAGTTTATTTGATCAATTAAAACCAATCCCTGGAGAATGTCTATTTAGGCTCCTTATGCACCAAAGTCAAAGCACAAACTCAATAGGAATAAGAAAAGTGAAACATAAGATTCTTGCCCTATACTCTCTAGAATGCTTTTGTTATGATATCTCTCCTTAAATGAATAGCTTTTAATAATCTTGCATGCAGTGAGCATGAAATTGGTCTAAAAGGAATAGTATGTATTGGTCTTATTACAAAACTTGGCATGATTTGCATTTGACTTGACGTTTGTTTGGCTATTTGTCTCGATAAAGCTAGGTCTATTCCGCACGCGCATGTCTTGTCATATTTTAAATCTTAACTTTTATTTACATTTGCAATCCCTCCACAGTACAATGCAAGTTCTAAAAGGATTATGATTAGTATGTACTAGATTTGTGGCCTGTGATTTATCGTGGTCCGGGTTGATTTTTCTGTAACATAAAAAATCGATGCTCAAGTGCTGCAAGTCTGTTTTAAAGAAAGAAAGAAAGAAAGAAAGAAAAGCCTCGAGTTGACCTGAGCTAGCATGCCAAACTCTCAACTTGAGTCTTGAGGCTGGGCCAGCCTTATAAAAAGCAAATTGAAAAAAATAAGGATAACCAATCCCCAACAATCCAAATGTAGAAGGCTAAAATAAAAAAAAGTCAACATAAAAAAGCTCAAAAAAATAAAATACCTGCAAACCCAGGTAAGCTCGCCAAACCTTGCGAGTCTGATATAAAAGTCAAAACAGGAAAAATTACAAAGTTTAATTTTAAAGGGAACCCAATTTGGAAGGATTAAACAAAAATAATATATAAAAAAATGATCCAAAAAAAATAGCCGGGTTAATTGGCCAAACATTGAACAATGAAATTGAAAAAAGAAGCGCAAAAAAAAAAAAACGATGCCAATCCGTATTAACTTTTCAAATTCATGACTTAAATTACTAAACTGGGAACATCCTATCCGGAAAAACCATAGTTAATTCCCAACAAATAAAATATCGAAGGATAAAATTAAAAAAAAACAATTCAATTATATGAGAAAGAGGATCAAATGTAAAATAAAAATAAATGAGAGGACAACTTAGAATTTTGAATTGAAAGGTAAAATTGAAAAGAAAAATTAAATTCACCAAACAATTAAAAAAAACATTAAAATAAAAAAATAACTACCAGATTTGAAAAAAATAACAAATCCTAATTATAGACCCAAGGATGAAATTGAAAACAAATTGAAATTTGACAAAAGGGACAAAAAAAAAAAAATTGAGGATCAAAATTAAAATATCAATAAATAAGAGGACAATTTTGAATTTTTGAAGGGCTAGCGCGAATTTCAATGGGGGTGGAGAGAGAATAGAGGAGAAGAAAGAAGAGGCTGCCGTTGATAAATTGTTGCCTCAATCACTACACGTGTTGTTGAAGAGCGGGAAAGAACTCCACAATTTGGCGTGAGCCATGTGCTAGCTAGTTTTTTTATTTAATAATATTATACATTTATCAAAATACCATACTTCCTCGAAGCCAACTTGATTATAATAAAAAAACCTGGATGAAATTACTAAAAAGCTCCTAAAAGCAAGTTTAATAATTTTTGTTTTTAAGGCTATTAAAGTCATTTTACTATGTTAAAAAATTGAAAAAGACAAACACTTCTGAATGCAAGTTTAATATTTTTTATTTTTAAGATTAATTAAATTATTTTACCATGCTAAAAAATTATGAGAAGACATTTTGTTTCTAATTAATTTGATAATGATGAATGAACCCTTATGAAAAAATCGTTCTACACATAAGACAAGTTATTGAGTTTTTTGGTAAGAGCAACATGAGAATTTTACTGTTTCAATCTATAGTAACCTGAGGGTACAATAAAACTCTGATTTTTTTTTTTGTTTTTTAATTTGGTCTTATTGTAGTTCTTACTTACAAAGTTTAGCATGATTTGCATTTGACTTAAATTTGTTTGGTTACGTGTCTCAATAAAGCAAGGTCGACTCTGTTTGTGCGTGTGTTTTTCATATTTTAAATCTGAACTTTTTGTTTACATTTGCAGTCTCTACACACTGCAGTACAAGGTCCCGATAATGCACCTTTGGAAGTCCAGATAAGAACACAGGTATGAAGTGAAATTTAAAATGTCAATTCTGTGATACGGCTCATAAAATTGCAATAGATCATTTTTTAGTGCTGTTGGATCAATTTTTTTACTGTAAAAAAATATTCAAATATTGATAATATGTTTTTTTAATAATCTTTTTAATTATGAACTTAAAATATAATACATATTGGATGATATTTTTTTAAAAAAGTATTAAGACAGTGACATATTGAAGCAACCCGGGTTAATTTGTTAAATCTGTGATATAAGTTATGAGATCGTGATAACTCTATATAAAACAAATTAAAATAAATTATGAAAGCCAATTTCTACTCAACCTAATATTGAAAGATGAAATTGAAAAAAGAGAACTAAATTAAAAAAAAAAACGAAAAATACTACTTGAGTCAACCGAGTTACGTTGCCAAACCAGTGATCTAGGTCATGAGATGAATCAAAAAACATTATGAAGCCTAATTTTAAATGATCAATTAGAAAGTGGCAAAAAAAGAAAAAGAAAAAGAAAAAGCAGCAAAAATAAAAAAAAGATTCCAGTCAACTTGTTAAACCCGTAACTTGGGTGATGAGATTGAGATAAATTCATAGAAAATAAATCGAAAAAAATTACATAACTTCTTTTCTAAGGATCTAATATTGAAGGTTGAAATCTAGAAAAAAAATTAAATTAATAAAACCAGTACATAATTACATAATCTAACAGGAAAAAATAAATTGCGAAGCAAACACAATTCCCAGAACAATTTAATATTGAAAGATAAAAAAAAAAGGTTGATGGATAAATTTTTTAAAAAAACAATGAAGTAGTATTATGTGGGTGTGAATATATTGATTTGGCCACACTATGTTTTGTTAATAATTAATATCTATTCTCTCACAGAAAATGCACGAGTATGCTGAACATGGACTTGCTGCCCACTGGCTTTACAAAGAAACTGGAAACACGTTGTCTTCCATTGGAAGCACTGATGAATCTGAAACTGAAGCATCTTCGTATCTTTCCAAAGATATTGATGATCAAACTTCCATGGAAGATGATCAGTTTCAAAAGTACAGATCCCTCAAAGCAGGACATCCTGTCCTTAGAGTGGAAAGAAGTCACTTACTTGCTGCTGTTATAATCAGGTATGCTATGATTTCTTTCCTCTCACAGGAAAAAAATTAGAGAAAGTTGTTGATTATTTTAGGCGAGTGCTGTAGAATATGGTGATTTAGGTGCTTAAAAGTTAAAAACACTGGTCTGAACAATAAAGCTTTAGTCCCAAACTAGGTGGGTCTGAAGTTGGGCAAAATTAAAAACAAGATAGAGTACTACTAGACTCTCATCATGAGGTTCAATTAATTGCTTTTTGATTAAATGTATCACCGCTTTCTCACATATCTAGCAAAAGGTTGTACTTGATTCATGATAATTTTCTGCTGCACTTGAAAGACTACGAAGCAGATTTATAATGCTCGAGTTATTCTTGCTTAGATTCCAACATAGGAACGTTAACAAGCCCGCCTATTTAAGGTCTGAATAAAACATCTACTAGGAAAAAAAAACTTGACTCTGCTAGAGAAATTCCTAGCAACTTGCAAAATTATGGAATTATCCCCGACTCTACTACTGGGACACAGCTGCTGCTGGAATCGAAAGCACACTGAAAAACCTAAACTAAATTCCTACTTGGAATTGTCAAAGCATTTATGGAACCAAATTAAAGCTTAGGGTTGAATGTTTGTCTCCTTCTGTTCCTTGCCTAAATATTCACCTGAATCAAAGCTAAATTCATAGGTTGCATTCATGGTGGGTTTATTGTTTGCCATCTTATTATTTTTCATCCCATCACATTATAGCCAAACATAATGACTTAGAGGTTGAAATTCCCCAATATTTGCATTTCAGAGTAGAAAAGGGTGGAAGAGAATTGCTTGTTGCTGTTAGCTTTGGATTGGCAGCTTCTGAAGCAGTAGCTGATAGAAGATCTTCTTTTCAAATAAAGCAATGGGAAGCTTATGCAAGATTATATAAGAAGGTTGAGCTGCTCCTCTTTCTATATTTATTACGTGTAGTGAATTTTAACAATATTCAAGATAGATATTTGGAGATTCTAAACATCTCCCAAAACTTTTATTCTTTAATGCTCAAAATGCCATGCTTTGTGAAGTATAAAGAAATTGGCTTTTGAGGAAAAGAACTTGAGAAGAGTTTGATTGGAATTTTCCGAGCCGTTAGGGGTTTGAACTCTTTAGTCTTTTATTTTTCATAATAATCTTGTTGTTTGCAAACAACTTTTCCCATCACTTGGAACAAATTTTACAATGTTTGATAGTAATGATGTGAAAATATAGTGGTAGCAAAATGATGATGATGTGTTGTAATTGTGATTGTTGCAATAAGATAATGGTGGTGATAGTGGAGGAGGTGGTGGCGGTGATGACAACCACTACGATGGTAATGGTGGCAGCAACAGCAGAGCGGTAGTGATAGTGGTAGAGTGATAGTGGTGAAAGTGATGTTGGTTGAAATATTTGGATGATTGTTACTTGATAACTGTCTTATTTTATAGAACTTTATGATATGAAAATATTTTCTAAAAAATAAACTTAGTTTATAGTTTGATTGTAAAATATTATACACAAACCAATTTTTTTGTAAAATATTTTACACGAAACAAGAACCCTTAGATTTGTATGAATGATGAGGTTAATTACCGCTTGCGCTTTTATTGATGACTTGGCTTTCTAGGTATCTGACGAGTGGTGGTGTGAGCCAGGACATGGTGATTGGTGTACTTGCCTTGAAAAGTATACATTTTGTCGTGATGGTATGTACCACAAGGTATGTTTAATATGAACCTTTTTTTTTAATACATGTTTTATGTGACTTGATGAGAAAAGGTAAATGCTGACTTCATTGTTCCATGATATTTAAACATGGCATGAAATTTTTTTATAATGTGAAACTTACATTTTTCAAATAAGAATTATGAAGGAGAGTCACAGTATTTTGAAAAATGGTAGTTCATCACTTCACATGTTGTCAAATGCAAATATGAGTGATTTCTAAAAAAAAGCTTCCTATAAAGGATTTTTCTTTCTCCCAAAGCAACTGGAGGTAGTGTTATAATCTCTCAGCTCCATTTCCCCATTTCCCTAGCTTGTACTAGTGTTATTGACCCTATAGCAGGCCTTTACCCAAGCAAGAGTCTAGGTCAATTGGTCACTAGTTAAACCAGTAGGGCATTGGTAGAACTGTTGGCTCAAGATAAAATAAGATTGTGATTTTGTAATCTTTTAATTTAAATTATAAAAAATAGAAAACGAAACCCAAATTTTGTAGAGATTACTTGGTCGCAATTATGAAGCCCACCTTTATTTTTATTTTTTTTGAGGGAAAAGCTTGTTAAGAGCTAGAAGTGAGGCTAGAGACTTAAAGACAGGTGTGTTGGAGTGTGGAGTGGGGTCTGTTGTTTGGTGTCGATGTCAATTTTTATTGGTTATTTATTATAACTTATACTTTTTCTCAAGGAGTTGACCTTTTGTTGTTATTGTTTATGGAAATATGTATTGTATATGAGAACTAGATTATTACCCCAAGGACTAAACAATGTGGGTTTCTTGATCATGTGGTCAAGTAACCTTTAATGAAGTTGAAATATAACTCGAAAAGCTGAAAAACCAGGTTTTATAAAATAATGATATAGAGGTAAACCCAATACATAAGAACCAAAAGTATTGGAATAAACTTGGACTCAGATATAACTCTGTACCTAACAACTCGAAGTATGTAAATGATGCCACGAAACCAGTTAATTTTCGATAAGGTGGCTGTACGATTTTATTTTATTTTTTTGCAGAAAAAGGATGTTCTACCACAAACAATCAAAAGGAAGAAACTCACGTTTATTATCATTAAGTTGCTGAAATTTACGGCTCCAAAAAAAATTATATAGTCTCATCTAAATGACCCTAATGCATCCCTTTTGGATTGCAAGCCAATGGGTCCAATCTAAGGATTAACTACCATAAGTCCAATAATGAAGTAAACCCTAAACAATATTTAATGGGCCATAACTAATCCAAATTAAAAATATTTGTTCAACTTCAAATAAATAAAATAGGATAATAAAAACAAAGTTTTCATGCTAGAATTTCTCCATGTAGCTAAAATCTCAAGCTCTCCTGAGTGGTGTTTTGGTCGAAACTTTTAGTGTTAGGAATTCATTCAACTAGGAAACTTTGTTTTGATTGCTATAATTTTCTTTCTTATATTGCCCCTTTTTAGTCGTCTTGATGTGCTAGGAATACCTGCAAAATAAGAAAAAAAAACTAAGAAAAAGATCTCCTTAGATGCCATCACATCAAGTCGATGTGGGATTTGAAATCCTTGCAAAGCATGAACTCCAATTATTCAATGAATCCAGGCCATATTAGGAATCCTTGTAGCCCAAGTCCATGCATAAGTTTAGGGTCTAAATAAGTATCATTTAATCTGCATTTGCTGTTCAAAATTAAACCATTACAGATTTGGATTGATTGGGCTGAAAATAGCCAAGAAAGAACACTTTGTCGACGAATCTGCCAAAACAGTAACAATAACTTCGACCAATTTAAATAATATGTTCTTGAACTTTGATTGACTTGAAACTTTACCACTATAATTTCATATGTCTAGTATTTCTTTGTAAAATTTCAGCTCGCTCTGATATATGGTTTGAGAGATATGCTCGATCTCGCAAAACTAGTTAGTAGGCATTTCAAGTCAAAATTCGGACTTAACCTGATTCATATCATCTCCTCTCTCTTCAAAAGGATTCTTTCTCGAATCTATAACATGAAGATCATCTCTTGAAGAAAACAAATGAGTACCAAGCTGAAAAATAGCATCATCATTAAAGTTCGGAAGAACTTTGTTAGCAAAGAAGATCTCCTTGATATACAAGCGTCTCCCTGATATACTAGCTCATTTTCAGCCATCTTTTCCTTTAATTTCAGCCATCTTTTCCTCCAATTTCAGTTGCTGATTAAATATTTGCCTAGGTGTCAAAGGTGCAAGAGTTTAGGCCTTCCATCTATCTCAAATGAATATTTATTTGTTAATCCATCATTCATGACTCTTCTATTATACTGCCATGGTCTACCAAGCAACAAATGACTAGCTTGTATTGACACAATTTCACATAACACTTCATCACAATAGTTACCAATTGAAAAAACAACTAAAACCTGTTTTTTCACCTTCACCTCACCACCATTATTCTATCACTGTTATTTATAAGGTATGTGATGTTTGGTATTGTGCAAGTTTAACATTTTTACTAATTTAGTACTAGTTACATTAGTGCAACTACCACCTTCTAGAATTAAAGTTACATACCTTATTCTGAACATGACATCTCATGTGGAATATGTTCTCCATCTGATTTTCCAAATCATCCACCTTGACATGCATATTCAGTGCTCTCATCATCACAAGTGTTTCCCTCAACCTGATACTCAACACAAACATCATCAGCATCTTCCAATGGTGACATCTTTTCCTCTTCATCCTCCCCATCAATCTCAACCTTATTATTGGTTTTCATAACCATGACTCTTTTGTCTAGATATTGTGAAGCAACATGATCTAAACCCAAATAATGAAAACATTTAATATCATGGTTATGAGAAGTAGAAGTATCATTGTTACCTTTACCAGCGCCTAAGATGTCTTTCTTCTCTCTTGGGTATTCGATTTTTACCCTCATCATTCGGCTGTGATGGACCAGCCTTGGTGTTAGCCTTCCAATTAGGTTTTCAAGGTGTCGAAGGGCTTAATCATTGGCTTTGCTGAATGGTACCTTTCTGTTTAAGCTATCTCTCTACCTTCACGACCATATGAACTATTTCCTCCAACTCCACAAAATGATGCAACTCCACAATATGAGTTATATCACTATTAATTCCATTCATGAATCTAGCCATAGTAGCCTTTCTATCTTCCTCAACATTAACCCGAATCATAATAAGTTTCATCTCTTTGAAGTACTCATCAACACTCTTTGTATCTTGGCACAAACTCTGCAATCTTTGATACAACTCTCTGTAGTAATGGCTAGGCACAAATCTCATCCTTAAAATGGATTTCATCTTATTCTAAGTATCAATTTGCCTCTTATAATTCTTCTTGTGGTTTGTCATCAACTAATCTCACAACACAATGACATAGTCATTAAAAACAATCACAACAAACTTGATTTTCTTGAGCTCTAGATAATTATGACAAAAAAAAATATCCATTCCACTTTCTTCCACTCTAAATAAGCTCCCATATCATTCTTTCTCTAAAAAGCCAGTATTTTCAACTTAATAGTATCAAAATCTTCACCAAACTCAATATTATGGTCACCATACCTGTAATTACTTCTTTGGTTGAAATTATCATCATATCTATCATCTTCATACCAATGATTCCGCTGCTGTCCAAACTGTTCCCATGGCCCAACGACATATTATCAAAATCAATATCACTCATGTCCACATTATTAGCCACAAACTCATCCACATCGGTGTTAACTTATCTAACAACCCTTATAATATTAAATTCTCTTTGCTCAGGTCTATTTTGAACCTCATCTTGATCATTACCACACTGCCTCTCCAACCTATACAATCTATCTCCAAATTTATTGGCTTTCTGATCCATTCACTGATTCATAATTCGCAACTAAGTTCCAATCATATTTTCTTTTGTCCGTGGTACCATGTTATTGCTTGACTCAGCCATCTTTGAATCTAAAAAATTGGTTAGTTGATAAGAAATATATATTCTTCACCCATTTCCTCACGTGTTTACACTCTCGTGTTTTACTTAAGGATCTGTGATGATTCACAAGATACTTTACGACAAGACGAGGATATACTAGAATTAATAAACGATATGAGAAACTGAAATTAACACAAAAATTATCTCTAAATTATAGAAATAATCTAATTGAAACTTAAAACAAGTAGGAAAACCCGTAACTACCCAAATTTATTTGAACCGAACCGATTAAATAACTTTTGACCCAAATCGATTTGAATATATATATATAATCTTGACGCAACAACAAAAATTTTCTGGACGATAAGTATTTTGTTTTATCAAGAAACCCTAATTAACGCAAACCCTAGTGCTAGGCGTGAAGACAAATCAATAATGAAAACTGGTCACTAAACATTTTAAGGAAAAATTCACATCTAACTTGATGCATATCATTTAAGATACACCTAGCAAATAAAAGAGGGGAGTAGAGGGCGGGCGGGATAGTCCCTATAAAAAGAAAATAGCAAAAATACAAGATTTAAATTTGATTAAATTGTGAAAAATGTCAAGTCAAATTGAACCCTTTGGTTTCAGATTTTCAGTTATTTTTTGGGTCCATTTATGTTTTTCATTACGTTGACCATGATTTGTTAATTGATGGAAGATAGCCAATATCATGATGACACGTGCACTACACCCTGTATTAAAATTAATTGCTCCATTTTTTTTATTTCCAATTTTATTGACCTTAATAAATTTTAATTGTATTTTACTTCTAATTTTTCTGTGTTTTAATTTTTTTTGTTGAATTTTTAATTTCAATTTTAATTGGCTACCTTTGGTCAATTAACAAATCATAGTCAATCTAATGGAAAACATGGACGAAGGGTTTAAAATAACTTAATTCTAGAATTAAAGGATTTGATTTGATCAAATTATAAGTAGAGGGTTTATTTTAGCTAAATTCACATATCACAGAGGCATCCGACAATTTTCAGTCTTGTTATAGTGGGACTGTAACATGTCAACATCTGATTGGCCAGCAACTGGTCAACTGACATCGTTCAATCAAACTTTCGGACATGGATGGAGGATCTAAAATGGTCCAATTCGGGTGGTGGAGGGGTCAAGTCAATTATAGTTTTTTTTTTTCAATGTGTGTGTGTGTAGATATATATATATATAATCAAATTGATATGATACATGGACATATGGTAATTTTAATTCCTAAACTGCAAGGTCCCTGACAAATAAAAAATTGAAAGGAGTTTGGACCTTGCCTCTTTAAAAGAGAGCTTTGCCATTGCTTCTTGCTAGTAGTTCCAACTTCCACCTACAAACCTGGCTTCTTGGCTTCACTTTTGCATGGATGGGTCATCTAGATTAGAGTCATCGAGATTTTAATGGATCAATTGCTTAAACAATCAAAATATTAATTCGGAATGGATTGGTGCCAGATCTACTGGTTAGCTGGTTCAACCAGCCTTACCTTTTATATAAACAATGTTATGTATCCAATTTCTTCCACCAGTTGCTACAATGAGGTAGACACCCTAAACTGAATGTTTTTTTGCAACCTGACCTTCCTGTTGGAGCTTCGGAGGTAGGTTTAATGATTGTATTCATGATTCATGCTTCAAACTAAAAGAAGCAACCTCAGAATTTCACTGCTTGGGGTAGTTCTTTCCCTGTCTTTGATTAGCACTGATGATGGTGGAACTTCCATTGCAAACTGTCTTTTATTCTTTTCTTTTGCTTCTGGAAGAGCTTGGTCAAACAATAGAAAACACATTGAATGTAGTTAGATCTGTTTTTGTTTGAGAGCCTTGACTTGCTGTTATAAATGTGTGGTTGGGAGAAGATTTAGCTAGAGTACTAGATGATTGCTAGGATTGTTGCCACTCTCCTCTCCCTTTCCCGCTTCTTTCCTGAATGCTTTTCAAAACCTGCTTAAAATATGGAGGATCATAATTAGATGTGGGAGTGTAAAACTATGAGAACTGTGGTAATAACAACTGTCTAAACATGATATTTCTCGTTTAGGTTTTGTGCTACCCTTCTACAAGTGTCTATTATCTCACTCACCCCTTGCTTCGTTTGGTGAACTTTTATATCTATGGACAATCATAAATTAGCCAACTTAAGTGGAAAATTGGACTTTCTATGAGAAATGAATGAATTCATATGTTATCATGCAGCAAGATCAATTTGAGCGCCTATTGCCAACCTTCATCCAGGTTATTGATCTAATGGAAGAAGAAGAATCTGAATATAGAGCTGTTCTTTCTGCTGTTTTTGAGGGCAAGCCAGTTGATTCTATTGCATCTAGGCCAAACATAGACACTGTTGCTTCAACTTCTATGGAAGCTAGCATCAATAATAAGGTTAGTTTTATTATCCTGTTATTTCTTAACCCTGATAACTAACGGGTCAAATACTAAAGACATTCTTATATTCTTCCCCAATTTCATGTCTTGCTGCCATTTCTATCAATTACATATAGTTTCAGTTTCTTACACACATGTACAAATATTATGTGTGAGAGATCCTTTCAGAAGTCTTGAAAATTGGTCACTTTTGTACTCTCGCTCACACGTCCACATGTCCACATTTTCCTTTAGCTCCATGCATGATTTACTACTGTTTTATGATAACAAGTCTAGGCAGTGAGTATCAACTAAAGGCTTAGCATATTATTTAAGGAACATCACAGGTGTGAATTGAGAAATATGTGTTGTGAAACATGCTTTATTTGCAACAAGTTTTTACATGTTGCATTTCTCTTATCATTTCAGACTGAGCTTAAAAAATGGGGAAGGATTTTGAAACCGTTCTCTCGCTTAACTAATTACATGATTTATTTTGCATCATCCGCCAATTAAAAGATAACGGAATTCATCTCCCCTCCCCCTCAAATTCCATAATGAGAAGCAACAAGGGTCCATAACAAGTTCATCATGATATTCATAAAAAAATTAAAAATCACATTGGAACATTGATCAGGAAATATCAAGCTCTCAGCCTATCTTGTTAGATTAATGATTCACTCTGAACTACATACAGCTACATGTAATCTTCATTTGTTTACTGTTTATAATGTAGAAATATCTGTCGCACAAATCTACGTCTGCTCAAATAAGATACCTACGAGTGTCCATCCACAGAGGCATGCATGTGAGCCCAGGCACATGTTCTTGCCTAAATAGGATAGGAGCTGCTCAGAACATTCTCATGATTGAATTTTGTTTTACTTTCAGGTGCGTCTTTTAAGGACAATGCTTCAGTGGGAAGAGCAACTACGATATGAAGCAATTCTTGGGCAACCAAAGCATGAGCGGAAGTCTTATAGTAGTCTTGAATCCGGTGGCCTGGGGGAAGTGGTCATTGTATGTTGGCCTCATGGTGAAATAATCAGGTTAAGAAGTGGTAGCACTGCTGCAGATGCTGCAAGAAGAGTGGGATTTGACGGAAAGCTGGTTTTGGTTAATGGTCAGTTGGTATTACCCAATACAGAGCTCAAAGATGGTGATGTGGTTGAGGTCAGAGTTTAAATACACATTAAAAAATCAATTGTAATTGTCTGGTGTAGATAGAAGGAGAGGTAGAAGTCATAGCCATTCTTATGAAAATGTGATTGTTGTAGGGGGCAATGGAGCTTAGCATTCAATGATTACTCCATCCCTGGTTGGAGGAAATATCCTTTGCCGATAGTTGTCATGATATTAGGAGAACATATGTCAGCAACATTTATTATTTTTAATATGTTATTTTTTGCTATCTTACTATTTGTCTCTATAATAAATATATTGTTTTTCATTTATTATTTCCCCTGCAAGTTTAAAAGATTTTTTACCACGTCCTAATAATAGCACGACACCCTTTGACGAGGAAGTTCCATCAATACGGGTTGGATGAAAGTGACATTAATCTTGAGTATTGTACATAAAATTAATAGCAATAAGAAAGCATCCTTCTTCTCTACAAACGGTTTACTCGATTCCCTCCCTACATTATGAATTCTCATACCCCGGATATTGACCATGTCTAGTGGTTATGATTATAATGGATTGCTCCCTAGCCTTCAATGTAGTTTCACACTGTATGTGGTATAAGCACACTGGTGTGTTTTTCATCGTATTTCAGAAGTGTTTTTAAAAAAAATTGATTTTTTTTTTATGTTTTCAGATTTTTTGATGTGCTGATAACAAAAATAATTTTTTAAAAATAAAAAAAATATTATTTTAATATGTTTTGGAATGAAAAACATTTTGAAAAGCAACTGTTACCACACTTCCAAACACGTTTTAAAAAAAAGAAAAAGAAGCTGTAATCTTTAGAAAAAGGAAAAAGAAAAAGAAGCTATATAGTTGTGCATAAGAAATTTGGAAACATGTTCAGTTATGAAATCGTACAAAGTTTGGGATGTATTTACGCCATGAGATATGTGTTTCTTGCCAAATTTTCTAATTTGTAATTCGTTTTATACATGTTTTTCATGTTAATGTCTGCGTGTCTCCATACTAGGCTGGAATTGTGTCATTCAAGGGTAATAAAGGATGAATAGACTTAGGTTACAAAAAGAAACGACGGATCCATTATCCGGAGGAAGTTGGAAAAGGTCTGCTTAAAAAAGTAAGGGGAGGGAGTTTTGGCTCGTTTCCACTATCCCAATCTAGCACCTGCATATTCGCGATGCATGGCAAAACAATCGTAATTGGACGCATATGTATTTCCCCAATAGGCCAGACTGTAGTGGTAGTTGATGAAGTTGAAAATCTATAATGATGAGGTGACTCTTTTCAAGGATGATATAGACCAGAGATTATTAGAGATGATGATTATGTTAGCTGGAAAAACTAGAAAACATGTAAAACTATACAAAATAGAAATATGAACTCTAGAGAGGAAACATATGTTCTAATTGAAAGGAATTCTCCTTTCTGATATTTCTTTGATTTTGCTTTACAAGATGATGTTATATACATAGACTTGTTGGTATAACTAACTTTAATATGTTAGTAACAAACTCTAACTAACTCTAACAAGTAACCACTTTCTATTTAGCTACAGACTTTAACTCTAATTTATCAATCACATTCTGTATATTCCAACATCTCCCCTCAAGATGAGAATGGATATTCATCATTCCCATCTTGCTAAGAAGATGATGAAAATTGAGGCAACCGAGAGGTTTGGTGAGAATATCAACCAACTAAAACCTGGAAGGAATGTGGATGATTTTGATCTAACCCTCCTGCAATTTCTCCCTAACTAGATGACAATCTAGTTGTATATGTTTAGTTCTTTCATGGTGTATTGATTGGAAGCAATTTCTGAAGCAAGTTTGCTGTCATTATACAACAATGCAACCTGAGAATGTGTTATTTTGAAATAAGCCAACAAATAAACTAACCATTGAAGCTCATATGTGGTAGTTGTTAAAGCTCTATATTCAGCTTCTGCTGAGGACCTACTGACAATAGGTTGCTTCTTTGATTTCCAAGATACTAGAGAATCCCTAAGGAAAACTGAAAAACCAGTGACACTCCTCCTAGTATCAATGCAACCACCTCAATCACTATTAGAATATGCCTTTAAATGCAAATCAGAATCCGCTTTGAGAAATAAGCGTTGACCTGGGGTTGCCTTAAGATATCGAAGGACTCTCTCTGCAGCTTGTAAGTGCATTGTATGAGGATTGAACATAAACTAGATGGGAGCTTGGACTGCATATGATAAATCTGGTTGTGTGATTGTGAGATAAAAAAGTCTGCCAATAAGTCTTCGATAGGATACATGATCAGATAATAAAGGACTAGAATCATTAGCAGTGAGTTTCAAAGTTGATTCTATAGGAAAGCTAATGGGTTTAGAATCAGAAAAACCATTGTCTTCCAACACATCTGAAGCATACTTTCTTTGGCAAAGAACAATACCTTTAGCAGATCTGGCTACTTCAATGCCTAGAAAGTATTTCAGCTTACCCAAATCTTTTATAGTAAAAGATGCATGAAGAAACCTTTTTACAGTAGCTATTTTTGCAAGATCATTGAAAGCTATGATCACATCATCAACATATATTAACAACGCCATAAAGTTGGTTGATGTTTGTCTGATGAAAAGACTGGAATCTGACTTTGCCTGACTGAAACCAAAATGCAGTAAAAAGGAAGATAACTTGGAGAACCATTGTCTAGAAGCTTGTTTCAGACCATATAAGCTCCTTTTGAGTTTACAAACTTGAGAGTCATTTGTAGTGGAAAAACCTGGTGGCAATTGCATATAAACCTCCTCATTTAAGTCTCAATGCAAGAAGGCATTATTAACATCAAGTTGATGTAAATGCCATTGTTTAACAACAACAATAGTAAGAAGAACTCTAACTGTTGTCATTTTTGCAACAGGAGAATTAGTGTAAAAAAGATCAAGTCCTTCCTGTTGAGTATAGCCCTTAGCTACTAGTCTAGCTTTGTACCTCTCAACACTGCCATCAGCCTTAAATTTCACTCGATATACCCACTTATAACCAATAACAGTTTTGTTTTGAGGCAAAATTACAAGATCCTAAGTTTGGTTTTGCTCACGAGCTTTAATTTCATTAGTCATGGTAGTTTACCAATGAGGAATTGAGTTGGATTGTTTGTAAGACTTTGGTTAAAAAATAGATGAAATAGCAGAAGTGAAAACTTTATGTTTAAAAGATAATTTGGAATCAGACAAGGAGAATATAGAATAGGGCTTACCAGAGAAAAAGCAGCTATAAGATGCTGGATTTGCCGAATGAATCTGAGTCATATTATCACAATAATATTGCTTCAAGTAATTAGGTAAATGCTTAGTTCTTTCAGACCTTCTAAGATTAAGAGCATCATTATTTTCAAAAGGTGGAAGTTTAGGAACAAAATTTACTAAAAGTAAATCTGTAAGAGGAACAGAGTTTTGAGAAACTGATTTAGATGGGATACAAGAGATGGGTTCATAGGTTTGAGGAAAATCTGGAAACACAAAAGATGTATGAATTGTATCTGGAATAGATAGAAATGTAGATTAATGGAAAACTACTTTTCGAGAGATAAAAGTTTTGAGAGTTGATAAGTCAAGGACTTTGTACCCTTTGATGTGTGGAGGATAACCAAGAAAAATACATTTTGTGGCTCATGACTGAAATTTACCTCGGTTGCTTGTGATTGTGCTAGTAAAACATAAACAACCAAAGACTTTGAAATAGTTATAGGTTGGTGGTTTTTAAAACAGAAAATGATATGGTGTTTGATTATTGAGAATGGATGAAGGAGTACAATTGATCAAATGAGTGGCTGTTAGAATACAATTTGTCCAGTAGGGTAAAAGAAGTTTGGACTGAAACATGAGAGATCTAGCTACATTTATAGGTGTTGATGTTTTCTCTCAACCCTTCTATTTTTTTTAGGTGTTTCAACACAGGATAATTAATGAATAATGCCATTCTCTTGATAAAAAGCAGACATATTAAACTCTTGGCCATTATCTGATCTAGGAGTTTGAATATTAGTGTTAAAATGAGTATGAACATAAGCTAGAAAGTTCGTAAGAATAACTCTAGTTTCAGATTTGGATTTCATTAAAAATAACCAGGTAAATCTAGTGTGATCATCAATAATGGTAAGAAAAAAATCTATAACCAGAGTAAAAAGGAATTGAAAAAGGTTCCCAAATATCAATGTGAACTAATTGAAATGCTTGATTGGATTTATTAGTTGATAGAGGAAATGACAACCTTTTTTACTTGCTTAGCTAATGGACAGATCTCATAAACAGAATCGCAAGTAACCGTTATAGAAGAATCAAAACTACTTAGGAGATTAATTTTTGTAGTTGGAATATGGCCTAAACGAAAATGCCAAAGATTAGAGGCAACACTACATGATTCGACTAATGAACTAGAAGGTAAGCCAATAGAACTAGGAAGCATTTCAGTATTAGATTGAGCAAATGGTTTGTGAAGATGGTAGAGGCCAGATTGAACTTCAGCAAGCCTAATCATCCTCCACTTGCTTAGATCTTGCAAGATACATTTTGATTGAAGAAAAAATAATCTAATAAAATTATAAGTAGTTAATCTTGAGATAGAAACAAGATTGATATTGAAGGATGAAATATAAAGAGCATTGTGTAAAACAATATCAAGGGAAAACAGTTCCAGTAAAAACAATTGGAACCGTTTGACCATTTGGTAAATGAACATTGGAAGGTGTTTTAGGCAAAACAATTGAATAAAAAAGAGGACAACAGATCATATGATTTGTTGCTCCTATTTCAAGAATCCAAGTGAATTGATTCTGTGATAAAGAAACAATATGACAAGAAAATGAAGTACCTGATGCATATGCAACATTAGCATTAGCAGTAAAGGTTAGGTTTGAGTTAGAAATCCTATTTGCAAGAGTGATCAGATTTTGGATTTGCTCTTGAGAGAAAGTATTGTTTGCAGTGGATAATCTTTGAAAATTCTTAGCAATAGTTGATGTAGAAACAAATCTTTTTCATCTTGGGCCTTTCCATCCAGGGGGATATCCAATTAACTAAAAGCATTTATCAACAAGATATCTTGAACAACCATAATGAGAGCAGATTGCATCAAACTTGCCTTTATGTTTAGTAAATCGATTGGCATATGTTGAACCTGGTCTTGAGGATTGATTCACAGATTGTTTAGCAACCATTGCTTGTGAATCAATATAAATGCCAATTGATTTTTCAAAGACCTCTGACTTTTTTTTTTGCAAAAGTAAAGAAAAAAATCTACTCATAGATGGCAAATGAGATTGAAACAATAGTGGACTCCTGACTGCAGAATAAGAATAATGATGACCCACAGGAAACTTGATGACATAATTTAATTGCTGTTGATCTGTCAGATGCTTTAGAATATTACATGAACAATGATAAAGATTTCCACATTTGCAACTGGGAATTGGATGATAATTGATGTATTCATACCATAAAGCCTTGAATTCACTAAAATACTCAGTGACAGATTTGGATTTCTGATAAATAGAACTTAAAGATTTCTCCAAAGAGAAAACCCCTGGTCCATCACTTTTAAGATATCTAATTCTTAGTTCTTCCCATATATCAAAAGCTGCTGTGAAGTAAAAAAGACTACCATGAATATCCTTGGCAATTGAATTCATTAGCCAAGATATAATAAGATTATTAGATCTTAGCCAGGCAACACGAAGGGAATGATCAGTGGTGATAGGCTGAACTAGAGAACCATCAACAAAAGCAATTTTATTTTTCACTGTTAAAGCAATTGACATGGATTGACTCCATGCAATGTAATTCTCACCAGTGAAGATCTCAGAGACCAGAAGAGCACCAGGGTTGTCAGAAGGATGCAAGTAGTAGTAGCCGAATGAATCATCAGAAAGATTCTGAACAAAAGCATTGGATGAATCAATATGTGTCTTAGAAGCATTATCCTCAAGATGATCAGACATCGTGAAGCTTAGAAAGATCAAGAAAATGGTGAAAAAAAATGATTTTGCTCTAATACCATGTAAAAATATACAAAATAGAAATATGAATATGAGAGAGGGAAAAATGTGTTCTGATTGAAAGGAATTGTCCTTTTTTATATTTCTTTAATTTTGCTTTACAAGATGATGCTATATATAAATATATATACACACATACATATAGACTTGCTGGTATAACTAACTTTTATCTGTTAGTAACAAACTCTAACTACTAACCACTTTCTAATTAGCTATAGACTTTAACTCTAATTTATCAATCACATTCTATATATTCCAACAAAACAAGTCCCTTTTGTAGGATAGGGGAGCTTCCCATACTTAAATTTGTACATGCATGGAGGAAAATGAGTCCAAAGAGAATGTGTTATGCGTTGTAGAGTTTCTATATGTGAAAGAAAAAAAGAGATTGGAGATGATGAATTGAGTAAAAAAATGAAGATTACAAACCTTTTACCCTAAAGCTTATGCTTTTTTATATGAACATGAACCCTAGCAACTTGCATGAAGATATGGACAAAGATGTCAATACTTTAATCACCTATAGTCTTAGACTATGATTATAGCGGAAGTATCTTTGGAGATGATGGATCACTATTGAATGCAGATATTGATGTTACGAACATTGTCTACTTGATAAAAGCAACTCCAAAGATGTGTGAGCATTTAATATGTGTACATTTTGTAACTATAGTGGGTGTGGGGTAGGTTAGGATGCCTAGAAGGACCCTAGTTTGATCTTTTCCCTTTAAGGCACATCTAATTGATAAAGGATCAAAAGTCTTTGTCTGATGGGTTGCTTAGAGACCCATTCGGGTTTGTGCCATGTTGGTGATGGTTGTTAAGGGTTGGTTGTCCATTGCGTGTAAAATTCTTGTCCATTATAGTATACAATGTGGGCTCCTTGTAAGGTCCATATGTCGTGTGTTTTAGCTTGGCTAATTAGTTGCCCACCAAGTCTTAGTGGCCTAAGGCATTAGGCTGACTAAACCTTTGTGCTCGGGTGGCATGTTTATTTAGTCTTAATGAACAACCTTTACGTCGTTAAACACAGCTGGGATAGCGCCATTGACTACTAGATCTTGTCATGGATAACTGTCTAGAGCAAATATCCCAATGGGTTGATGAGATGCTTATACAAGTGAATTGGATTATGTGTACATATGAGAAGAGTAGAAAAGACATGTATAGGTGAGTGACTGGAATTTAGGATTGCATGTGAGAAAGTGCATGGTGTTTGTGTCTAAATGTGCACAAGTCATTTAGAAGACACATGGAGCATGTTTGGTGTTTGTGAGCACACGGGGACATGTGATAAGGAACCAAAAATCATCACTTGAGTATACATTAGAAGAAGCGCTAATCGGATTAATTATAAGGTTAAAAAAAAATTAAAAAGATATTTAATAGACTAATTCAAGATATTTAAGCCAAATAAGTTTCAAAACTTCAACAATAAATAATGAAATTTTAATTAATTTGATCCATGCAAAAGAAAGGAGACTAAGTCATTTAGCAACACTGGGCTGCAATAGTGACAAAGTCAGCAGACATGAGTTATTATTTTGGCAAGGAATCTTGATTTACCACGGACTCATAGTTAGCAGTTGATTCTTTATTTGCTAAGGAAATATAAATGGTAGCTTTTGGGAGCTTTAATTATTTGATAAATATTTTTGTGTTTTACAAGGATATAAAGGGTGTCAACAATTTTAATTCCGAGGCAAGGTTAACAACAACATAACTTATTTATACAAGCATAATTATTTTAGCAACTCTTTTAGGAACTCAATACCATACTAATTAAAATCAGATTTGAATTTTTTTATATTTATTTTACAAACTTTGATGTATTAATTTTAATTGGGTTTTACTTACATCCCATTATTCCATCAAGGTTATTTATTTTGTGAACTATAAATACCTTTTTTGAGAGGGGACAAAAAACGACACTGTATTTTTTAGAAATAATATTGTATGTGTGAGGTTTTGGTCATACTTTTGGTTATTCATTGAACTTATCAAGAATTATTAAAGATTAATTATCTTTGTAGCGTTCATCCTTATACTTTTAGTTCTTGATTTGTTATAATTAAAAGATTAGGGTCTTTCATCCAATAATTTTGGTTTCTTACTTTAAGTAATCATTGGATTAAGTTTTCTATCAATATAATTTTAGTTTTTTTAGGTTATTTATATTTTGTTTATGAGTTCAAGGATTCTTACCTTACCATCAACATTCACATCGACATGTATTTAGCATTTGGGAGCACATGTAAGCTTGTGTTTGGTTTTTAGTAAAGTGTCTAGACATTTAGGAGAACCATGTAAAAAGTATGATGTATGTGTCTAGTGTCTATAATCATGTATGAATGTGTATCTTGGTTTAGGAGCATGTGCAGATGCCTATCTAGCATTTAGGATTTGAGTTATAAAAGGCCCCTTTTTTTTTCCTCTCTTCCATCCTTCCCTCCTCACATATTTTTGTTGCACTCCTTTTCTTTTAATGTTGAGTTTTGACATTTTTTTTTTTGCAGTTTTTGGTGAATAGTAAGGATAAAGTTCTATCTAGACTCGAAGCCATCTTAAAGGCAGTGAGTCAAAAACTCCTAGGGCTTACAACTCCTATATCCTGGCACTTGGGTAAAGAAACAGCTAGCTCCTACCAAATAGGATTGGTTCTACTATCGGCTGGGCTATACCAAGCCCACTAGACATTGAATATCTATAGAAGATGATATAATCCCTTTTCTTTTCTAGGTCTAATGTTAAGGCGTACTTAAACAAGCCAATGTCGAATTGTTAGGTCAATTAGCCCAATTCCCTCCCAATATGGGAAAATTGGAGAATTCCTTTGATTCCCAGATATAGGAACTATATAAACTTTCCATGTTTATAAGTCATCTGTCTTCGTTGTTTTTACTTTTACTTCTTACAAGTTTTTTTTTTAATATCATATTTGTTTGTGTTATAGCTTGCCTAGATTCAATTCCACAATATTAAGAGATATAAGGTGAAAAAAGAGGGGGTGCGGCCACCTCTCCTTAAGATCTCTGATAAAATATGTCGTAACTATCATAAAAAGATAGAGAAATGAAAGGGCTAGTGAAGAGAATTCCTGTTTTGGAGGAACATTTAAGGTTACCCAATACAAATTTTTCTTGGGCATCTAAGAGAAAGTTGATGCCATCAAAAACTTGCAAATGTCTAAGAATATCCATATGAACTCCAAGTTCTTGTTGTGAGAAGAAAGGCAAAGAAGGAAGGAGCTTGAGTCATCCTTGACTTCAACAACTTTTGAACATGATGCTCTTACATTCGAGGTTGCACGATTAAAGAAGGTAGGCAATTCCTCTAGAGCCTTAAAGCAACATGTATGAGGATAAACAAAGATAGAGAGGATGAGGCATTGGCCTAATGGTTATCAACTCTAATTTCAGTAGACTAATAAATTAATTTAATCTAAATGAGATTATCATACTTGAAATTATTTAATGTTGTATCTATAATGTGATTGAGTTTGATGGAAACAACAATGGATTACAAATTCTTATCATGGATATTTCAAGTATTGAAGCACAACATTTTAAAAGAATGAAAAGGGATTATATGATTTTTAAGTCAAGAAGCATTATTTTTAAGAATGTTTCTTGAAGTGTGAAGATTTGAGCTTTAAGTGATCAAGATATATTTCATATGCTCGTGTGATATCAAAGGAATTTTCACCAGTGAAGGATTTATTTCTAGGTTTAGCCTTTTTTTTTCTCGGCAAGTCTTGTTCTTTAGGCCATCATTCTCTATAAAGTTAGGCACTCAAATAAAGGCAAAAACTTCATTATCCTCTTTATTAGATTCATCTAACAACCGTTTAATATGGGTGGAAAAGAAGATGGTCATAAAAAAAGGTCAATGCATGGAATTATGTTGGTTAATGATGACCTTTTTTGGCACAAGACGTAGATAAGGTTCTTAACCAACATCTCCATATTGATAAAAGAACTTCAATGTATGTTCTTTCATGCATTCACCATCTTCTTTCGAGAATTGTTTGCAAGCACTAATTTTTACGACTCTTAAAATAGGATAATCAACATCCACACAGTCTGGGTAGGGTTTGCTTTGTTTTTGCTCAATTGTATTAGTAAAGCCATTATTTATCTTTAATATATATTTTAATTTATGAATTTAATTTTTGATAAATGAATCTAGAGTAAAGATAAAGTCTATGGAACAAATACACTTTGCAAAAGAAATTATAAAGATGTTATAATTATGATATTCCTATCATGGTTGTTAAAAACGAGTTTTGACTCGTAAAATCGGGTGATTTTACGAGTCAAAAGGGATAAAATGTGTAAAATCAGGTTTAAAACTCGAAAACCGGTAAAATCGGTGAAACTCGCATAAAATGCGGTCAACCAGTAAAAAACATGAAAACCGGTC
>Ga0307515_10003278_pt1 | contig 34233 bp, 53 predicted proteins | sample 17_EM_MG_FD_194513 | JGI IMG/M metagenome (GOLD analysis project Ga0307515, IMG submission 194513) | Populus trichocarpa ectomycorrhiza microbial communities from riparian zone in the Pacific Northwest, United States - 17_EM | ecosystem: Host-associated > Plants > Roots > Unclassified | place...
CGTTCGAGACGTGGAGGCTCTCTACGTACTATTCACCAGACGTTTATACCAGTGAACACGCCTACTACGGTAGGATACAATGTAACGAGGAAACGACTAGATATACGCTCAAAATACGGTGCGAAGCCAAAATGCCCAGGAATGGCGAAAGAAACAGCGAACAAAGAACAAGCCATGATCAAAGATCACCGATAGGGCTTTCGTCCCAAACCTACCAGCCACTGTCGTCACCAACTTCATCAGCCTCACCGGGAATGGCGTCCCATCTGGGTTTGTGCGCCGGAAGCCCCGACCCGTACTCCATACGTGAGACATAACTCCTGAGGCGAGACATCGCTTCTGGTAAATATAACCGCGGAAGGCCGATCATGAGAGTCGACAACTTTGCACCCTTAAAGCCCGGCCCTTCACCATCTTCATGAGGTATTCGATGCGGGGCGGCCCCTCGTCTCCGATATACTGGGCGTATTTCTCCAACTCGGGGCATACTACCGTGTTCGAGGGGTTTTCATTGGGTGTCAAGGCAATGGCGAAGGACAGATTGACAGAATCGGTCAACGTGAGGGTGCGGAGGTTATTCATGAGAAGGAGGGTTTGGTAAGCACCAGACTTTTCGTGTTCCCAACGCGCTAAGGAGCCATATCGCGTGATCGAGAGCTTTTCGATTGTGGAAATGTTAAGCTTGTTGAAGGACTGGAGAGTTTGTTCACCCAAGCTACATGGGACGGGGCTCCTATCATTCCAGGTACCAAACACATAGAGACATCCGCTTGGCCCTTTAAGCCGCATGGAAATCCCCGAACCGAAGTCGAAGTTGACGGAGGTTACGTGAGAGATGTTGCTGAGATTGTCGAGGGGTGTGGGGAGGTAATCTGGGATCGGGGATGTCCCGTGACCAAACGGGAATTCCAGTGTCACCAATGCCCCGGTTGGGACATGGAGATGGTTCAGAAGGATTGACGGTGCCGGCTGGGAGAGAATTCTGAGCGACCTCAGGTGAGGGAGGTAAACCACCCGTTCGGCGGAGGCGTTGGAGGACTCCGGGAGCGATCCCACGAGTTCCATCCTACGGAGAAGAGGTGCGTGTTCGAAAAAAACAAGCAGTTGAGCCACGGTTATCGTATCGCTTGGAACGTTGCCAAAGTGGAATGTTGTGAGATTCGACAGACTTCGCCAGGGCAGGGTGGAAATGACTCTGGACAAACGTAACTCGCGCAACAACGAGGGATTCCCGTCGAGAATGGGGCTTTCGAAGACTGCAAGGCGGGGATCAGAAACACTGATGTCCAGTCTCTCGAGAAGGGGGGCAGGGAAACTGAATTGTTTGATGAGCTTGAGGATGTTATCCGAGAATCCGGAGAAGGAGAGGGCCTTGAGTCGGGTGATGAAGGGAAGCGCCAGAAGCAGCGCGTCGTTGTGGTAGTGGATGTCCTTGTGTGCCGCAAGGGAAATATTCAAAGGGGCCCCCTTCGAGCGCCGGATATAGGCTCTGGTTTGGCTAAACCTCATGCAATCCAAGAATGTCCATAACGAGGCGCGCGAAATGAAAGTATTTCTCCAGTGATGGCACACATGTGTCAACTTGATGAACACTTCGCCCGTCTCGCAGTAATCGGGAATGAGGGAAAGGATCTCTGGGGGAATGCGGTTTACAGGGACGAATGTGTTTTTGATGGACCGAACAACGTCCAAAACCTCCAGGACATCCTGTTCCAACCCGTTGACCTAAGACGAAGGGGCATCAGCCGTTGCGCGAGTGTGAAATCGGTTTTCTCCACCTCAATCTGATTTACCGTGGTGCTGCAGTACTCGGGTTTGAGCGTTTTTCAGATGCGTCAACGGTGACCGCACAGTCATACCTTCCACCAAGTATGGTATCCTGCAATTTCTTTCTGGCCACATGTAAGAGTTGGGATACAGAAAGATCCACGGAGTTGGACATCAAAGATAAGAGTTTAAAAGCACAGGTAGCGCGCCGCCTGTTCGAGGTAACGGTAGTTAGACTGGTTCGAATACTTGAGTTGTGTTCATCTCGCTATGATACCACAACGAAACCGGGGGCCACCTTGGGATCTCCCCCCAGGGATTCGGCTTCCGGCTTCGAGGAATGGAACTTGAGCTGGCTGTCTCGCGTAACGTGTCTCCAAATCTCTGAGAAAACCGTCGCACAAAACCCCAGCCGTATGCCCACGAGACTTGACAAAAACCTTCATCCTCCGTCTCCCATTCCACACTGTGAAACCACCTGCTGTCAAAATGGACGTGGTCTATAGCTCTGTGTCGATGCAACGTCTCATCGGCCTTCTCACGCTGCTTCAGACGCGGTTCAGCACCACCTACGATCGGGCCAGGACCGTACTTTTCTTCTACGTCGTGGTCAAGTACGGAGTAAAGTCTCTGAGACACGTCAGGGCCAGGGGGACTCTCGAAACGTTCAGAGAGGGATGGAGTTGGCTTTCCGAGGTGTGTTGTCATCAATTTCGCCGAGTATTGTCCCGTAGATGCTGATACCTGGACCCTCCACAGCGGACCCTGTCACATGTAGCCTCCGAAGTCGAACCCCAGATGGCAAAAGCCAGGAGAGACATTGAGAAGAAACTCGTTCCATCCGGCCCTCAAGTCGTCCGTTACCTTTCCCTTCCTCCAGAAGGCCAATCCGTGGATTGGATATTGGCAGAGATGGAAAAAATGGATAATTACTGTCATAGTTTCAACGACAGTGGTGCAAAAGTGCATGACTGGAAGGATGGAAAGATTAGCGGTGGCGTATACCGTGAGTCGTCCCACTTCCGAGATCTCGTACAGGATATTGAATGTATGCACAGATGGTGGACAGGACCTGACGAATTTGATCGTTGCCACGTACGGACGTTACTGTGCTTCCAACCCATTGCATCCGGACGTGTTCCCGACTATCAGGAAGATGGAAGCCGAAGTCGTATCCATGTGTTTGAGGTCAGTGGCTTCCCTCGTCTCGAATCATGCTAAGGTTTCGACGCCGTTGTCACAGGTTGTTCAATAATCCCACTGGTGCGGGGACGATGACTTCTGGTGGTACCGAGAGCATCATCATGGCGATGAAGGCACACCGTGATTGGGCCCGTGCAACCAAGGGCATCACCGAGCCTGAAATGTCGGTGTGTGACTTTGGACGTGCGATAGTCTTCTCACAACTCCTTCAGGATCATTCCCGCATCCGGCGACGTCGCGTTTGATAAAGGGGCGGGTTACCTGAAGATAAAACTTCACACTGTCCCAGTTGACCCGGTCACACGCCAGGTAGATCTCGCCAGGGTCAAGAGAGCCATGTGAGTCCCTACTAGTCGTCGACAACCTCGGCGATCCTCATGCGTTCGTTCCCATAAGAAACCCAAATACGATTATGGTGAGTCGAAAGGATCTGCCCTGTGCGATTGATATGGGAATTGATTGTGGTTTTAGCTCGTCGGTTCAGCTCCCAATTTCCCCGACGGAAATGTGGATGATATCACCGGTCTCGGGGAACTTGCGAAGAAACACAACATTGGACTCCACGTCGATTGCTGTTTGGGGTCTTTTATCTTACCCTTCATTGAGCTGTGTTTCCCTCCTGGAACGGTATGCCCAGATCCACGCGATATTTTCATGCGTTTCGTTGAGATTTCGGATGTTCAGGATGGATACACGATGCCTGATTTTGACTTTAGAGTCGAGGGAGGTTCGTAACGTCCAGTCTCGTGGCTCCGTGCTTGACTTGAGCTGATGTGGGTCTCAGTCACAAGCATCAGTTGCGATACCAACAAAGTGAGTTGGGTTGTTTGGCGATGACCGGAGGTATCAAGGTTGCTGATGTGCTACCTGTAGTACGGTTTTGCGCCAAAAGGAACCTCGGTCATCATGTACCGCACGCAGGAGCTGAGGAGATACCAGTACTATGTCACATCTACGTGGCCAGGTATGTCGCAAAACCATTCTCGTTATTCCTGCGACTTGCTCACCATGAACGTGTAGGTGGAGTTTATGCCAGTCCTGGTCTTTCTGGTTCCCGGTAAGTCTTCTGAAGGAGAAAGTTGGACAACCCTGATCTTTTGGGTAGACCCGGCGCGCTCATTGCTGGAACTTGGGCTGCCATGCAATACATGGGCGAAAAGCATGTGATATTGTGACCTTCCACACCTAACTGACTGACCCCAATTTATCACTGCAGCGGTTACCACCAATCAGCGAGGGCCATCATTACCGCTGCTCGGAAGATTGTCCACGGTATTAAAACCCAAATACCGGATCTCTACGTCCTTGGTAACCCTCCTGCGTCTGTCGTCGCTTTCGGGGCAAGGGAAAATACTGGAATCAACATCCTGAAAGTTGGTGAAACGATGGGTAAGAAGGGGTGGCACCTGAGCGCCTTGCAGAAACCTCCCGCATTGCATATTACCGTTACGGTGAGGACTTCCCCCTTTCGCGATTAACGCATTTTTTCGGTTTTTTCCCATTCATGTTGTCTTCCCGTAGACCCTGACGGTCCAAGTCGTGGATTCGTTAATTGCTGACCTCAAGGACGCCGCGGAGGAGGTGAAATCTTCCAAATCCAGTGAGGATAGTGCCATGGTCGCGTGGTATGGTTTGGGGCCATCGAATCCCGTTGGGCCAAACCTCGTGGGGGAGGTGGCTGCATCTTTCGTCGACGCGATGTACAAGGCATGATCTGGGATCCGGGAAAGGTGCTATATATGTGGTTCGTGATAATCCCTTGCTACATTCCCGCGGGTTGCTGTGCAACGTAATGCCATAAGTATACCAGTACTAGTTGGGCTTCGTAGTTGGCTTGGTGATTTCTGTCGTGATCTCCTTCAAGAAGCGGCCAGCCCGCAAGGGTCCCCGTTTCGTCACAACGTCCATCCTACCAGCCTCAGCGTTCGTGCGATGGACTGTCCTCAAAACAATGTCCCTCCCGTCCACCGAAAGTACGAGTCCAGTCTGTCAAGTCGTCCCGGAACAAGTGTGGGGAGAGTCTTTACTGGACACTTGGTAACTGGCTGTATCCGGGATCTGTTTTCCGCAGACGCGAGCATGGTACCCCCCCCGGACGGGAGTCCCTATCAGAAAAGTACTTCCCTACAGAATTTCTCCTCCGAGGAGTACGTAAAAATACTCCGTGCTGAAGCTGAAGAGCGGGATCCTCCTCGGCTCCGGCTTGCACTAGGAGAGCCTATGAGTCGCGAGTGCCGGAGTTGTAACTATCATATTGAACCATAAGAATGCGCATTACTACGTGACGTACAATGTACCCATTGGCCCACGCAAAACCTGCACTCCTCTCCTGTTATCGATATGCACTTTTAAACCAGGCTGGCAGGCGAAGGGAAGGATTAGCACAACCGCTGATTTTTTCGTTCCGAACCTTCGCACATGCTTTATTTACATCTATAATACCCTATACGTGGAATTACAGCCCACCCGGACATGTACTTCGTGCACATTAAGGTGAGCCCGGGATCAATCGTATCCCCAGACGCCGGTCACGATAGTTCATCACCTCTCCGACATCGCGATGTCCATCACTTTCAGCAACAGTAAATCCTACCCGGGCCACACTTGTTCTCTACCTCAGCTCCTGTATGCGGCTAAGAATAAACTACAGGATACCATGTTCGATGGAAGGTGCGTCCGGAACTGTAGTCGTAGCGTCTTCAAAGTGCTAAATCTTGATTCCCGCAGGATCGCCACGACCGCGAACCAAGTTGAGGTAAAGAAAAACGAGCAGAAAACTGTCGATACATCCACAGCGGCTCACGCGTGTTGTTTTTAGGTGGACGCTCTTGAACAGGTCGCGTCAGAAGTACTCAGTCTGATTCGGACCATGAAGAACTCGTTCGCGCCCATAAACCGGGTCCCTCCAGAAGTCCTCTCCATCATCCCGGACTACTGTGATGAAGACGAAAGGGATCAGGACCTAATCGCGTTAACCCACATATGTCGTGGTTGGAGGGAGATGTTCATCTCCCGTTCTTCGTTGTGGACCCAATTGGACTTCACGAATGACGACAAAACCCAGACATACATCCAACGTTCAAAATCTTCCCCCTTGGAAATCTACCTCGAAAGGGACGAAGACAACACCTACCTCGACGAAGCATTCTTTCGGGTGATCCCGCATATCCACCGACTCAAATCCCTGACCATCCACGCGGATGACCTCCCAGATGCCATCGGATATGGATATTTAGATTACCATACCCCTCTTCTCGAGGAGTTGGACATCAATCTTACTTACCCCCTCGATCCAGTCCTCCATAGCGCGCTCTTCAATGGAAACCTCTCGTCCTTGTGCAAGTTAACCCTGGGCGGAGTCATCACACACCTACCCTGGAACAACATGGCAAATCTCACAGTTTTCAACCTTAAATCTTGCCTTCCGGGGCACGATTTCGTAACCCGACTCCTCGACTTCTTCGAGTGCGCTCCCCTCCTGCACACAATCAGGCTTGAGGATTCAATTCCAGTGTCATCCGACGCTCCGCCTGGGAGAATAGTATCCCTACTCCGCCTACACGTGTTCTCTATTATCGCACAGCCGGCACACTCCATCCTCTTGAATCACCTCCGTATCCCCGTCGGGGCATCACTGATTCTGGGGTGCAGTTTCAGAGGCGAGAATTCCCCGCTTCTTGACTACCTTCCAAAAACCTCCGCCAACCTCGAGAACCTCTCTCATATTACCACAATCAACCTCCACTTCGACGCAACAAAGCTCGTGCAAATGAAAGGACCAAGCGGGGGGCTCTGCTTACTCTCTCACTGGGAATGCGAGACTATCTCCCCGTGCACTATGGACCGCCGAATTCTCCTCTCCCTCGACCAAACTATACTTTCGACGATCCGGGAGCTGGCGGTTTCAAAGTACAGACCCAGACCAGCTGATGCCGAAAAATGCCCAATTTTTCAAACCCTTTTCTTCACGGACGACCTTCGCACCCTTACCCTGACCAAATGCTATAACTTACCCTTCATTCTCGCCTTGAATCCCGAAAGAAACCCCTCCAAGCTCGTGCTGTGTCCTAACCTAGAGGAACTCGTTCTCTACATCAAGTTGCGGGATCAGTTCCATATTGAAGACCTTGTTAGTATGACGAAGAAACGAGCTTTGAGAGGCGCGAAGCTCTCGTCGATCACGATCGTTGGTCTGGGTGAACTCGTGTCGGGGGCAAGGGTGTTTAAACTCAGGGAGCACGTCACGCACGTGGAGTACAGGATCGACGATGCAACACCTGATTGGGATCACCTTTCTGATGAGAGCAGTGACGAGAGCGAGTAGGATTTCGAAATAGGGTGTCATCACCCTGGCTCGTGAGTCTGCATTAGTGAAGTCAGTGCGTACTATTTGTTGCCTCGCCACGGTTGTTGGTTATACCGGAGAGGCTGGAAGTGACAACGTGCAGGGTACCCATCCAGTAGAATATATGTATCTCCGTAGGTCTCGTAGTCGGATAGTCATTGTCTATGCTTTTTGAAGCCGTTGGTTCGCACCTCAGGATAAACTCATGGTCTTCTCAATGGATGTATGTTCCCTACCTGCAGTGTGTTCCACGGTGCTGACAAAACGGCAATCGGTGTGCGATTATGCGTAACTCCCGGAATGTCACACCCGTATATTTTCGGATCAGCACCTATATACCGCACAGATGTGGTTGTACGAGCACAGGCTATTACCTAAGCCTATGGTAGTTGTACGGTAAATTGAGCAGAAAGGCCGGGTCCAAGATAAGCTAGCTACTTGAGCCCTCCCCGGACGGAGATAAGTTGCATTTATTGATTGGCGGAACACGGCAAGACCGGAACGACTCCAGCGGTCCCCGGTTCGGTTACTGACTAACCCCCGGTCAGAACATAGATGAGGCCAAGTGAGGACCCGGACGGGTGGGTGGCCGGGGTGACTATAGGGGAGGGGTCGCGGGGAGAAGTTGGCCGCCTCAGTAGCGCCCATACCACCCGTGTCGTCGGCCGGGCGTCAACTTTCGCTCCGGTCAGCAATCCTGTGGGGCCCTTGCCTCGCGCCGGCCTGCTTTTGTCAACGGATAACCTAAAATACCCCATGGCTTGAATGTTTAGGGATGAGTGAGTATGCAGTTGATAGTGCAGTCTGACCCGCCTACCCGTCCCGCCGTGACCACGAACTTGACTGGTCCACTGGGGAGTGTGACCGTGACGGTTGGAAATGCTCGCTATTGAGCTAGGGTCCCGGACGATGCTCGCGAAACCGAAGTCCATGATCCGTGCGTTTCCGGACGCGTCGAACAATTTTGGCTGTGCCCGTCTCCGTCAAAAAGGACGTACCGAGATAAGCAATCACACGCACCCCTTTGAGTTCTCCACGAATAACGTCGTATGAGTGGAAGCGACGCCGTGCAACTGAGGAAGGGGTGGGGTCTTGCATGGGGGTGGGTGGGAATCGACCCGCGGGACTGACGGGGCTTGTGCCCGGGTTTTCTTTATATACTGCCGCAGCTCTCCGCTGGGCATCCATTCCAAGACAAGTTCAACGTGACGCCCTTGAGGGCACAACATTTGGGTGAGCTAGGTGTTTCCACACAACTGCCTCCTTGCAAAGCGGTTCCAAGGTTCGTCAGGGATGGCGATCCTGCCAAAGGCCACAGGTAAGGGACCGTTTCTTGATTACCGCTGGTGTATATCCGAAAATTCACGCTGAGAGACCCCTTGGTGGCGGTTCTGGCGGGTTCTTGCGAGGTTTGTGACAAGCAGCAGGACTGGCAAACGAAAAAAAAGTCATATCTTGTCAATTCATCGCCAGTCCATGTAATTCACCCCCTGGAACGTCCAGTCACCTGTGAAATATGAGCGGGGTCTCATAGCCATGGGGCCCGAGGGTAATCACTCCGGTCGATTTTGGGGGGAATCCAGTGGGGACAATCAAGGCTCCGATGTCGAAGCCATGGTCCTCGGTGGGTTAACAAAGTGCCTAGTGGAAGCACCCAGACCTTGGGCTTGGAGTTAATAAGGATAAAGCGCGAAGATTCCGTCGTGCGTGACAGGAGTGAGGAGAGCGGGAATATCTGCTCGCTCGAGGGCCTTTACGTTCTTTTCGTCGGTATATCGTAAGTGTTTAGCATCGAGTTCAAGAGTGCTCCCGAGAATAGGCAGCGCAAAGCAGATGTAATCAAATCGACGAAATCACACCGGGGGCAACGGAGTATTTTCTCACTGAAAAAACGGTGAAGTCTGAATCAGTATCCAAAGAATAGTATGAGTGAAGAAACTTCACGTAGAATCACACGCTGGCCAATCGGAGCAGCTCCCGCCTATATCGCCGTCGTAATCTCAAAGGGTTTCCATCCGCCTTTATCTTGAAAGAACCGATTCAAACTTCAAAATAAAATCATCATTTCTCCAACGGAAAAATATCTCACCGCCCGCGGTGTCAAGAGAGATGGTGCGAGAGGTTGTGACGTTCGGGTTGATCAGAAGCTTGAAGGATCGCGGGAAGTTGCGGCCTCCTCTTTCCGACATTCGCAATGCCCGACAACAAAATCTACCCAGGCCACAGTTGCTCCCTATCCCAGCTCTTATATGCGGCTAAGATTAAACTACAGGACGCTGCGTTCAGTGGAAGGTGCGTCCCGAATTGTAGTCGTGGCGTGTTAGAGAGTCGAATCATGGTTTCCACAGGATTGTCACGACCGTGAACCAGGTGAAGCAAAACGGAAAGAAGCTCGTCGACGCATGCACAGCGGCTCATGTGTGTTCTTTTTAGGTGAACGCTCTCAAACGGGACGCCTCAGAAGTGCTTAGTCTGGTTCTGTCCCTAAAGAACTCATTCGCGCCAATAAACCTGATCCCTGCGGAAGTTCTCTCGCTCATCCCAGACTACTGTGACGAACATGACGTGGAACAAGACCTAATCACGTTGACCCATGTGTGTCGTGGCTGGAGGGAAATGCTCATCTCCCGTTCCTCGTTGTGGACCCAATTGGACTTCGCGAATGTCGACAAAACCCGGACCTATATCCAACGTTCAAAATCTTCCCCCTTGGAAATCCACCTCGGAAGGGACGAAGACGACACCTATCTCGATGACGCATTATTTCTGGCCACCCCGCATGTTCCTAGACTTAAATCCCTGACCATCTATATGGATGCCCTCCCAGCTGCTATCAGATATTTCTACCGCCGCGCCCCCCTTCTTGAGGTGTTGGACATCAGTCTCACTTGCCCCCACCCCCCAGTCCTCAATAGGACACTCTTCAACGGAGACCTCTCGTCATTGCGCAAGTTAACCCTGGGTGGAGTCATCACACGCCTGCCCTGGAGAAACATGGCAAATCTCACAGTTTTCAACCTTAAATCCTGCCATCCAGGACGCGACTTCATAACGCGACTCCTCAACTTCTTCGCGTGCGCCCCTCTCCTACACACAATTATACTTGAGGATTCAATTCCGAAGTCATCCAATGCTCCGCCTGAGAGAATAGTGCCCCTACCCCACCTACGTATGCTCGCTATTATCGCGCAGCCGGCACATTCCATCCTCCTGAATCACCTCTATATCCCCACCGGGGCATCACTGATTCTGAGGTTCACCTTCAGTGGCAAGAAATCTCCGCTTCCAGACTACCTTCCAGAAGCCTCCACCAACCTCAGGAATCTCTCTCATATCACCACGGTCAACCTCCGCTTTGCTGCGATGAAGAAGTGCATACGACTGAACGGACCAAGCGGGGGGCTTCGCATATTCGCTCGCTGGAAAGACGATATCATTTCCCCGCGCACTATGGACCGCCGAATCTTCCGCTCCCTTGACCCATCTATCCTTTCGACGGCTCAGAGACTAGCGGTTTCGACGTACAAACCACCCAAACCAGCCGAAGTCGAAAATTGCCAGGTTTTTCAAACCCTTTCTTCCATGGACAACCTTCGCACCCTCATCTTGACCAAATGTCACAACCTACCCTTCATTCTCTCCTTGAATCCCGAGCAAAATTCCTCTAAACTCATGCTATGTCCTAACCTGGAAGAAATCGTTCTTTATATCAAGTCGCAAGATCAGTTTCACATCAAACAACTTATTAGTATGACGAGGGAGCGAGCTTCGAGGGATGCGAGGCTCTCGTCGATCACGATTGTGGGTCTGGGCGAACTCGTGCCGGGGAAGGAGGTATTCAAACTCAGAGAGCACGTCACGTACGTGGAGTACAGGGTCGACGATGCACCGCCTGACTGGGATCACCTTTCTGATGAGAGCAGTGACGAGAGCGAGTAGGTTTGGGAAATAGGGTGTCATCATCCTGGCTCGTGAATCTGCGTTAACGATGTCAATGCACGCTAACTTTTACCTCGCCACGGTGGATGGGTGCGCCTGAGAGACTGGACGCGGCAACGCGCAGGGTACCCCCCATCCAGTAGAATGCATGTATTTCCCTAGCTCTCGTAGTCAGGTAGTCATCGCCGATGCTTTTTTCAGGTCGTTGGTTCGCACCTCAGGATACACTCACGATCTACTCAATGGATGTAAGTTCCTCACCTGCAGTGTGGGACCGTGCACAACTCCCGGAATGTCACCATTGAGTGACGCAAGCCAACAGGAGCCAGGGAAACGAGAATAATGATGCAGGACCATGTTCGAGGATGTACGCCTCGATTAAATTCAAGCGGCGCATCCCGAGGTGTGTTGATGAGCCGTTAGTCTCCTGGTCACAGCATCTCAAAACCCTAAGGAGAGAGATGGGGATTTAAGCGCTCGAAGAACATGAGGGGGGAGACAACGAAGGAACGAATGCTGGGTTTTCATCGACGTCGTCCGCGGTTGAGAATAAACTCGCAACTCTCCCTAGCCCAGCTAGTGGTGCGACAATCTTGTTGGTAGGGTGGTAAACCACCTCATTTTCAAGAGATCGAACATTCCCTGTTCAGTGGAGCGTGGGAGAGTACTGGGCTCCCGTTTTCCTTGGCGTTGTGGAATTGCAATCCCAACCCCAACTTCAGCTGCTGATCTACTTCGGAGTCGCTTGTAGACGAGGCATTTGAGCATATGATACACCAAGATACATAGATAACTCCGACTGAGAAAAGTGGGGCGAACCTGTGCCAGCAAGAGCAGACGGGCGACGGAACAGGAAGCATCAATCTTGATTAGATAAACGTGTGTACGAAGCTGAGCACTGAGGCCGAGAGGCAACCCTGCTGATGCTCTCATACTATATCATACGGTGCTGTTGCTGGAGGCGGATATTGTTGAGGGGAGGACAGGTCGAACACCGGCAGGTCCTTGTGAGGTATTGAGGTGATTCGGTCCCCCCGAGAGTCGAAAGAGGGCAAGGAATTCTGGGAAACAATTAGCGGAACCAGATTCAAAATGTCAGCCTTTGTGGTGCTCACTTCTCTTGCCGAATCGAAGTTTCTCGGTAACTTTCGCCCCCAGGGGTGTGTCAGGTTGCAGTCCGTGACTTTGATGGACGTGTATTGGAAATTCACTGGCCGGTGGTGTAGGATCCACTTCAACACGGTGTTATCACAAAGCCACGAGAGGATCGGATGAGGAGTACAAACATATTTTCACGGGGTTTCCAACATGGAATACCTGTGGTTTACGCCTCAATGGTTTGGTGTTTGTGCCTACCGTAAACCCTTCAAGAACTGTCATCCTGCAACACAAAGCTGATGGAATGAAGAGGACAAACCACAGGTGAGAACATAGCGGCGAGAATATTGGGTAGCTTCCGGGGTGGAGTCACGCGTTAGACCACTTCCAGAGTGATAAGCCAGAGTCTGCGTAGACTCTAGGAAGTAAAACCGGAATGGTGAGAGCATCTTCACAAACCCATCCTGGCGATAGAGGAGCGAAAACTTGCAAAGCGCATTGACTGCCTCTCCTACTCCGGGTATGTTGGGGAACGTATTCTCTAGTTTACTCTCTTGTACACCGCCCGGAAAGGCTGCAACCGTCTGAAGGGTTTCTCGAACGGTGGTCCCGAGTACTCGGATGGTCGGAGTTAGGAGGGTTGACTGGATGTTGTCCTCCAGGCTCTGGCTACCGGATGCCCTGAGTATGCTTGTCCCGCCATCACTCCATGCCTCCAACAAAGCTGGTTCTTCCCAATCACTCTCGTGTACGGCGCTGGCGAGAAGCTCGATCGAAAGCGGGTGGAAGTCAAGGTCCGCGAGGAGTTTGTCAACCGCGGTTGATCTTCCCAGATTGCAGCGGCCGTAGAATGTGTCTCGTGCGTCGTCCGCGCGAAGTGTCGGCACTTCTGAGTGGCGGAAATCTAGGATTTTGATGTCCATCCTGCTGGTGGCGAGTATGCAAGTGTTGTTGCACCGACCAAATTCTTCAATCGTTGTGGCAATTTCAACTGCTCCTGGAGCGAGTGGATCAAGGATAGAATCTACACCATCCAACACCAGTATACACGGAGGAGAAAGTGCCAAGTGTGACCGGAGCTGTGCCCTGTCCATGGAATGAACTCCAATTGCGTCGGAGAGACGCTCAACGAAACCGTCTAGCGAACCACCGAAGTCGTCACAGCGAATGAAGTGGCGGTGTCTACCAAATTTGACCGCGGTTCGAACGTGGTGGAGGAGCGTAAGCGCAATGGCGGTTTTCCCAATCCCTCCCGCTCCATATAGTGTGAGGGACGCGGACCGTTCCACAAGACCCAAAAGGTCATCGATAATCGCATCGCGGCCGAACAGATTCGTGGGGGCTTGAGGGAGAAGCAGAAATGGGGAGAGAAGAGCTGTGTCGCGAATACTTGGTGTGTCCGGGGTGCCTGTCGATGGGCTGGCCTCCGGATTTTCGTAACTGGGCGGCTCCATTGGCTGTGTCGGCGTGGTCTGAGGATCTTGGTTGGTACTTCCGCGGTTACCTATGAGTGAGAGCGTTCGTTGCCTAATCAAAGAGAAAGGACGTACAGCTGTTTTACCACTTGATCCATCCGTGGGCGACCTTGTGGTCTCTGCTTCCAGCACTGTCGAGTCAATGTCCACAAGCGGTCTGTGAAACTGGGATGAATGGGTCGCTCTGGGCGCTCCCCGAGGAGGATGCTCATCATGGCTGCGGCGGAAATCAGGTTGTTGAAAGGAACTTTGCCGGTGAAAACCTTCGTCAACGGATTAGGTTATTTCGCATGGAGCGGATTCTTCGCCTCCTACCTCGATCATGACCATCCCAAACGAAAATACATCGGATTCTTTGCTGTGGAGCTCGCCCTTGAAGATTTCAGGTGCAGTGTACTGGACTGTGAGACCGTGCTCGCCGACGGTGCTCACAACCGAGTTCACATCTCGTGCGACATTCGCAAGGCCGAAGTCCACAATTCGTGCGTTCCCGGTCGCATCGACCAGTATATTCGCCTGTACCAATCCCCGTCAGCCGCTCACCACCGATGTGGAAAAGTACACAGTTGCACATACTCCTTTGAGGTCTCCGTGGATCACATTGCAAGAGTGAAGGTAATCGAGACCTTTAGCAACGCCGAGCAACTGAGGACATGGTAAGGTTCTGCTCGGAGGAGGGGGACGGACTCACGAGGCTGGTTAGGTTTGAATGATAGTTATTCCTGATATACTCTCTTAACTCTCCACCAGGCATCCATTCTGACACGATTTGGAGAGGATCGAACGTGACACCCTTGAAGGGCACGATGTTCGGGTGATCGAGGCGCTTCCACATCACAGCTTCCTTGCAAAGTGCCTCCAATACTTGTCAGTGCACAAAAGTCTAACCGAATATTGTGAGGGTGAAGCACCTTTTTAACCACTACCCCATCTCCCGTCGTGGATATCCGAAGCCGTTTGATGGAAACATCTGCCACGCCGAGTGAGCCCTTGAAGACGTCAATGAATCCGCCAAATGCAGCTGCCTCCACGGTAACGGATGAGAGTGCGCCGGACACTTCGTATGTTGCAGGGAGAATCATCCGCGAAGTGCAAATTTTCCGCAATACGTGGAGGCACTTTCTGAATGGCGAGCCCATGGGATCGAGGCCGTCAAGAGTCTACCAGGGCGATGAGTGGGATCGATTAGGTGTTGAAATGAGCCTTACATCGTTTAAGTAGCCTGTCAATTCCACCAGTTCGTCCTCCGGAAGGAGCTGAGCTTGGTCGACCCATTCCTTATCGTACAGGAGTTTTTCGAGTTGCTCCGGAAACCGAGTCGAAGACTTGTCTAACTGATGGAGACGCTGCGCCGACATGATCTGGCCCGGTTGGAGTGTACAAGACCGGGGAAGATTAGCAGAAGGGGGCACGGGGTGATCATGAGGGACACACATATGGAACGAGCAGGACAGGTCGCGAGGCAGGGAGGACGGTTTCGGCGAGGAATCCACGAGGGGGGCCTAGCCTCCAGTGGTTTGACGTACGAATGGTCCCGGGGAGCGAGGCTGGTGTCCACAGGTCTCTTCAAATTCATCGATCCCATCACGCCCCTGCGCTCATCTGTGTCGCGTCAACTATGTTTGGTCTTGCCTGTCTTCAGCTGCCCTAGCCCGCGATGTTGCTCATGACTGAACGAGGTTACCTGTGGTCCTAGACACGCAGGACCGAGTCGGACGATATCATCCCACGGCCCCGTTACGTACACTCCGCAAGTAACAGCCACGGTATGCTAAGATTTACCAGTGCATCTCGCCTATGTATATGAGGGTTCACATCGTTTTCATCTATGTATCCGCCTCGTGGATCGGGTGAGGCTTCTGATACATGTGCCTTCCCATCTGCAACATTTCCTCGCCGTTCACCACCCTACTCAAGAGTATCCCCCATGTCCTCGCCCAGTCCCCGTCCCCCGGCCTTACAACAACTCCGTCGTCTCGACCAGTCTTCATCCGACTTCCACGACCAACTCTGCAATGTACTTTACGGGAAAGACTATGCGCAGTGTGTGCCGAACCTTCAAGGCGATGATGTGGTCTGGCTTGTTGACTACCTGGACAAGGTGCGCCGCCGCGTCGCCCTTCCTCACTAGCACTCCCCGCTTAAGCCAACGCAGGCGCTTGATGGTCTCGACCCTTGCAGCACCGCTGCCCGGAGGTGTCTACGCGAACTCAGAAGCATATGTGGCGCGAGCGCGATACTCCCAATATCATACACTCTTTCGTCTGATCTTCTAAATATTGGTCCCGATCCGTTCGTCTCTGGAGGTTATGGTGATGTGTACACGGGGACCCTCGATGGTTCGAGGGTTTGCGTCAAACGTGTGCGGACGTATACCAACGATGGTCCACAAAAGGCTGCTAAGGTACGTTATTGCTGCCGTCACTCACCCTGTTCACCATCACTAATGAAACACGCAGATCTTCTGCCAAGAGGCCGTACTCTGGAAACGTTTGACACACCCACATGTCTTACCCCTCCTCGGTGTAACTATCGCGCCATTTCAGCTCGTTTCGAATTGGATGTCTGGTGGGGACCTGCCGACATATATCAAGAAGAACACCGATGCAAATCGCCTTGGACTTGTAGGTGTCCCCGCCATTGTGTTTTATCCCATGCTTACTCTTGTTACCAGCTATCTGACGTCGCTAACGGCCTCTATTACCTTCACTCCTGTCATGTAATTCATGGGGACCTCAAGGGGGTACGTAGTTTTATAAATCTTTCGCCACCATATTGACAACAACCAGCCCAACGTCCTTGTGGATGACTCTGGTCGTGCATGCATCGCGGATTTTGGCCTCGCTGCGGTCACTCGAAATTTGGATTCTAAAGCGAGCACTTCGTGTCGTAACGGCCACACCCCACGATGGACTGCGCCAGAGGTCTTGGAGGGGGGGAAATATAGCAAGGAAGCGGACGTTTTCTCTTTCGCGATGGTCATGATCGAGGTACGTCATGAACGATTTGCTGTGTATGGGGTTTTGGCTTAATTTCATTTTGCGTCGATACAGGTGTTCACTGGTGCTATTCCGTTCAGTGGTGGTTCAACCTTCGCGGCTATATTGGCCACGGCACGAGGCGAGCGCCCGCCAAGGCCAACACATCCAACCTTCACGGAAAATTTATGGATGTTGATGCAACGCTGTTGGGATAACGACCCTGCCTCTCGCCCGAAGGTTTCAGAAGCCTTGCAAGTTCTCCAAACCCCGTCAGTCCCTTTTTCATTCCAACAATCGTACACTCATTGACTCAACTGTTTCCTCATGTATAGTGAACATCCAGCCTGGAAACAGCTGATTAACCCTACCCTTGCCATGCACGAACGCATCCCTTTGATTACAACAATCTTCTCGGATAATAAACAGGTTGAGGTGGTTATGCAGCTCTCCGGGGACGACGCCCAGGCCTTTATCAATATGATAGAAGAGGTGAGTCCGCACGCAATTTCACATTCAAAGGATGGGTTAAGACCTCCATTTTGTTAATCAGGCATCGGATAGCCTCCTTCCAGAGGTCCGCAGGAGTTGTCTGCACTATTTACACAGGATTTGTGTCGACCAAGCCCTGCTTCCAAGATCACTGGAAATTCCACTTTGCTACGACCCAAAAGAGAACCCGATGTACCACAATGGACTTGTGGACATATGGAAGGGTCAAAATAACGGCCGGCAGGTCACAGCTGAGGTTTTGAAGCCAGGGTTAGGGGATGACCCCAAACAGGTTAGAAGAGTAAGTTATTGGTGATGTTCTCGACCTTTCATCTATATTAACAACCGAGCGCATCTCGTAGAGGTTCTGCAAGGAGGTTGTGGTATGGAGGGCCCTCCGCCATCCGAACGTGCTGCCGCTGTTGGGCGTGACGATGACCGAGACTTGGTTTGTGATGGTATCGGAGTTGATGCCAAATGGTAACATCAATGAGTTTGTGGAGGCGAACGTCAATGCAGACCGGTTGGAACTCGTATGTTTTTCATTCAAGGTCCATACCTTCGCTCGCCACTGAGGATCACATAGCTTGGAGGCGTCACAAAGGGGTTGATCTACATGCATGAACAGGGAATAATCCATGGTGATCTCAAAGGGGTGCGTTTCCGATTCATTGTTCCCCTCCTACGCACAGCTTACCTGGGCCTAAGGCAAACATCATGATTGACAACAATGACCGTGCTTGTATAACGGGCTTCAGCCTACTCACAATAGCCTCAGACCAATCCACCACTAAATCCTCACGCGGGATGAGTGGCACAGTTCGGTGGATGAGCCCAGAGCTCTTCTACCCGGGAATGTTCAATTTGAGAAACGGCCGCCCAACGAAGGAATCGGATTGTTATGCACTGGGAATGGTGATATACGAAGTTCTCAGTGGGCGGCCACCATTCGCCTCGTATAGTCTCCTTGCCATTATGTCAAAGGTCCTGGATGATGAACGCCCCGAGAGACCTCGAGGAAGTGCAGGGAAACTGTTCACAGATGGTATATGGGCGATACTGGAACTTTGTTGGAAGCATCAGCCTGGCGACCGGATAAGTGCCAAAGACGTGCTTCTGCGTCTTGAACAGATTCCGTCCCCATTGAGGCCACCATCTGACGTGGATGGAGATTCAGAGGTGTATAGTGGTGGTCAGTCGGATGATACATCGGGGGGTTCTAGTACGTTTTCTCCATTTCACCTCAGGCTCACCCTTTGTTCATCCTTGCGGTATATATCAGGCGCGCGGATTACATGTGGTGACTGTGAACTCCCGGAACCGCCACAAGGTTCTCCTAGTGAACTGAATCCAGCTTTTCCGCAGGGTGGTGGTCAATTCCTAGATCCACCGCCAATTGGTAATCCACAGGAAGAACGGATTGTTTATAGGTTCGCACGCAATGTCCGGAGAGTATTTACCAGAAAGCCCTATGGGTCTTGACAAGTCAGAGAACACCAGGGGGTGCATCTCGTACCCGTAGTTCACCTACCACGCGTGGTTTGTTGGTTTGTTGGTTCTGTTTAAAGATTCGGTAGTAATAAATTAACATTTGAGTACCGTCTCACGAGGATCTATCAAAATGGGGGGTCGTACGATCGTTTGTGGCGTACATCTCAAGGTCCACGGTATACTGGGGTGGGAGGGGAGGGGGGACAATAGTAGAAAGCATTTTGGTGGAACGGACGGTGAAAAAAAGGAAGTTGAACGCGCGGCAGAACGTGGGGTAGCGGGTAGGAGACGGGAGGAAGGGAAGGGGCAACGACACATCCTCATTTTCCTCAGTGTGGGGCCATTCTATCCATCGCCGGTGGTACACCCCGGCAACTCCACCGCCAACGCTGGCTTCAATCGGTATCCCATTGGTCCACAGAACCCAGGTGACGCTCACCCTCAGATACAGGGTGACGCCTCCAGAGAAGTCGACAAAGTCAAAAACGTTGGCAGAAGTAGGGCCACCCAGCACCCACTTGCAGCTACATATAAATCCCGATCCACCTGCAAGACGATTATGCGAGGGGAAGAACCATTCTTCCCAACCGACGCCGTTCAATCTCGTTGATCTTGGGCGGGTCTATGCGAATCTAGGCTTGAAGAGGGGATGGAAACCGCGAAGAGCCAGGGATCCGGAGTAGTTGCCAGAACGTTCGCCGTACACGACGGGACGGTTAGCGAAGGGGTGGCTTAGGATGAGACCGAGGTGTAGAATAAAATCAATAAGTTAAGAGACACAGATGAAAGTGAGTCAAGGTGGCGAAGGACGGCGGTAGGACTCATCCGCAGCGATCGAGAGAACGACATGCTACCAAAGGGCATTGCCGTGACAAAGGAAACCCACTCTTCTGTGAAAGGAAATATCAAGCGTCGGGAGGAGAACGTGGCAGGTGACGACGGGTTCAAAGGCTTACTCCTTGTATATCCACCACCCTGGTTGAGGTTTGCGTGCCACGGAGAAGCTTGTGGGTGGGTGGTGGAGGGTGGGTGAAAATGAGCCGGCATTTCCTGGTCCATGCTGGTCCTCCCATCCAGAATGCGGTCCGCGGGGTGTGGAACGATGGTGTATATAAAGTCTCGGTTATTCTGTCTTCAGCACGTTTCAATTGATAAAAGGTTGGTCGAGGGTGAATCCCACAAAATATACACGGATCTCCGGCGAGAGTAGTCACGTAGTGGCTGCCCCAAGGTTGACCAATGCGTCTTCTACACGAAGCATCCAGGCTCCCCCCTGAACCTGAGGCGGAATTTCAGCCTGTGTCTGTGCTACGTGCTGGGGCATCTGGTTAATATATTCTTGGATGGCTGAAAGCGCAAAGCGCCAGATCTTGGAATCGAACCAAGAATAGTATCCCGGTGCACGCTCGATTAAATTCAGCTAGTGCATCCCGAGATGCGTTTATGAGTCGTGACTCTCCTGGTCGGTCGCAGCATCTCAAAACCCTGGGGGTGGCACGAAGGGAGATGGAGATTGAAGCGCTCGAAGAACTTGAAGGGGGGGACAACGAAAGAACGAATTCGAGGATTTCGTCGTCCGCGGTCGGAAAGAAACCCACAACTCTTCTCAGCCTAGCTAGGGGTAACAGTCTCGTTGGTAGAGTGGTCAACTGCCTCATCTTCAAGAGGTCGAATGCTCCCCATCCAGTAGGGCGTGGGAGAGTACTGAGCTCCCTTTTTCCTTGGCGTGGTGAAATTGCAATCCCAACCCCAGCTGCTGATCTACTTCGGAGTCACTTGTAGATAAGGCATTTGAGTACACGACACATCAAGATACATAGACAACTCCGACCGAGGAGAAAAGTGGGGGCAAACCCGCGCCAGCAAGAGCGGACGGGCAACGAAACAGGAAGCATCAAATTCTAATAGACAAACATGAGTACAAATTCGGGTACTGAGGCAGAGAGGCAACCCCGCTGATACTTTCACACCGGGTCATACGGTGGTGTTGTTGGAGGCGAAGATTGTTGATGGGGGACAGGTCGAACACCGACATGTCCTTCTTGTGAGGTATTGGTGTGAATAGATCCATCTGAGGGACGAAAGAGTGCAAAAAACTCTGGAAAAATGTTAATGGAACCGGACGTAAAGTGCCAGACTTCTTCGTGCTTACTTCTCTTTACGGATTGAAGCTTCTCGGTAAGTTTCGTCCCCAGGGATGCATCAGGCTGCAGTCCGTGTCTTTGCGTTGGAAGTTCACTGGCCGGTGTAGGATCCGCTTCAACACGATGTTATCAACGATCATGAGGGGATCGGATGAGTACAAACATATTTTCGTGGGATCTCCAGCAGATAATGCCAGTGGATTACGCTTCAGTGGTTCAGTGCTTGTGCCTACCGGAGGACCTTCAAGAACTGTCATCCCGCAACGAACAGCTGATGGAACGAGGAGGACAAACCGGAAGTGGGGACATAGCGGTGAGTGTATTGGGTAGCTTCCGGGGTGGAGTCACGCGTTAGACCACTTCCAGAGTGATGAGTCAGAGCCAGCGTAGACTCCAGGAAGTAAAACCGGAATGGCGAGAGCATCTTCACATATCCATCCTGGCGATAGAGGAGCGAAAACTTGCAAAGCGCATTGACTGCGTCCCCTACTCCAGCTATTTCAGGGAAACTACTCTCTAGTCTACTCTCTTTCACGCCGTTCGAATAAGCTGCAACCGCTTCAAGTGCTTCTCGAGCGGCGCTCCCGAATTCTTGGATAGTTGGAGCAAGAAGGGTTGCCTGGATGGTGTCCTCCAGACTCTGGCGACCGGATGCCTTGAGTATACTCGTCCCGCCATCATTCCATGCCTCTAACAGCGCTGATTCGTCCCACTTGTTCTCGCATATTGCGCTGGCGAGAAGGTCGATCGAAAGCGGGTGGAAATCGAGGTCCTCAAGAAGCTTGTCGACCGCGTCTGATCCTCCCAGGTGGCAGCGGCTGTAGAAGGCGCGTCGTGCGCCGTCTTCGGCAAGCGTTGGCACTTCTATGTGGCGGAAATATGGTATTTTGATGTCCATCCTGCCAGTAACGAGTAGGCAAACGTTTCTACGTCGACCGAGTTCTTCAATCGCTGTGGCAATCTCAACTGCTTGAGGAGCGTGTGGGTCGAGGATAGAATCCACACCATCCAAGACCAGGATACGCGGAGGAGAAAGTGCCAAGTGTGAGTGGAGTTGTGACATGTCCGTAGGATGGGGAGCGCCAATCGCGTCGGACAGATGCTCAACGAAATTGTCCAGCGAACCCATGAGACCGTCGCAGCTCATGAAGTGACGGTGCTTGCCGAACTTGGCCACAATTCGAACGTGGTGGAGCAGTGTAAGCGCGATGGTGGTTTTCCCGTTGCCTCCCGCTCCAAATAATGTGAGGGACGCGGACCGTTCCGCGAGACTCAAAAGGTCATCGATAATTGCATCGGGGCCGAAGAAATTTGTGGGAGGTGGCGGGAGAGACATAGATGGGGAGAAAAGAGTATCGTCACAAGTGTATGTCGATAGGCTCGCTTCCGGATTTTCATACAGGGGTGGCCCTACTGATGGTGTCGGCGTCGTTTCAGTAACTTGGTCGGCACTTGGGTAGTGCGTGAATGAGACGTTTGTTTTCTAACCGAAGAGAAGAACTGACAGCTGTTTTATCACTCGATCCATCTGTGGCCGGTCCCGCGGCTCCCCCTCCCAACACTGTTGAATCAACTTCCACAAATGGTCTGTGAGATTGGGGTGAGGGGGCCGTCCCGGACGCTCGCCGGAGATGATGCTTGCTATGGCAGCAGCAGCAATTAGATTTCTGAACGGAACGTTTCCGGTGAAGACCTTCATCAACAGATTGGGTTATTTTGCATAGAGCCTGGTTTCGTCACATCCTACCTCAATCATGACCATCCCAAATGAAAATACGTCGGATGCTTTGCTGTGACGACTGCCCTTCAAGATCTCAGGTGCAGTGTACTGGACTGTGAGACCGTGCTCGTCGGTGGTGCTCACAAGCGAGTTCGAATCTCGCGCGACATTCGCAAGACCGAAGTCCACAATTCGTGCGTTTCCCATCGCATCAACCAATATATTCGCCTGTGCCAATCCACGTCAGCCGTTCACACATATATGGGAGAATACGCAGTTGCACGTACTCCTTTGAGGTCTCCGTGGATCACATTGCGAGAGTGAAGGTAATCGAGACCTTCAGCAACGCCAAGCAACTGAGGACATGGTGAAGTGGTGTTTGGAGGAGGGGGGAACGGGCTCACGAGGCTGGTTAGGTTTGCATGGTAATTATTCCTGATGAACTCTCTTAACTCTCCACCAGGCATCCATTCTGACACGATTTGGAGAGGATCGAACGTTACACCCTTGAAGGGCACAATGTTTGGGTGATCGAGGCGTTTCCACATCACAGCTTCCTTGCAAAGCGCCTCCAATACTTGTCAGGGCGCGAACATCTAATCGAATATTGTGAGGGTGAGGCACCTTTTTAACCGCTACCCCATCGCCCGTCGTGGATATCCGAAGCCGTTTGATGGAAACATCTGCTACGCCGAGCGACCCTTTAAACACGTCAATGAATCCTCCAAATGCAGCTGCCTCCATGGCAACGAATGAGAGTGAGCCAGACACTTCGTATGTTGCAGGGAGAATCGTCCGCGAAGTGCAAATTTTCCGCAACAGATGGAGGCACTTTCTGAATGGCGAGCCCATGGAATTGAGACCGTCAAGAATCTACGGGGGTGATGAGTGGGACCGATTAGTCGTCGAAATGAACCTCACGTCGCTTAGGTAGCCTATCAGTTCCACCAGTTCGTCCTCCGGAAGGAGCTGAACTTTCCTAACCCATTCCTTGTCGTGAAGGAGTTCATTGAGTTGTTCCGGAAACTGAGGCGATGACCTGTCTAACTGATAGAGGCGCTCTGCGAGCATGATCTGGTCTGGTTGGAGTGTACAGGACCAGGGACGATTGGCAGAAGGGGGCCATGGGGCGGTCATGAGGGACACATATGGAGCGGGTAGGATAGGTTTTGGGCGAGAAATCCACAAGAGCGGTCTAGCCTCTAAGTTTGACGTACGAGTGACTGGTTTCCCGAGTTCCCACGAATGTCACGCCACACTCGATGTTATCCGGGTCTCTCAGACTTCATCGATACCATCAACAAACACTCTAACTCTCTTGGGACTGAACGCTCACCCACAATGCATATGTACTATTGGTCGCCTCCATACAGAACCTCAATATCGTCCCCCCCCCTTCGGAGTTCTAGCCAAGATGCTGACTGGACCTGTACGGGGCAAAGGTTCACCGGGTCCAAGGATATCGAGGGCGCCAGTACTCGCCAGGAGAACTCTGAAATCGATACAAGACTACGTTCTCGATGGACTCTTGTTGACTGCTATTTCAGTCGGCTGGCAGAGATGTGGAACAGCCGGTCTCCAGTGTCGAGGTATTTCCCTTGTGTATCGAACTTGAATCCATCACTCACACCCGGGTGATCGTACGACGCGATACCACCAAGATCTCCAATCCTGTTCATGTATCAGCGAGGTCTGATCCCCTGCCGAGGCACCTGAGGGCAAGGAGTTCTTCGAACTGATCGGTGAAACTTTCAAAGAACTAACTCTCCTTCACCGGCGGGGAACGGAGTGTTTACTCATTGGAGAGATGTTGAGTAACCAGAAGCAGGATGGTGGCGGCGCCTTTGTGAGTCAGTCCTGGCGATAGATATCGGAGAACTTGGGAGTACGTTGACAGTCACTCCTACCCCGGTTATACCCGAGAGGACACCCTCCGACCTACGCTCCCCGCTACGGCGTGCGAAGGCGGCGATGACCTCAAGCATGGCCCGAGTGGTAGTCGCCATGTTTTGGATTGTTGGAAATAAACAACTCACGGCGTCTTTGACACTGGTAATAGTCCGTCTTCAGCGGATTCATCTGGTTACCGTCCCAAGCATCCAACAGCATTGGTTCATACCAATCGTTCTCGCGTATAGTAGATCGTTCAATAGCGGGCGGAAGCCCAGTTTCGCGATGAGGTTCTCCACCTCAGGATACAGAGACTACAAAATTTCTCGCGCGCCGTCCTCAGAATTGATGGTTGTTGGCACTCGTTTGTCCCACGCTAAATCCGATCCTTGCGATGGTTTTGCCGACAGAAATTTATGAAGGTAATACGCAGCTCACGAAACGGGCAGGAATAGCAGTTGGGATAGCGTGTTATACGTGGATACCTATATTTGTTTGAACATGTGCGGCCGCTGCCCCCAGACCCACAGGTGGCGACGGTCACCTGGATCCATCTCCCGTAAACATGTCTCTACCTCTCTGGGTTCAACCTGCGGTATCACTCGGTGAGGAATTGCGAACAGCCTCAGGGAAAGACAGTGCGAATGTAACATAAGCCGGGAGTTTAACCGGGATGGATGTGGGGTATTGCTGGTGTGCGGGGACCGGATCTCGTAGGGAAGGAAATGAGACAGAAAGCACGAAACCGGTGGCTTTCTAGACCGCCCATCCACTTCACCTAGTCTCTCCCTTGATGTAGGCGCTGTACCTTTTCAACGACCTCTAAAGTCTCCGGACCTTCTCGTTCGACTTATTGAGTTCATTCAAATAGCGAGCCTCGATCATGCCGGAATACAACCTTGGCTTCTCCTTGTGGTGACCAGGCAAAGCTGTTCATTGCAACAGCCGGAAAGGACGGGGAAGATGCTAAGGATAGGCATATACAACAAGTAACGCAAACAAACCACGAGGTAAGAGGGGCGGTTTGGTTGGCACTAAGGGTAGTCCGCGGGTCGAGCGTCGCAGGGAGTGAAGAAAACGTAAGAAACGGTCCCGAGGAGCGTAAGGACGAGGTGAGCGGGGTAGCGACGCGAACTGAAGTATCACCGGAGGTCTTTTTGACGATGAGGTGGAGTGCCGCCCTTCCAATCCGTCGAATATCCGCTGTTTGTCGTGACTTTATCCGCAGCAGGACCGATGTGGATCATGAGGTACCCACTGGCTTCGCAAATGTGAAGTTGCGGGGCTGGGGTAAAGTAGGGACCGAATGACGATAATACCGGACAGAGCAACCAGCCCAGATGGCGATGTTCGGGTCTACATCAGGGAGGGGCGTACCGTGGACGATGGCTTGCCTGTAGGCGGGGTCATCGGGTTCCGGTCTAATTCCAGAAGGTGAATCCTGAATTGGCTGCGGAGAAGGAGCCGGCCCGTACATCTCTGGGGTGAGCGATGGTTGCAAGAACACTCGCGAAGATAAGGACCGTGTTCATGACTCCGTCGCATTTCCTCGTTCAAGCGTTTGGCCTTGGCCAAACACATCCGGTTCCTTGCAATGATATGGCACAAAAAGTCTGCGTATCAGCCAAAGGCTGCGGAGGGAGGTTACCGTTGTTTTGGAAGGCACTGGACAAGGTTAGGCATGCCATCCCGGATCAAGTTCGACGATCGCGGGCTCTCTACCATGCGTCACATCTGAGGGAAGGGGTCCCTCCACTTCCGCTGATATTGGAGGTTGGGTGTCGCTTTTGGCGCTCAACCGACACCCGTGCCCTCGTCTGTGCGCGTTTGGTCTTGCCCGTCTTGAGCTACCCTAGCCTGCGATGTTGCTCGTGACCGAACGAGGCTACCTGTGACCCTGGACACGCAGGACTGAGAGTCTCCCCACAGCACCCCTCACGTACATTCCACAAGTAACAGCCATGGTATAGATCTGCTAGCGCATCTCGCTTACGAGGACTCACACCGCCTTCGGTATCCGCCTCGTGGATCAGATGCGGCTTCCGTAACATGTAGCTCCCTATCATCAGCCACATTTCCCCGCCGCTAACCACCTTACTCAAAGGTATCCCTCATGTCTTCGCCCAGTCTCCCGACCTTGCGACAGCTCCGTCGTCTCGACCAATCTTCACCCGACTTCCAAGACAAACTCTGCAATATACTTTATGGGAAAGACTACGTGGAGTGTGCACCAAACCTTCGGGGTGATGATGTTGTCTGGCTTGTTGACTATCTGAACGAGGTACGTCGCCCCGTCGCCCTTCCGCTCCCCGCTCAAACCTGCGCAGGCGCTCGATGGTCTCGATTCTTGCAGCACCGCTGCTCGGAAGTGTCTACGCGAACTCAGACGTATATGTGGCACAAGCGCGTTACTCCCAACATCATACACTCTACCGTCTGGCCTTCTAAATATCGATCCCGATCCGTTCGTCTCTGGAGGTTTTGGTGACGTATACCGGGGGACCCTCGGTGGTTCGATGGTTTGCGTCAAACGTGTGCGGATGTATACCAAGGATGGCCCACAAAACACTACAAAGGTGCGTTATTGCTGCCGTCACTTTCCCTGTTCATCATCAATGATGAAATACACAGGTTTTCTGCCAAGAGGCCGTAATCTGGAAGCGTTTGACCCACCAAAACATCTTACCCCTCCTCGGTATAACTATCACACCCCTTCAACTCGTTTCGAATTGGATGTCTGGTGGTGACCTGCCGGAATATATCAGGAACAACAACGACGCAGACCGGCTTGGACTTGTAGGTGACCCTGCTGTTGTGTCTTATCCCATGCTTACTCTTGTTACCAGCTATCTGACGTCGCTAACGGTCTCGATTACCTTCACTCCTGTAATGTGGTTCATGGGGACCTCAAGGGGGTACGTAGTTTGATAAATCTTTTACCACCGTATTGACACCGGGCAGCCAAATGTCCTCGTGGATGACTCTGGTCATGCGCGAATCGCGGATTTTGGCCTCGCCACCGTCACTCGAAATCTGGACTCCATTCCGAGCACTTCCTGTCACGGCCACACCCCGCGATGGACTGCTCCAGAGGTCTTGGAGGGAGGGAAACATAGCAAGGAAGCGGATATTTTCTCTTTCGCGATGGTCATGATCGAAGTACGTCATGAATCCTCTGTTGTGTATGGGGCTTTGGTTTATTTTCATTTTGCATCGATACAGGTGTTCACTGGTGCTGTTCCGTTCAGTGATGGTACAACTTACGTGGCCATGATGGCCATAACGCAAGGCAAGCGCCCCCCAAGGCCGACACATCCAACCTTCACGGAAAATTTGTGGACGTTGATGCGACGCTGCTGGGATAGGGAGCCTAGCTCCCGCCCGGAGGTTTCAGAAGCCTTGCAGGTTCTCTACTCTCCGTCAGTTCCTTGTTCATTCAGACGACTGTACACTCATTGACTTAACTGCTTTCTCACGTATAGCGAATATCCAGCCTGGAAACAGCTTATTAGCCCTACCCTCACCATGCGCGAGCGCATCCCTTTAATTACAACGATCTTTTCAGATAACAACCAGGTCGAGGTAGTCATGCAGCTCTCTGGGGAAAACGCCCAGGCCTTTATCAATATGATAGACGAGGCGAGTCCGCCTACAATGTTACGTTCAAGGGTCGGGTTAATTGACTTCGGTTCAAACCTCCATTTCGTTAATCAGGCATTGGATAGCCTCCCGCCGGAGGTCCGCAGAAGCTGTCTGCGCTATTTACACAAGATTTGTGGCGACCAAGCCCTGCTTCCAAGATCACTGGAAATACCTCTTTGTTACGACCAAACAGAGAACCCGATGTACCACAATGGACTTGCGGACGTATGGAGGGGTCACTACAAAGGCCGGCAGGTCACAGCTGAGGTTTTTAAGCCAGGGTTAAGGGATAACCCCAGGCAGGTTAGAAGAGTAAGTCGTTGGTGGTGCTCATCTATATTAACAACCGAACGCATCTCGTAGAGGTTCTGCAAGGAGGTTGTGGTATGGAGGGCCCTCCGCCATCCGAACGTGCTGCCGCTGCTGGGTGTGACGATGACCAAGACGCGGTTTGTGATGGTATCAGAGTTGATGCCAAATGGTAACATCAATGAGTTTGTGGAGGCGAACGTCAACGCGAACCGGTTGGAACTAGTACGTTTTTTTCATTCGAGGTCCATATCTTTGTGTGTCACTGAGGATCACATAGCTTGGAGATGTCACCAAGGGATTGATCTACATGCATGGCCAGGGAATAGTCCACGGTGATCTCAAAGGGGTGCGTTACCGATCCATTGTTCCTCTCCTACGCACGGTTTACCTGGGCCTAAGGCAAATGTCATGATTGACAGCAACGGTCGCGCTTGTCTAACGGGCTTCAGCCTACTCACAATAGCCTCTGACCAGTCCACCACTAAATCCTCACGCGGGATGAGTGGCACAGTTCGATGGATGAGTCCGGAGCTCTTTCACCCAGGAGCGTTCGATTTGAGAGACAGCCGTCCGAAGAAGGAGTCGGATTGCTATGCACTGGGCATGGTGATATATGAAGTTCTCAGTGGACGGACACCATTCGCTTCGTATAGTCTCTTTGCCATTATGTCGAAGGTCCTGGATGGTGAACGCCCCAAGAGGCTTCGAGGGAGTGCAGGGAACCTATTCACAGACGATATATGGGGGACGCTGGAACTTTGTTGGAAGCAACATCCGGGCGACCGGATAAGTGCCGAAGCCGTACTTCTGCGTCTTGAACGAATTCCGTCCCCATTGGGGCCACCGCCTAACGTGGATGGAGATTCAGAACCGGAGAGTGATAATCAATCGGACGATTCATCGGGGGGTTCTAGTGCGTTTTTCTCCATTTTGCCTCAGGCTTACCCTTCGTTTATCCTTGCGGTATATATCAGGCGTGCAGGTTACACCTGGTGACGATGAACTCCCGGAACCACCACGGGGTTCTTCTAGTGGACCAGGCCCAATTCTCCCGCCGGTTGGTGGCCAACTTCTGGATCTACCGCCAACCGGTAATCCAAAGGAAAGACGGATTGGTCGTAGGCTCGCACAAAACACCCGGAAAATATTCGGATTTGCTACCAAAAAGCGAAATGTGCCTTGACAGACTAGAGAACACCTGGGGACAGATCTCGTACCTGTAGTTCACCTACCACGCGTAGTTTGTTGGTTTCTTGACAGGTGTAAAAGGTTCTACTCCAAGACTCGGGAACAATAGACTAAAATTCGAGTGCGTGTCGCACGGGATCTATCGAACTGGTGGGCCGTAAAATCATACACGACGTACATCTCGGGGTCCGCGGCATACTGGCGTAGGAGGGGACGATAGCGAAAAACAATCGCGTGAACACAACCCAGCGGAATCTTCCCACCATCTGGACGGACATGTTCCTCAGCGATATTCAACTCGCGTTTGGATCAGTTGAGAGGTGATAAATATCTCTTGACCCAGGCGTGCGCTCGAAAGACGCAAGTCAACGGAATCCGGTGCAGCGAGGACATCAGGCAGGACCACTCGAGGGTCCTTCTGAGAAGGAGCGGCCTTCGTCGCCCTCGATTGAATATTGAATCCAACCGGGAACCCCGAGATGCGTTGGTGAACGGTGACTCTCCTGGTCGGCCATAGCGTCTTGGAATACTGAGGGCGGTGCGAAAATGGAAAGATCGAGATAGATGGAGACGGCCAATACACAAATCCTGGAATTTTTGTCATTCGTGGTTCGAGAGTTCGACTCCGTCCGTCTGATCGGAATCCTCCGTTGCTCCTCCGTGCCTATCGCTCACATATCCGGGCGAGGTCATGGGATGGAAGGGGTTCCCTGATACTGGGCTTATGTAGGATGGGGAGGGGTGTGTATTTCGCCGACGTACAGTTCCGGCTCGAGGGGTTTAAACCTTCTTGCACGGTTAAGCACAGTCGCTCCATCCCGGAGTCGACTTACGAATCAGATGTGCGTCGCCCTCGTGTTGGGACAGGAGAACGAGTAGAACCAGAGTGTATTTTAATCTGAAGCGCTGTTACTATTCTGTTTCGCACGCTACCTACGCGGGCGAACTCTGTTAGGCGGGGGCGATGGATGACGTATTTGCAGGATCCCCCTCTATATCGCCGGGGTTGGTAGGTACTCGGCGGCCGAAGAGAGCAAGGAATTCTATAAGGTAATTAATGGGGTCGGCCAAAAAGAGTCAGAATCGTTGTGTTCACTTCTCTTCAGGGATTGGAGTCTTCTGATCCAATCCTTTCTTGAGGAAGCTCTGCGGCGCGGGGTCGTTGGGGGTGGAATGGGAGGGCCATGGGTGTACATCGGGAACACTTCAAAAAGTGTTACCCTGTGACCACAAAATACAGAGTGAGAAGGACGTACATCCTCGCGCGGGGGTACAACGAGAATCCAGGGGGAAAACTTCCACGTGTTGCGCGAGTGTCAGCGCAGACTCCAGGAAGTAGAGCCGGAAAGGTGAGAGCATCTTCACAAATCCATCTTGGCGGTAGATAAGGGAGAACTTGCAGAGTACTTCGACTGCCACTCCTACTTCGGTTGTGCCGGCGAATGTGTTCCTCAATCTATGCTCTCCAATGCCCTCTGGGAAGGCTGCTACCGCCCCAAGCACATCCCGAGCCGCGGTCCCTAGGTTTTGAATTGTCGGAGAGCGAAATGATAGTTCCATGGTGTCCTTCAGGCGCTGGTGATAGTTTTTCTTCAGCACACTTGTCTGGCTACCATTCCATGCCTTCAACAGTGCCTGTTCGTCCCAGCCGTTCTCGAGTACGGAGCTGGCCAACAGGTCGATCGAGAGTGGGTGGAAGTCCAGTCTTGCGATGATGTTGTCCACTGTAGATGATCTGCCTAGGCTACAGAGGCCATAGAAGGCTTCTCACGCGCCTTCCTCGGAAAGAACTGGTACTTGGACACGGTGGAATCCAGGAATGTCTGGATCCATCCTGCTGGTGGTGATCAGACAGACGTGCTCATAGCTACCCAATTCTTCGATCGTTGCAGAAATTTCTTTGGATTCAGGGGCCAGCGGGTCGAGGATAAGATCCACACCATCCAGCAACAAGATAAGTGAAGGGGAAGACTCTAGGTGCAACCGGAGTTGTGCCATGTCTGCGGTATGATTGTTGTTGATTGCATCGGATAGGCGTTCGAGGAAGCCCTCCAGCGAATTCGTGAGGTCATCACAGCGCATGAAGTGACAGTTTCTACCAAACTTGACTTTGGTTCTGTTGTGGTGAAGGAGAGTGAGGGCCACGAAAGACTTTCCGACGCCAATCGACCCAAACAAGGCGGTGGATGCGACCTGGTCCGTGAGATCCAACACCTCGTTCACAATTTCTTCTCGGGACAAACAATTCATGGGGGCTCGCGGGAGGGCCGGTGGTGGGGAATGTTCCAATGGGGGACCGGACTCTTCTGAACCCTCGTATCGACGATCCCCTCCAGATCCACCCATGATTGTCTCGACTGGTTGTGCCGCCGTCGTTTGAAGAACTTGATCAGCACTTCCGTGATTGCCTGTGAATGAGACGCCCGTTGTCTAATTGAAGGGAGGGACTGACAGTTGTTCTATCACTTGATCCATCTGCGGGCGGTCTTCTGGTTCCTGTCTCCAACACTGTTGAGTCAATGTCCACAAGCGATCTGTGAAACTGGGGTGAGTGGGCCGTTCTGGACGCCCTCCGGCGATGACGTTCGTTATGGTTCCGACGGCAATGGAATCACTGAACGGAACTTCGCCGGTGAAAACCTTCATCAACAGGTAAGGTTATTTGGCATGGAGCGGGTCCATCACCTCCTACCAAAATCGTGACCATCCCAAATGCAAATACGTCGGTCTCCTTGCTATGCCGTGCCCCTTCCGCCAAGATTTCAGGTGCAGTGTACCGGTCTGTGATACCCCACTCGTCGGCGGTGCTCATCATAGAGTCTGAATCTCGCGCGACGATTGCAAAACCAAAATCCACAATTCGTGCGTTTCCGGTCGCATCGACCAGTATATTCGCCTGTGTCGTTCCCCGTCAATACGGGTGTGAGAAAACATGCAGTTTCACACACTCCTTTGAGCTCCCCATGGATCACGTTGCACGAGTGAAGATAACCGAGACCTTCGGCAACTCCGAGCAACTAAGGGTGGGATGAGGTGATTCTTGGAGGCGCAAGGAAATAGACCCACGAGGCCAAGTAAGTTTGCATGAGGGTTATTCCTGATATATTCTCTCAAATCTCCACCAGCCATCCATTCTGACACGAGTTGAAGGGGTTCGAACGTGACACCCTTGAATGGCACGATATTTGGATGATCGAGGCTTTTCCAGACCACTGCCTCCTTACAAAGTGCCTCCAATACTTGTCAGGGAATGAAAATCTAACCGAATATTGTGAGGGTGAGGCACCTTTTTAACCATTACCCTATCACTCGTGATAAATATCCGAAGCCGTTTGATACAGACACCTGCTCCGCCGAGGGTCCCTCTGTAGGCGTCACTGAATCCGCCATATGCGACCATCTCCATGGTATTGAGTGATAGTTCGCCAGACACTTCGTACGTCGAGGGGAGAACCATCCGCGAACTGCAAATTTTCTGCAATACGTGGAGACATTTTCTGGATGGCGAGCCCATGCGATCGAGGCTGTCAAGAATCTACCGGGGCTATGAGTGGGATCGATTAGGCGTTGAAATGAACCTTACATCGTCTAGGTACCCTATCACTTCCATCAGTTCGTCCTCCGGAAGGAGCTGAACTTTCTTAACCCATTCCCTATCGTGCAGGAGTTTGTCGAGTTGCTCCGGAAATCGAGTCGAAGACTTGTCTAACTGGTGAAGTCGCTGTTCGAGCATGATCTAGTACGGCTAGAGCGTTCGGGACTGGAGGTAGTTAGCAGAAGGGGCTCATGGGGCGGTGATGGGGGACAGGGAGATACAGTGAGTAACACAAGGAAGCCACGAGGAGGAAGTGCGGTTTCGGTGAGGAATCCACGATGAGAGACTTAGGTTTGAAGCATGGACAACACGCTGCCTGGTAACCCAATGTGGACCGGATGCTAGGATCATAAGTTGGTTCTGGCGTCCACACGAGCACCTACTTACTGACAACCTTCACCGACAGTTACTCTGACGGCCTTCAAAGCGCACCCTCACGAATGGACGCGTCCAAATGTACCGGTCTGTCGGTTACTTATAACGTTCTAGCTCCAGACTGACAACGGCTTGAGAAGTTCGACGCACACACGTGCAAGCGCCAGTGATTTCTTTTGAATCGGGAGGCAAACGTATCGATTAGACGAGTAAGATAGACCAGCCAGGTTACAAGGCCCGTAGAAACCGCAGGGAGCCCACTTCTATAACCGGCAGATTTTAGCTCATTGATGCTGAATGCTGACGGGAAGGTAAACACAAACTTAGTTTATCGATGTGAGATGCAGAGGAAGACCGTAGGTTCCGGGTTTGAACGTCCTGATGCCGTTTTGGGTGATCAACCTACGGGGTTGCTGAGGAACCTGAGGGAAAGTCGCGCCGGTCGATTCCGGGAGGCCAGTGGACACAAACCCGGGGCCACAACGCCGAATTCGTGGTCTGTGGTGAGCTGAAAAGAGCTCCGGAGAAGTGCCTGATGTCAAGCTTGGAGCTGGTAAGGATAAAGCGTGAGGATTCCGT
>Ga0307515_10003279_pt1 | contig 34224 bp, 41 predicted proteins | sample 17_EM_MG_FD_194513 | JGI IMG/M metagenome (GOLD analysis project Ga0307515, IMG submission 194513) | Populus trichocarpa ectomycorrhiza microbial communities from riparian zone in the Pacific Northwest, United States - 17_EM | ecosystem: Host-associated > Plants > Roots > Unclassified | place...
AAAAAATTCATACTTTAACATCTTAACAACCACTTAATAATAAATTCTAATAATTTGGATTTAGACTTTTATATACGCTTTATAGCTTCTATTAAAGTTGTATAGTAATTAATTTAGTAGTTTTTAAGATATTATAATTTAGGGGCTAAAATAAAGCCAAATTCCTATGAATTCGTATATCTTAAAAACTACTAAACTAATTACTATGCAACTTTAATAGAGGCTGCAGAGAGTATATAAAAGTCTAAATCCAAATTATTAGAATTTATTATTAAGTGGTTATTAAGATATTAAAGTATAAATTTTGTTGAGTTTTAAGGTGGGCAGGATGCCCGTATAGGCAGCTTGCCCGCAGACTACGTTAAGGCTTAGCAATAGGATTAAAAAATTAATACTATAATTAAGAAGTAAAAAGACTTTAAAGATTTACTTATAAGATAAGTAAATAAAGAAACTATAAAGGAGTTTAGGTAAAGAATCCTCACATAATAAAAATAAAAACTAGATAAGAGATCTAGCGTACTAGGTTATATAAGAGATAAAATACCTATATAAAGAATTACTAATAAACCTAAAAGAGGCATATTAAGAGTAAAATAGTTAGACAAACTAGAATAGGAAAAAGACTTATGAATTCTAACTAGATTTAAAGAATAATATATATAAAAGGCTGTTATAATGCAGTAATAAGAAAATACTTTTTTATAAACAGACTATATATACTTAGGGAGTTATACTAAAAGTGGTATAGATAATAATATAATAACGAGTAGAAAGACTTCTATATATAGTTAAACAAAAAAGTTATTTAGAACTACCTAATTATAGAAAAGGCTATAACTCATATTAAAGGAGCCTTAATTATAACATTAAAAAGATCTAGAGAAATAATTAGAGGACTAGAGAGGCGAAAGGCGTATCTTAGTACCTACGAATAAAGTTATAATATTTAGGCCTATAAGATAGAGGTTTAAACTTAGAGATAAAAATAAGCCTAGAGTTAACCTAAAGCACCTAGTATACTATATATTGGTATAGATTATATATATATAATATATATAATATATACAAAAATCTAAAAGAAAAGAATTAAAAGTACCCTATAAGGATATATTAGGTACTAGATAAGCAATAATATAGATAGTATTTAGTAGAAGTTTAGGAGTTAGGGGACTTAATACTTTAACTAGGAAGATTTCTTATAGAAGAATACTTAGATAGATAATAGTAGTAGGAATACTTAGAGAATACGTATCCATAGCATATTAAGGATAAAAAATAAACTAGATATTAGCTAAAGAATAAGCTAAGTGTGATAGGATTAAGTAGCTAATAGCTAGAAAAAGTAGAGACCTATAGAACTAGAGGAAACTAGTAGTAAAGCCTTAAACCCTTAAAGGAATTTAAGGACAATACCTAAATTTATAAGTTAATTGGTAAGATTAGCAGTTTAAAGCATTAATAGATAGTAGAGTAATTAGGAACTACATCTTACTAACAGTAGTTAAACGGATAGAACTACCTTATAGACAGAAGAAGTACCCTTATCTATTAGTTATAAATTTAGAAAATCTAATAGCCTATAAAGAAGATATTATTAACCTTAAAATAGGACCTATTTAAATAACTATTAAAGGAAGATAAATTAAGATGTCTTTTAATATCCTACTATTAGAATGGGATAAAGCAGTATTAGGAATACCTTAGTTATAGAAATATAATCTAAGGATTAATTAAATTATAGATTAGATTAATATTAGAGATATATAATAACGTAAGAGATGTATAGCAACTAAGTTAGAGTAATATATAAGGAAACCGAGAAAGGGTTATTTTATATACTAAAGAGATACTATAAATATAGTAGAAAGTTATAGAGCGTAGAAAGTAAAAAGCTATTAGAGTATACAGTATAGGACTATAAGATATAATTAAAACTAGGAATAAGTTTAAGGTTTTTTCTAATATATAAGCTAACTAAAGAGGAGTTATAAGTACTTAAGGGGTTTATTTAGGAAAACCTATAAAAGGGATATCCAGTACTATTTATACCAAAAAAAAAAACAGAAAACTTAGGCTATGCATTAACTATAGATAATTAAATAGTATTACTAGAAAGGATAGATATCTTTTACCCTTAATTAGTAAAATCTAGGATTAGATAGATAACGCGCAAATCTTTATAAAGATAAATCTAAGATAGGCGTACCATTAGATTAGGATTAAGGAAGGCAATAAATAAAAGGCAGCCTTTAGGTTAAAGGAAGGACTATATAAGCTATTAGTTATATAATTTAGACTTATAAACGCACTAGCGATATTCTAAAAGCGAATTAATAGTATATTAGGAGAACACCCTAATAAGTTTGTTATTGTATACCTTAATAACATTATTATCTACTTAATAACTAAGGAAAAATACGGAGAATACGTCCCTATTTTTAAGCAGCTCTTAAAGTTATTTAATTTTAGTATTAGCCGCCGTAAGCTCCCCCTAGAAGTTTAAGTTAGTTAAGGGTTCTATAGCTGCTTTGCCGGCTACTATATTTCTTAGCATAGTAGTAGGGGTATTAGGTAATTTCTAGTAGTTTCTTTAGGGGTCTTAGTCTATGTGCGTTCTTTAGGTTATATTATATATGTCTTTTTAGTTCTGTCTTATCCTTTAGGTCTATTTCTATATCCTTGTCCTATTTGTAGTCTATAAATATATTTAAGTTTTTTTAGGAAAAAGAGTAGATAAGCTTTAAATAATATTAGGAACTTAGTTAATTAAGGTATAAGCACGGCAAGAGGGACACGCAAGCCTATATAATTAGATTGTTTATAAACGAGGATTTAAAGCCAAAGAAAGGAAAGGGGAAGAAGAGTAGCGCCGCTTGACGTTATATGAGGTCCTTAAATTACATAAGCTTTATATAACTCTACGTCTACTATAACGTCTACTATAATCTACCGTTTTTTACCAGTGCCGTAATAATTAGCTCGTTTAGCTTCTTCGTATTAGTAGTATTAGGTAGGACGCTAGTAACTATATCAAGCTTCTATTAAGCCTAGGTATATAAGTTAAACTAGTTTTTAGCATTTGTAGATATCTAATTATTTTAAGATTTGGAAGGTGGCTTAGATTCTACTAGTGTACTTCTAGCGTTTTCGTCTATACTAGATCTTAAGGCGCTCTGCCATTATATCGCGAGCGTATTACTATTAAGTATAGGCATCAATCTTATCTTTAGAGATATTGTAGAAACATTAAACCAGCTATCCTCCTAAGGGGATTAGTAAAGATTTAAATATAAAGTAAGAATATAGATAGGGAGCTTAATAATGGAATAATAGGGTATATTATATAGATAGACAAATCCTTAAGGGAGAAGAAGTCTGAGGTGCGAGGTAAGAAAGGGTTTTCCTTACGTAAATGCAGCGCACATACCTTATAGGCGAGTCGTATGCGAGTTACCTGTGCCCCGCAGCTATATAACTATCTGCTTAAGTTTTACCTAACATTTTATAGCTTAAAAGGCCTTTTAGTTTTACTAGCTTTAAGTTTAGAATATATTTTAGGTATATTTAAAATAGCTTAAGGTTATATGCAAGCTTAAGGGGCACAATTTTTCTTAGTTAGGGAGGTAGCTATATCTTTAGTATTAAAGCGTTAAGAAGAGTTATTATAGTTAGTAAGAGAGATAAAGTAATAGAGGGAGGGGGTAAAGCCCTAAAATAAGATTTAAACATATTTATTTCTTTATAATCATAAAGATAATAACGTTATAGAGCTTTATAAGGCTATTAAAGAAGACTATAATTATAAGTAATATATTATAAATATAGTCCGAATAAATATATGCATTCTTTATTACCTAAATCTTAATAGTAAATAGCTTTTTAGTAATACTAGCGCGTTTAAAAGTAAGGCTATAAGCCTTCTTAATATAGATATATAAGGCGCTAGTGGTTTAAAAATACTTCTAAACATATTCTAGATATATTAGCTATTATAGTTCTATAAGAAAAGTATATCTAAACGCGTTATAAATATATTTATAATATAGCTTATAGCTCATATCTAAGTCTCCCAGTTAAGCCCTATAAAAGATTTTACTATACTTAATAATAACTTTAGTAAGCTCTATACTATTCTATAACTAATTAAAATATATTTTTAATATTTTTAAAAGTATATAACGTAAGGGATAGGGTTATAACGGTTTAGAATATCAAAACTGCGTATAAACGAAATTTGTTAAGAATCTCCATAACTATACCAACCGTTATAACCCTATCACTTACATTAGTTATTTACTATAATTACTTATATATAGTTTGTGATAACTAAGTAAGATTAAATGCGCATACTAAATTTAAAATGTTAGAGCGCTTACCAAAGGGGGGTAGAAGTTAGTCATGCACTCGCTAAAAGGGGCAGTATTTTGGTGTTTTAAACCATTCTTGCAGTAAGCCCAATTAGGAAGGCGGTAGTAGCCAAGCGTTATAACTATGCCGACTATTATAATCCTATCCCTTATATTACCTTATTTATTATCCTATTCCTAGTTTTCTTAAAGAAAGGGTAGCCTATAAGCTTACCTAGTTTAAGGTATCTCTTAAAGGAACCCTATTATAATTAGAATATATTAGAATAATATTTAAATCTTACTTTAAAATCCTGTTTAAAGTATATTAGGATTTACCTACACTATCTCTTAACGCTTTTACTATAGCTATATTACTTTTATAACGTATTTAGATAATATAAGTTAATTAATTTAATGTATTTAAAATGTATTTTAATAGTAGGCGTTAATTTAAAAGCCGTTGCGATGTAGTTGTAGAGGTGTGACAGGCGAGGTTAACTTTTTTGGTGGCCAAATTAAGCGAGCATGAGCGAGTTTTAGCGTAGCGAGGTGAAGTGAAGCCTCCTTCCTTCCTAAATGAACGCCAGATACCGTCTTCTGGAAATTCTAGCTCATCATCATGACTTCTTCAGCTTCACCAACTAAACCACCAGTGTTCGAGCTCGGCACGGCTCTTGAAATTCCACCCGCCGCAGGACTCGAGCAAAACCAACTGCCATTCAGCATTGCCAATTTCAAAAAGGCCGTTACAGACCGTCTACAAGCTCTAGACGGTGGTGATGACACGCAGCTGTGGATCGATTTTTCGGACTTCGATTATTCAAAACTGAAGTACATCGACCGACTCCGTTACCCAATTCGTTTGCAGCTCGATGATAGTAAATTGATTGTAAAGATGGTGGGGCCTGTGCACGAATTAATGCACATTAGCCTAATAAACTACATAATGGAAGAAATGGGGCGCATGGGCCTTCGGTCTCTTCACGATTACGTTGGCCTTGGATCAACCCGGTTCCAACATCGCTCAAATAATTCATTCAAAGAACCCGATAGCGCGTTAGCACCTATCACTTCCCCGGAATGGCCCTCCTTAGTTATCGAGGCTGGTTGGGCAGAGACTTTAGCGCGTCTGCATATTGACGCGCAGTGGTGGCTCTCTGCCCGGGTGCCCCCGAATAATACTACTGCTTTGGTAATTCTGGTTTCATTCACAAAATCTCAACGTACCTTTCGCCTTGAAAAATACGAGCTTGTCACCGTCACTCGTAGCGTCGCGACGAGGTCTGCGCCACTAGGAGTCCGAAATCTCGCAACGTGTACAGCAGTTACGACGATTGACATTAGGTCAACGCCCCCGATTATTACTGGTGCGCCATTTGTATTGCCTTTCGCTGGGATCATGCGACGCCCTCCAATAGCCCCAGAGCAGAACATCTCAATGAGCGCGGTCGAACTAGAAGAATGGGCCGTGACCATAGCCAGACTTCGGAACCTTTGAGATGGCATAGGAAGGGTGAGGGTGAGAGGCTGGCGTCGTGTGGAGGAGTGCTTGTTGTGCATATCTCTCTAGCCTTCTATGAGGGAGTTTCTGAATGCGACATAATCAATGAGATAGAATGGTGGGAGAAGCATAATCCAGAAGCTTGCCGATTCGAGTGTCGGAAATGTACTAGGTAATTAAGGTATAATTATATAATTAATATAATCAATCAGAATACAGAATACAGGATTCAAGATTCTGAAAACTGAAAACTGAAGGTCTTGATGTCCAAGTTGCTGATTATGTCTCCCTTTCAATAGTCCAGATGCGTGGAAATGCAACGGAGTCACTCTTGACGGCCAATTCATAGATCTTCCCGCCTTTTCGTCCAAGTGGACTGGCTGTCAGATGCCATGCACAACCATAAACCAACCGCTGCAGCTTTACAGCTCGTGATCGAGGCTTTTGACAGAGCGCCCTTTGTCGCCAAGAGTGGTGCTCGAGGAATCAATCTCCACATAGATGCTGGTCCGAACAGCATCATGAAGTTACGTTCTACAACCTGGGGGGATACGCTGAGCAAAGTACATAGCTGGCCTGAGAAAAATGTCAATTTTTACAACAGTGGAACCGACAAAAACGGGCAATGGATCGAGCCTGACAAAATCAAGGACAATCCCATAAATGGATTTATGAAGACGGATCGAGCGCGGATTTTTCGGTATTGTCTTTGCGTGCATCAGCTTAACGTCAACATCAGTCCAACCTTCATAGGGAAGGCGCGGGCTCCGATCCCAAACAGTGACTTTCTGATCAGCTGGGGTTCTCAAGTATTCACCGGCATTAATTGGGCAGTGAATGCGATGCATGAGCCCGGCCATTGCTTGGGCCTCAATCATGGGGGAGACCAGGTTAATGCTGCCGACACGTTCAACAACAAGCCAAATTACCTCAGCATTATGAATTACAACTTCTGTCAACGGATTACAGAGGAATGGTACCACTGGAATCGTCGACTACTCCGGACAAGCTTTGCCCTCCCTCAATCCCACCAGCCTTAATGAACCGGCCGGCTTGGGCCCTCTCGCAGCTTTGCAAGGAACGGTACACTGGAGTGCAAGTCGTGGAACCCGAATTCCAGTAGTCGACGTGAGTCAGCCTATCAACTGGAATGATGATACGAACAGCTGGGAACCAAGATACTAATGATACAGGCATCACCTACGACGTCACCGGCAACAACAACTACGCTGTTCTCAACGGATACAACGATTGGGCCAACATCAAATTCAGGGGAGGATTTCTTGGAACACTGGGAGGGCCAGGTTCCGCAACCACACTCGGCAATATGGGAATTGAGGAAAAGCCTCTAGAGATCCTCGCGGTTCGATTGCCTGACGATCTCGTCCCACCGATTACGACCGCCTCCGCCGTGCCTCCATTGAATGGTGCAGGCTAGAATAACACCAATGTCTTGGTGTCTCTGACAGCAACTGACGATATCAGCGGAGTGGGCAAGACCGAAACCCCTCTTGACGGCGGCGCGACCTGGACGGAGTACATTTCAAGCGTCCCAGTCACCACTGAAGGACCTACAGCTCTCCTATACCGCTCTTGGGATCGTGCTAGGAATGTCGAGGTGCCCAAATCCTAGCATATCAAGATCGACAGGACTCCCCCAGAAGCCTGCATCTTCTACGACGCCGAGGACCATCTGATTGTAATCATCGCAGAAGACAACTTGTCCGGCCTAGCAAACAACAACAGTACGATTCAAGCAAGCGACGTCAGCGCGATCAACTGGACCAGCCATGTCGGATGTGGCCGAGTCTCGCCGCTATTCCGTCAGCGATGTGGCGGGTAACACGCTTGACCTGTGTCTGAATGTCCGCTGTCAGCTGGACGAATACGAAGTTGTGGTGCAGAGGATCCTTTACAAGGGCAAAGAACTTCGAAAGATTCCTTTGATACGCAATACGATTACCTTTCGCCGGCTGAGGGGTGTGAATGGTGCACGAGGCCGCTGTTGGGTGTGGTGCAGCAGGTTAGCCTTGGTGCTGGGAAGGAGAGACGTACTGTGTGAACTGTATGGGATGTTTACATGGGGACTCTACATTGTGGAGATGGAGGGGGGAGTCTTGCTGTGGTAATGAGAAAGAGAGCAAAGAGGCTTGTGAAAGTACGTGTGGTTTGAGACGTCTTGTGGTGTTTACTCACGGTGGAGAATTGGGTGAGAAGGTACAGTGATATGCTGCTCTCTGCGCTGCTAGTTAGCGTAAGAAGTGTAATATCAAGGCATTTTCAGGGAGATAAGTTGGTCGGTCGCATTCTAAGTTTCTATTCTTGTTTGTTAGTTATATCCTTGTTTTTAGCGCTGTTAGGTTATTCCGTAAGGGGAAGAGGAGAAATCTCCTTTATACAATATAATATAGGAAAAAGACAAGAAGTATAGCAAATCCTACTAGAAATAGGATTTAGGGGGAAAATAGGGACTACCGGGAATTTAACTTTATATACTAGAATTTCTAAGAAAATCTTAACAAAGATTTGCTGCCGTGCGAATGGGTGAGCAAGTCAGAGCAGCGTAGCTCGACAGGTTGTCCTATTCGCAGGGAGAAAGAAGGCAGCATGGTCGCCAAGACCGTCCATGAAAGCCTGAGGTCCATTCTCGACCAAACAATAAAGGTTGCGTGCGGTGGCTTTCATCGGAAGTTGGGGGTGGAAAAGCTCCTTGAGGTCAGTTGCATATTGAGAGCCCGCAGCCCGCAGCTCAGCCTCAGCCACAAGCGCCCGTTTCTGCACCAATTCCTTGGCCGGTTCTACTTTGGAAGTCTCACGATAGGTTGGGCCAGTCATATCGAGAAGAAAGTCATCGTCTGAAGATAATCATACTATAATGCCGGTGCTAAATTTCCAATGATTGGCAGCTCATAAATCGTAACTGTAGATAATTTATGCCATATCTATGCATAACATTCAAAGGCATCCACCACCAGGTAGCCGGTACACAAGAATCAGCTCGGAGCCCTTCGTTTGTGTTAGTCATTTGTCATACTTCGCATCATCAACATATACTCACATCCATCAATCCGTAATCCATCACGATCAAGGTGGATTCTGCAATTCGTGTATCATCAGCGCTTCAGAGTTTTAAAAGTTAAAAGAGCGGAATAGCCTTACCAGTATTCATCTCCTTTCCCCCAAACAGTAATCTCACATTCCCCACATCCATTCCCTTTTCATACGCCACATACTTGACAAAATCCTTCACAGTCATCTGCAATGGGATATCATGTACCGTAAGACTTTTTCCATCCAGCTTCTTCACAAATACATTTTTAAGCTGCCGACCCTCGTATTTCTCTCGCAGTCTGGAAGGATGGTCGGAGGCGGCATTAGCGTTAGGCCTGATGAGTGCGACTTTATTGTGAGGAATGGTATCCGCTGGGAGGGAGGTCACGATGCGACTTATGATTGTATTTTCCTCGACGCCGCAGTCGCCCAATGTAGAATCTATGACGCATTATGAGTATTCGTTCGACGATAATTCTCATGTGCCCAACCTTACCATCATCCATGAGTCTCCCAAATGCCATCAACCGGACATCTTCAGGACTGCGGCGGATCCTTGTCGCTACCAAGCGCCTGAAGGTCTTGACAGTCGTGTATCGGGACATGCCATTGATGTTCACCACTTCTTGGCCATTGATATCTTCGATTCGCAGGGCTCCGTAAGTGTCGTTATCTCCAGACATGGCTTTGGCTCTCGAGGTTGCACAAATTGCTCTGACAAAAGCTGCAATGTAGGAGGGTGAAATTCAACAGACGAAATCAATAATAAGGCTGGCAGAAAGCTTGAGATGAGGTACTGTGCGACACAGAGAGGATTAATAGGCTCTCAAGTATTTAGCCATATACGAGCTGCCTGGTTGGCGGCCTCATGCGAAGCTAAGGCCATGCCTGCTCATTCGTCCAGCTCTTGGATAAACACTCAATCATGCAGGTCGTGTCCAACGAAAGGCTCACGCGGAGAAGGCTGAGGGACAGGAAAGCGTCGTGTCTGCTTTTGTGGACGGAGGCGTTGATGCACCATGCATGCGCCGAGTTTGGCGCGAGGCGTCTAGATCACACAGCCGATAGCCCACCAGATAAATTGGCAGTCGAGCGTTGCGAATTTTAGGCTTAAGACGTCCTGCGTCGGAGTGTTTCGTTACGCGGAATAACTTAGGGCAGAGGCTGATTTTACAGGTCGCATTCAAAGTCGTCGAGCAAGTAGCGGCCAGAAGAAGACCAAACGTCGAGATTCACAACATCAAAATTCGTGAAGGATGGCAGACGATAACGACTTTGAAAACTGGAAACTCTGCTTCAAGGTCAATCTCCCATTCCAAGTCCTCACCCAAGCTGGTTCTTGGCGCTGTCTGGGCTGCAATTCAACCAATACCTCACCCAACCCCTCATACCGCTCGAATTTCTCAATAATTGCAGTGAAATGTCCAGCTGGACACAATGATGCACTGAGATTGGAAGAGGTAGGGGCATGCTCGGAGTGCGATCAAGATTTACTATTACGGATATCAACGCGAAAGCAAGAATGTTTCGAGGATGGCTGCCAGAGACTGTTAATTGTGAAAGAGGATGTGGTGAAGAAACGGGTGTCCCAATCGACTTATGACCAGTGAGTATTCTCAATCAATTTTACGCTCTCAAACTCTTTGAGGACAAATTTTGCTGATCTACGGTTAGATATTTAGCCTTACTAGAATCTCACAAAATATTTGAATGTCCGGTATGCATGGTGGAAATTCCCTTGTCAGAAGCGCCGAATCGACCGCCAAGTGCAAAATGTACCCATGACCCGAACGTGTGCTCTGAATGTTTAACAGCAATGTTGGTTGCGCAGATCACGGGCGGTCGCTGGGAGTATATCAAATGTCCAACACCTGATTGCGAAGAGGAGCTCGATGGAAAGGACGTCCAGGCTTTCACGCCCCCGGAGATATTTCGCGCATACAATGAATTTGTAATGAATAGGGCCCTCTCTCAAGACCCAAATTTCCGTTGGTGCTGCGGCCGGGTATCTAGAGGCCAAGAGTCTTGCACTTGGGGGCAACTTCACTCTGCTCGAGGTCCGAACGAATGGCGCTGTATTAAATGTCAGCAACTCAACTGCTTCAAATGCAAAGGGCCAGGCCATCCCGAGGAGACTTGTGAAACATATCAAGCGCGACAAAATGATAGCGGAGCCAATGACCGCCGGATCTTGCAATTGACCAAGAGATGTCCAAAGAAAGGATGTGGAAATAGAATTGAAAAGAACGGAGGGTGTATTAATATGAAATGTAAGAGACTCCAAACCGAATAGAATAACGTGAATTGCTGATATACTCATTCTTTTTAACTGATACAGGTCCCTGTGGCATTAATTTTTGCTGGGAATGTAAAGTCATTTACGGAACGAGGAACACTCCATGCGAATGCGGACAGCACTCTCTGCACCCGAACTGCAGAAGGCACTTAAGCTCATGCTCGTATAAGAATAGTAAGACAAGGATAGATAAGCCAACGGCTTCAAATCCATTATATTGTGAAGGATGGGACCGTGATCCTGAATATCGCGGGTAAATTATCACATCCTGCGGGTGAGAACGAAAAATCAACCGTACAATACCATGGAAGAGATCAAGAATACCAAGTTGCTTAGAGGTGGATCGTATGACATGATATTTAAAGAGTGAAATTTTTGAGGATGACTAGCTTCTCGCTCCAAAAACGAACGATATTTGAGTTTCTAATGTCTCACATACCAGAACCTTTCAACATAATTGAGCGCTCATTAGAATTACCTTTGCTGCTTCAACCGAAATCCAGCTCAAAAAATGATCCCCATATCAGTGAAAGAATTGGTAGAGCTCACTTCTGCAACTTGAAGGCTATGTCCCACCAATTGGTGAACTTACAGTAACAAAAATTGAAATCCGATCCCAATACAATATCACAACGAAACTGTGCAAAATTTTGGCTGCCATCATAGCTGCGCGCGAGGTCGTTCGGGAACATTATCCCAGGCCTGAGGAAACCCTGCTGACCGCACCCATTCCGGCTTGCCTGCTTCAACAGAGTCGATCGCCATATTTCCCAGCTGCAGCCACATACCCTTCTTAATCCTGAAACTTTCTTTATGCTCATATGGCTCGGATATGACCTGTCCATGGGCTAATGCTCTCACAAGCTTTACAGCATGGCCGTCATCATCGTAGTTTATAACTCTTTCGAAAATGCCTGCCCATTGATTAGACTCTTCCTTAGCCGACCTCTTCGGTTGATAATTCTCGATTTCATCGAGGAGCACATCCGGAGATCTACGAGAGGCGTACATGGTCAGGTCGTTTCGGCCTTTCCATTCAAGAAGTCGAATCTTGTTTTCCGTGCTCAGCCAAGGCTGCTTGAGAAAGGTCGAGAAGAAGATCGAGGAGTTTACACAGTGTATGTAATAGAAATCAAATTTGACGTGCTTCGGCGGGTGTTGCGCACCTCCAGTATAGTATACTAACCATGTTAATTCATGCTCACACCGGATGATAATTTAGGATGTGCACATACCGACCGCATTTGTCATCTCCGCCGTCTTTTCCTCTAGCTCAGATTCCTTGACAGTGAACTGGCTCGCATACTTGATCATCTCCTCCGGAGCTCGCTTGATAATACCATCCCGAATTTTGTTTCCATCATCCCAATAAGCAGCGTTGCTAACCTTCTCGTCAGAGTGAATTTCATCAAGTAGCTGCACCAAAGATTTCGATCCGTTTTGGTTATTCTCTTTCGCTGCCTTTTCCGCCCCAATGAGCAGAGGAGCCATCCAATTGGAGTGTACAGCAGCTTGAGCCAAGGCCTCAGCGATGATGGCCGGTTGCTGGAACTCAATTCCAAAGCCAAGGTGAATTATAGGATGTAGAAAACCTAGCTAGTATTTAGCGCTAAGGAATCATTCGATTAATTTTGCATTGGTGATGTATAACTAACCACCATACATTCTCACCAGCATATCGTCCGCTATCTCATCACCCCTGAACAGGTACTCATTTAATACATTCTCCCAACCCTTCTTATCCATCTCTTCCTGAAAGAAGACTAAGAAGTCATGGTAATATTTCTCGTCTCCTAAGTAAGTCTTATATTTTTCTGGATCGTGCATATCATTGACGACAGTTTTCTCAAGGGAGACAGCGGGCCGTTGGTACAATTTGTTCAGGTCATATTGTCTTTGGATTATTGATGGAGATGCACCAAGGGCATATATGCTAAGGAGGTGATGAGCTATATGATTCTGCGCAATTCAAACGTCAGCCATGAACGCACAATTAATATTCTGTAGGCCAGTTCCCCGATGACAGGTTATGTCAATTCACATACATGAAATCCTGATTCGTTGAAAAATATATGATGCTGGTCATGATTTTCCTGCAGAAGCTCCGACGCGGTATCCGCAGACTCGGAAGTAGTTCCCGGTACGAAGAACTCCGGGTGCTGTGATACTGATAGTTTGACCTTCGACGAAGTAGCCATAGTTCTCACGTAGAAACTTTGGGGCAGGGGTCTGAATTGCAGGATGCGATACGTCCTGAGAGATCTAATTGAAGTTGAGTTCAGTGCGTCAACTACCCCCTTTAAATATCCAGACCTCATGAACCTTTACAAAGCCCAATGGGGTGGTCACAAAGTCTCGTCAGGGCATTGACATCCAGGGGATGTGTAGAGAAAGGGCTGACGCAAGTAAGAACGCGGGGTAGAACCTTCATCGTTGATGGCAAACGGCGTTGAAGGGATAGCTTTGTGATAACTCGGCTTTCGGGGAATTCGAGGCTCCTTCGGTGCACAAAGCCAATAAATCTTAGTAATGAAGAAGCTGGAACCGCGCATCTGCATCCGCACTTCTATACGAACCAGTCAACGTAACTTCCTGAGACAGATCAGAAAGCGATGTGTGACAGGGATGCGGTCTTGGCATGTTGCTGACAAAGTATGCACGGCTAGTTCGCCCTTGGATTTGTAACAAATCAAGACATGAAGCAATGCGAAGAGCAATGTTGTGAGCTGATTTATATTCTTCCAGGGCCAGAATTATGGCCCTGCGAGCCTCCCGACAGAGCAGAACTGCCATCCCACTAATGGGCGCCCTCACACGATAATAAACGCCGGGATATATCATGAATCGTGAGTAAACGTAGCCTTAGACAGCACCGTCAAGTCACAGTAAGCACTCGCCCATACATCGCATTGAATAACCCAGGACACCGACGCAATGCATCACGCGAACTCTCGATCCATGAATGTTTCGCCACAGCAACGTTTAGTAGGGTTTAGCCTCCATTCCTTCTGGCGGCTCAGGCACGATTTTCTTGCTTCCTACATTAGACCAGTCTGTACTCAAAACTGTACCACCGCTTTCTGAGAAGCTCTTCATCATTGCACGCCTCTGGTCCGGATCAGCACCCTGGTAGAGCTGTCTAAAGAAGCGGGTAGTTTCGTCTCCACCATCTGCCGCATCGAGATCGTCATCCTCATCATCACCATCTTTCTTAGGCTTCTTAGCGGTAAGTTCGTTGGCTACTTTGTCCCAGTCTTTAGGTCCGCTCTTGGAGGAAGTGGGATAGGAAGGAGCATTATCTTGCACCTTCGGGTTCAGAATGAAATTCGGAACTTCGGGCTTCTCTTCAGAACCAGAGCCAGAGCCAGCACTTGCATCTTTGGTGCCTTCCAGGGAATGCCATTTCACGTCTGGTGTTGCCTTCTTCAATGTGACCTCGATTTTTGAAGAAGTTATGGTTGACGTGGATTTCTCAGGAACTACAGGCGCAAAGAAAGGATCAAGAGAGTAGTCGTAGGTGGAAGTCTCTTCTATAGGGAAGGATATAGATAGCTGGGATTGATTGGTTCCATTAAACTTGAGAGCAATTCATAGGGTGATGACTTACTGAATGCTTGTCAATCTCAATAATTGCCCTATCCTTAGGCACTCCCTTTGCTAACAGTGTGAAATAAACATTCTCCGAATTTTGATACCAGTCATGCTTGATCTTGTTCGCTGGTGTTGGTACTGCAGGTTTCGGCGCTGAAGTTGATGTACTTGAAGTGCTCGAGGACCCTTGGTTCATATTCGCAGTATTTTTGAGGGCCCCAGCGCTTGGTACTTCCACATCAGGAATCTCTTTCACGCTCACCTTCCGCCGCTCGTCGTCTTCACCAAGAACCGCCATTTTGTCCGCAACTTTCTTGTTCCATATCGTGAGGGTCTTTTCTTTATCGTCGAGCTTCTTCACAACACTGAAAACATATTCTGCATCAGAGTATCTCTCCAGGAAGAACAGAGCGATTGCTCTTCTCAGTTGTGAGTCCTTAATAAGCTCTCGTTTGGCGCGCTTGAAAGCAAGAACAACAGCAATCTCGGCGTCGGAAAGAGCAGCTTTGTAATCTGGTGGAGACGATCGCTGATGAGCAGTCGAGCGCTTGATATAATAATCTACGGCGTTAGGGTTGGAGGCTATGGCAGATGTGTACAGTCTGATAGCTTCTTCAAAGTTGCTGGCTTTCAAGGCAGCAGCTCCGTGAGCAGCTTGATCCATAGTTTGTCCGGTCAAGAATGCTGTGTCAGGATCTGAAGATGTAGAGGTCGTTTTAGTACGTCGATTTGCACAAAGGGTCGTGCCCGTAGTTCGTTGGGTGGTGAAGTAGTGAAGTAGAGAAGCAGATGGAAACTCGGTGCTCAAAGCCAAGCACTTGTAAGTCTGGGGAAGCGCTTACCGACTTCGGCTCTAGTACAGCAAACCTTAAGCTTTTCACCGTATTATCCATGAAAAGTTTCTGGTGCACGGCAGAGTAGCAAGCAGCTACCCCCCTTTTCCCTACTTGCGTGCAAGAGTTATGATCCGGAATTAGATCAGCATGTATCGCGATATCCCAGTTTAAGTATGTGATTGCCAACGATTGATTGGTGATAGACAAAAATTTTCTGTACATTAGAATTTATATTATTATCCTGAATATTCGTTGATTGTTCCTGCCACAATAAGTCGTCCGGGACATGAGTCATCGATGAGATCGGGCCCGGGATACTGACTTCTGCAAGGGTATTTGAGTGGATACTTTGGGGGAGTGCTCATTCGTTGGTTTAACTAGGGGCACAACTCTTCTACACGTTTATCGGTGCGAAAATACGCACATGGCACCAAAACATTTCTTAAAGGGAATTTTGAACAGGATCAGAAACATAATATAAATGTTCCCACTCGTCAAATTCCGACAGGTTAATTGAGGTTGCGGGTTTCTTTTGCCGGTTCCAACAATCGGCCCTCAGTCCCGAAATGACTAGAGTATAGTATTTCACATATGAGTTCAAGACAACTACAGTTTTCTCCGCTTCAAACGTACTTCACTAGAATGGCTAGGTCTTATTGAATGTTTCTTCCTTCGTTTTGAATAATGATAAATCTCGGAACCAGGCATCATTCATGATGCAGATGAAGTGCAATTTTTGACAGTCATCTGACCGGAATGGCATTCAGTATAACATCCCAGGATTGCTTAGATTCATCCTCAACTGTCTGCCCAAGTTTTTGAGCAATAACATTATTACAAATACTTGCCTTGGTTTCTAAATTACGTCAGGTGAGAAAGGCAAGGAGGCGGTGTGGAGGGTCGAACATGGCTGATTCAATAAAAATCGTCCTAAAAATTGAAGGTTTATCATCTAAGTATAACTGTGGAAGATTACTCGGTGTAGTTAACTGATATATGAGGTTTTCTTATACCGTCTTTCTCTAGCAATGGTACGGATGTTTGAGGTTTGGCGTTAGCTTTAAGCCTTGCGAGTGGGGAAATTCCAGATTTGCATATCTCTCTCTTGGCAGCCTCATTTCCATTTCCATTATCATCTTCACCATCTACATATTTTCCTTGCGTTGATCCCTATCACCTCTTTCCTAAAGATCGAATGGGCAATGTCCAGACCAGCAGTGCCAATTTACAACGCGCTTATTCGCACTCACCATATCACGTCGCGTAAGAAAGTTGCCAGCTTGAAGAAAGCTGCCGAAAAGTATGCCTGCTATGCCTTGCTTAGAAGTGGCGGGTCTCCAGGTATAATGTATTGTGAGGGGAGTGAGGGTGGTGTGAGAGATTGGGTGACTACCGTGCAGGTTAGCTGATCGACCGCTTTAGGGCCTGTAGCCTTTACTGAAATATATTTAAGAAACTCCGTTACAAGGACTATCAGCTAGCCGCCCGTCTAAGCGAATTGGAAGTTAGAATTGGAGAAGTTGCAAGGCGTCCGGATAGCCGTAGTTTTCATGAAGTTGCTACGGTAAAGGAATTTGGAGCCAAAATGGAAGAATTCGGTATATGGATGTGGTGGAGACATGCGATGGGATACAGCTTGTGATCACTTGGTATCGCGCGCTTCAAGTCCAATGGTGAATAGGGTTGGCTTGGTGAAATAACATAAGGAATCTGTAAAGAATTGATTCTGCGCTTCCGAAACGCTGCTTCAGGAGGCGGCGCCCGGAACATCATAGAGTGGCTTTGACTAATTTGGAGATTTCACGTCTGGCGAGTAAGTCTAAGCTATATCCTGGCATTAAAACCAATGCACTGATAATAGTGTACTTCGGAGACGTTGGGTCTAAGCAGAAATTGTCAGCAAGAGCCAATATCGCGTCAGGGCCGACTTTGACCGTCACTACAGCCAGCAAGCCATTACACGACTTGAAGGTTGGCGACTCAACTAGGAGATAGCATACTCTTCCTTATATTCCTCACCGTACAAGAGCTTTTACTGTCAAGTCAACATCAGCATTTAGTCATGAGCTGTTCATACTAGTGGACCGAAGAGCAATTTTTCTTCAGTGTCCTCAATATCACATGCCGCACCCACACCAAGAACGGAGACATGGACCAAATACTAACCCCTTCAATCTCGGAAATGTCTTTTTCGGACACAACGGGAGGAGGGGCTCCCTCAATCATCTCTAGCACCGAGCCCAATGATAGTGTCTCTCGCCATGGTGCGGATGAGGGAATAATACCCGTTCGCAGTGAAGCAGCTGAACACGAAAAGACCGCCACGAGAAAGGTCGCAATTAGGGTTGACCGGTCTAAACTACCGAAACGTGTTCCGGAGAGCTTTTCCAGTGCCAATTCGGCCTCTTTTCAAAGAACTCTATTATCTGCCGTTTCTGGAAAGAAGCACAAGATCGTCGAGCAGCTTTTAGACCGAGGGTTGTCTCCTGACACCGGCCCGGAAACCTGTGCGGTGATTGAAGCGGCTTACTACGACGACTTGGCTACTTTGAAGCTCCTTCTCGAGTTTGAAGCAGATCCTGACGCAAAGAAATCCGACGGGAACACAGCGTTTCGCGGTGCCTGTCAGCATGGCCTCGAGCCAATTACAAAACTTCTTCTAGAGTACGGCGCCGATCCCAACATTTCTGCTCCCCACTGGACGCCCCTGCCCTGGGCTTTGGATGGCAACAAGGAGAAGATCGTAAGTCTTCTGCGCAATATGGAACGGACTCAGACCTCATAACGAACAACGGCGATACAAGCCTAGTTTATGCGTGCAATCGGAACACCTTGCCTAGCATTGTTCAAGAAATGCTGGAGTACGGCGCCAATCCCAACGCGAAGGACAAAAACGGGAATACGCCCCTCCAGGTAGCGTGCCAGGGCAATCGACCTGAAATTGTAAAATGCTTCTCGCTCACGATGCTGATCCCAATCTCCTTGGCCGAGAGCTTCCAATCGACAGCGCCATACGTTTCCCTGGTTGCTTAGAGCTGCTAATATCCGCTGGCGTTAACTTGAAGGCATCTAAGGGCCTTATGGAACTTGCGACGTATCACAATCAAATCGATGTAGTCAAGATGTTGTTGGATGCAGGTTTAGACCCAAATGAGAAGCGTATGGACACTTACACTCCGCTAGGCACCGCTATTCGTGACAAGCACCCGGAAATCATCCCTCTGCTCCTCTCTAGGGGCGCTGATCCTCATCTGAAAGGCCAAGACTTCCCTCTGGCTATGGCCGTGAGATATCCGGAGATATTGAAACAACTTGTAGCGCAGGGTGTGGATCCTACCCGGTATAAAGGCCTTATGGAGCTGGCGGTTTACCATAACTCAATCGAGGCAGTTGAGTTCCTTCTTGATGCCGGTGTCAATCCAAATGATAAACATCACGACATTTACACTCCTATAACGACTGCAATTCGCAGTGGTCCAGCTGCTTGTTACATCGAAGGATGTGTATGGAAGGACAGCATTACATCGAGCAGCTACAGGCGGGCATGAAAGTTTGGTTCGACTACTCCTGGCGGAGGGAAGCAACGTTAACGCAAAGGATTCTAATGGAGACGCAGCATTATCCCTAGCAGTTGGAAGCAGGTGTGAGAGTGTAGTTCAACTGCTGCAGCAAAAGGGGGCCGATATTGACGAGAAGGCGCTGGAACGGGCGGTCCGCAATAGGCATAACGCAGTAGTGCAGCTGCTTATTACCGCGAGGAATATAGACGGAAGGATGGCCCTACATAGAGCAGCTGCAGGCGGGCATGAAAGTTTGGTTCGACTACTCCTAGCGGAGGGAAGCGACGTTAACACAAAGGACTCCCATGGAGACGCAGCACTGCATCTAGCAGCTTGGAACGGTTGTGATGGAGTGGTGCGACTGTTGCTAGCGGACGGGGCCAATGTCAGAGTGAAGGGTGCGAATGGAAAGACGGCCTTGCATAAAGCTATAGGAGGACATGAGAGTTTGGTTCGACTGCTCCCGAAGAAGAGGGCTGACATTGATTTAAAGGATTACTACGGAGGCATGGCGCTGCATAGGGCGATTTGCAATAGGCATAATGTAGTGGTGCAGCTGCTGCTACAGAGTGGGGCCGACGTTTGCTCTACAATGCTGCCTACGGTGGTTCGAATGGGGGATATCACATTGGTGCAACTGTTCCTAAATAAAGGAGCCGACGCCAACGCAATAGACGCGGAGGGACAGACAATACTGCATACGGCCGTTCAAATGAGGGATGTTGCATTGGTGCTACTGTTGCTAAACAAAGGGGCCGACGCGAATGCAAGAGACGCGAAGGGGCAGACAGTACTGCAACTGGCACTTAGAACAGGGGGTGCGGATATAGTACGACCCCTCCTCGATCACGGCGCCAAGGTGATGGCCGACCCGCATTTCGAACGGCTACGGCCAGCGTTTCTTAACAGTGTTGATGAAGATACATGGAAGTGGTGTTCAACCGACCCAGCGATACTAAGGTGGGATTGAAGCGTTGCCACATGCTCTTTTGCGTATATGTTACCCATACTGGAATGTGTGGGTCTTCCGAAGGGTGTATGTCTGGTCGAGCCGTTCAGATAAGTTATGTTGGTCGGGTTTGTCACTGCGCTACAATTACCATTCTGCCGGTGATTATATTTACTTGTATTAATTTAATTTTAATTTCAATTTTATAAAATTATTCAACTATAACCAGATATAACGTGAGCGACAGGGTTAATATATATAGATTAGCTAAATAAAGCCTCTCTGCAATCTCAATCGTATGACCAAATTCGTGCCCAATATTCGAATCGTGGAGCCCTGATTGCGATTTTGATTAAGCGAATTTGGTAGGTATGGCCCACCATATTATGGTGCCAAGAAATGCCTGAACGTTTCGCTTGTGCAGTACGTTACCCAGATTGTGCCACAAATTGTTCGGTTGCTGTAGATTCGAAGCCCCCTCCAGTCTTCATCACTATCCCTCATCCCCACCACATTCATCCCTTGATCCTGAAATTTCCTCTAAGCACAGGCCAGGGCTCATAGAAAAAGTTCGCCTGCCTTTTAAGTGTGCATACTTACCCAGGTACAATCCCCTCTGCTTTTCATGTTTGTTGAACGAACTCATGTGTAGATTGATCTACGAAGAAAATGAGGCTATATATACATAGTGGATGAGTCACAGGCACTCCTGATCTAACCTTAATATAGTAGTGATTGGTACCAGGTCGACAATGTGGCAGCCGATGATCTCTTCAAACATAAGGCTCAATCACAATCAGCTAGAGATTCTCACTCAGTCCACCCGTCTGATAGTATTTAGCTAGTCAGCAACCCACCAGTCCACTAAGCACAGCTAGGTATACTCACCAATAGCCAGGCCGTGTCATCAACAAATGTATTTTCGCTTTTGATCTCATTTGCAGTATTTTCAATTTCTTGCTCCATGGCCTCCTTGATCGCTTTTGTTTGCCGGCTAGCCGGTAACGTTTTGGTTGTCTCTTGTATGAGAGCCATACGTTCGTTCATCCGTGACGTCAATGCTCTTTGCTTCTGTAAGGAGAAATTGTCCCGTCAACATGCCGTGGATATTGAAGTCAAGAATATCAATTTTCGGATTTGTTCGTGGGTTGCACGTACCTTTCCTGCAAGTTCACGGATCTTCGTCACAGCGTTTTCTTTGTATACCGCTAGTTCTTCATTTCGTCGAACTATTTCAAGATTGTCACTGTCATCACCTATCTGCGATAGGCCGAGTTTATCTATCAAGTGGACACCTGGGATGATGTATTGATGTGAGACATCGGTGTAGAGTCGGGCTACTTCCGCCACGACACTGAAGTATCCCCGAATCATAAAGGTCGTGTTGAGAAGCAACTGCAATAATTAGCTAAAATTTAATCCGCGAACTCAAAGCCAATATTTTACCTGTTTCTGAAAGTCTCGATAGCTTATACCAGCAATAACTCCAGTAGAATCTCTTTCAATGCCGGATTCTAGGGTAGATAAGAGATTCTTGCAAGGTCCTCGAGCCGCAAACTCGACCATAGCAGCGATACCTTTGAAAAACTGTAAAAGCGCAGTAATCTGTTCTTTGAGCCCAGATAGTGCCGTTATCGACGCTCGGAGGACTTTCACAATTTCGGCCTACGGCAAGACGAAGTTAGTACCAAAAAAAGTGTACGAGCCAAAAGATTATGGCTACACACAAGAGTGACGTTCTCGGCAGTCAACCTGCTAATTGTTTGCTGAATGTCAGATATCTTAACCAGATTCTCCATCAACTTTTCGGTGCTTGCGTCGTAAGAAATTCTTTGTGTATCCATGGTGGCGGTTGCTGATTGGAGATTTGCTGCTGCATATGCCATTTGTTTATGAGCTTCAAAATTCATCAGTGATTACCAACATGATAAACTTTCTAGCATAACCATACCAATTGAGCCGTTTATAGGAGGCTGAATCGTACTAGTTTTGAGGTTTGGGGGTTTCTTGAATTCAGTTAGATGTAGCAGGAAGTGTTTTCCGCTCAACGTACCATGCCCATTGCAAGACCCGGTAGATTGTCTTTCCGGGATTTCAGCACAGCTACACGATCTTGCAGGTTAATGATTCTATTCGGCCAGCTTTCTCCTTCTGCATGGACGCTCGGGCCAGATATCTGGCACCGCTTTTCCACCTCATCTTCTACCTCTTGGATAATCTTATTTGAGATTTAGTAAGAGTGAAAGAGTTTGCGGAGTTCCCTTACATTTAGAGCTTCTTCCACTATTTTCTTGGTATCAAATGATAATGAGCCCGGGGGTCCGGTCGCGTCCAGTGCCTCTGAAACAATCTGAAATTGGGTTCGAACGCATGGAATGGAGGTCCTGTCAGCTACATTTCTCTTGTGCAGTTTATTCCAGTCAGGGCCGGTCCCATTTTCGCCTTGGGTTAATGTGAGGAGTGAGGCCAAATTTAGTGGAAGAATATCCAAATGAACTATTGCTGGATCATCGAAATTCACTCCAATGGTTGGATTGGAAGCATGCGTAGACCCCTGACCTTGTTCACCCCCATCCTTTGTAATCCCAGACTTAACTGCATTGACAATTGAATGGCTTAAAGAAATGTATTTGTTAGGTGAGAATGCTGTCACCAGAACACTGCCGATTGATAGAACGGTTGTGCCAAGGCCCTCGACGATATTCATGCCGATAGCATCCCATCCTGGAACGTAAACGTCAGTTTGCAGATCCCAAAGACCTAAAATAGCGTTGGAGATGCTTATTACCTGATGGAACACTATTAGACGCTCGTTTGAATGCACTCTCTGCAAGTTGCATTCTACGCTCCGCCTCTTTCACGGATTTTTCTCTAAGTTTCTTTTCTTCCTCAGCAGCTTCACTTCGAATATTCTGTACAAGAAGGCCCTCTTGGGTTTTAGCCTGTTCGTTAATCTTCCCGTCTAATTAATTTAGTCGATGCCCATCACTGTAGAATCTGAGAGCTCACGTTCGGATTCGGTTGCGACCTGACTCAATTCCTCCGCTATACACTGCCATCTTTCAAACTTATCATCAACAGCCTTGATCTGGGTCTCACATTCTTCTATAGCTTCTCTGAGATCATCCATACAGCCAGGTAGTATTTTTGTGGCAGTGGTTTCATCATTCAGGGCATTAACAATCCTATTGGCCTTAGAATCGGCCCCAGCGTCAGTATGCTAGTCAAAATTTATATTGGTGTTACAAGCAGTTCTTACAGCCCCATCCTCCGCAAATAGATATTTTGAGTGCATAACTAACTTATCCATACGAGTTTCCGCATCGATAAACGCTTTTCGCCCCTCATCAACGAGAAACACTAAATTTGCTTGGAGATTGTCATATCTGGATATGCGTCAGTCTCTAGTTCCTAGAAATTGCAGTAGAGTAGGCTACAGAAGATATTTAAAGCCACCTGCTGGGCGTTGTAACTTGACACCGGCTGCAGTTGGAGAGGATGCAACAACTTGGCATGCACCAACAAAACCTAACGCAAGAGGAGCAGCGCTGAGTAGATTTCCCCAGTTGTACTTCAGAATCAGGCTATCCGAGATTTCCCGCGAAAATTGGTTACCGGTCTGTGCGACCTCCAATCTCCTTACTTTTTCGTACTTCTCAATATCTGACATGGCGTAATAAAGCTGAAATTCAGCTGGCGTTGCGGAATTGTAGGAGTATGGAAATTTAAATGTCGTGTCGGAGGGATGGAGGTAATCAAGCTTCAATGTCGGACTGAGCTAAAAGCTGCTGCAAAGGCAAAGCAAAAACGCGGCTCTTTTTCTGACCGGTCAGTATGCATTGCTGTCATTTCATAGGCTGATGGCATAGTATAAATATGTAGCACCATCATTTGTCGCAGTAGTTGCATATGCACTCATCGGAAAATAGCATGAAGTTCGCAGTGACTTGAACAGCCGGGTATGCAGCTGCTGCGAAGAGAAAGTTAGGGTGCCGTGCTACAAGCGAGCACGTGGGACCGTCTTATTCGATGTTAGATCTTATTTAAACAGCTTGTGACAACCTAGATCAGGGTTACTGTTAGCGTGTCTTTCTACTGGTTTCCCCGCACATGCGGGGCGAAGAAAGGGCACTCTTCTTATCTACTGCGAATAGCTTACGAAAGAATCAACTCGTATCAATTCTATCACTCAAGAGGTGTTGTCAAACTAGAGAAGGCCCGTGTCTATAAGGCTTTGCTAACTTGAAAGATATTGTCAGGACCTCTGAATAAAGAAGGAATGCAAAGCATTTTACCAGTGGCACTTGTTTCGCCCATTTCTACCACTGTCCATCATGTTTTTCACGAGGACTTCTCGCAGCTTAAATATAAGCCCAGACTCAACGCTAATAGCTAAGTGTGAATGCAGCGATAGTGAATGGAAGGATGCTTCCATCAGGCTGGACGACTTCCTTGGTAACGAGGATGGCTTCTTCCTGATTGGAGGGCAAGATTTCTCCAAATCAGCTAACAATGTTCGGATTGCATCTGAGGGCACTGAGGCAACCATATTATATGCAGAACTGCAGAAGAGAAACGGAGATTGGCGAACCGATTCCATTAATCTTGACATGTTCATAGAAAATGCAGATGGTAGTCTGTGCTTGTAAGCCATGGCCTAGTCCCTTCATTTTGCAGCTTCATCATGTTATACTAAGGCATCGAAGAGACGTTCCATCTAACCAGTCAAATATCGAACAGCTGCTTGCTGCTTCCTCAATATCCGAGTCACATTTAGCAAGGATGCTTTGTGCTATCGCTGAAATCGCAGTTTCCCAATGTGGCAAAGCCGCGAAAGCTCTTCAAGACGAGATTCATGCAGATATAGGCCAAGGTGCCAGCATTGCTTTAACGTCCGTAAATTCTGCATTCGGGGCCATTGAAAGGGCGCGTAACCAGCTGGAAAATACTGAGGGAGGTGACATGAGGGTGATGAAGAGCCAAGCACGCGAGCTGGACACTATCTTTGCTACTGCGGGTCAAGACTGGGCTGAGATTCAGGAGATTGCTGCGAGAGCGAGCCAGAGAACCAAGAATTTTCAACACACAACACTAAATGACACCATTATTGGAATTGAGAGGGTAGAAAGGGTGCTAAACCATCAGATGGAGAAGACTAAATTGGAGCAAGAGAAATATAAAAGAGACCTGACGTCACTAGAGCATCAGCTAAATCTGACTCGACAAGAAAAAAAGAAAGTGGCAGAGCGGGCTCACGAGGCAAACGCCAGGACCATTGGTTTCTCAGTTGTGAGTAATGCGTAGTGGAGAGTTATTAGGTGGTAAAAACTAAAATTGAGATTTCCCAGGCATCAGTTTTCCTTCCATTTATTTTCATTCCTCTAGCCATGTGAGCATCCGATGCGTTGGTAGATTCGGTCAATAAACTAAGCTATCACTAGTCAAGCTTCGAATGAAAGGGGGACTTGGTGGGCCAATGAGTCTAGATTGGAAGGCGACATCAACCGCGCCACTGAAATGCAAAACAAACGTACGAATGCGCTCAAGGCCCAAGAAAATGCTACTAAGGAGTTAGAGAAAAGCAAGGCAAGATGTAAAGATCTGCCCAACAAAGCTAAAGGATTTGAGTCGGATTTTCTCAACTTGGAATATCGCATTTCAGATCTGAAGAAGAGCTTAACCGATTACTCGCAAAAGCTATCAGCAGTGGATGTAAATGCTGTAACCCCATTACGATACGTGAAAACTCTGGAAGAGGGGCTTGCAATGCTTGATGATGCAAAGAGCCTAAGGTCTGATTTGCTTGGGCTGGAAAGCCAGCAGCATTTTTTGGAGGTGTAGAGAGTTGGAACTGCATCAAGCTGCTTTTAGTGTTTGATGATGATTGCAGGTGATCGTGATAAAGGACAACTATAAATAAACCTTTTCACTGGAATCTCAAAAGAATTACCACACATCCTGTTACATGATGCCTAATCAGGGTCACTTGGAGACTTTCCTAAAGAAATTAGTACGGAATAACCAGCGGCTAAGTAGATGTTTGCTAGGCCAGGTTCTTATCATTCTAGGGCCTGTAGAGCGCCCAGGTAAATTGTGAACAGAATGAGAAATCGCACCGTTGATCATACGGGACTATCATGGACTGTCCTGGCCTCACACTTTATGAGTATAGCGTATAGACTTAAACACAGCATATTTCAACGAACAGCAATCCGTGCTAGATCTCTTGGAAAGTCTTAGGAAGTATGAAAGTTCGTGGCATCTCGATTCCCAAAGCGGACGGACCATCTTCACTTTCCCCCATCCGTCAACACCACCGCCCCCGCCTCCTTCAGAAACTCCTTCCACCTCTCCAACCCCCCATGATCCTCAAAACCAATCCTCATCTTCCGGTGCTTCGCCTTATCATTCCTGTCATTATGGCAATACAGCACAAACAAGTACTGCCCGCGCATGAAATCGTCCATAAACCCCATCTTATGCGGCGCGTCCGTGAGCACAGCCATCCTGCTCGGCGCACGCGTCGAGAGCGGCACCGGCATGGTGCTGGCGTCGAGTTTCCAGACCGCCTCGCCGCTCGCTACGTCGTTAAGTTTGTTCGGCTTCGCGAGGATCAGGCAGTTGTCAAGCAGGATGGCCGTAGCTTTGGACCAGCCGTGCAGGCCCTCGGGCTTGTGGGCGATTTCTCCGATGTGCAGGACTTTGCGGGCCGGGTCGCTCAGGTTGAGTTGGTCAATGGCCCATTTGGAGCTTGGGACGATGCGGTCGGCTAGTTCAGCGGCGCTACTGGGAGAGAGTTGAGTGTTAGTTTCTTGGGCTGGTTTGGGAGGGATTGCGGTGGAGAGTTATTGGGAGGGGCTGGCTTCGCTGGTAGGTTCCATGATGCTTAAGACGTATCTGATATGGGGTCACAGTAGCGATGAGACCGAAGCTATATTAAAATGAGAGGATTTGAGATTGGAATTGCGGAACGATAAACTCTGCTTGTGATACGACGTGAGGGTCGAGAGCTTATTTCGTCCCTGGGACCAGCTACTATGGGCTTTAAAACATTTAGCGCTATGTTCTAGTCATACGGAGGAATTTGGTGCCAGTTCAGTAGTTCTAAGAGGCTGTAAGGAGCGGCCCCCAAAGTTTGGGATTGATACACAGTCGAGAACAAGCTTAGCGAAAGCCGGGGTTAGGTGGGGTCCAGGAACCGCACTGCATGAAAGGTTAACCCAAAGAAATAATACTAAAGTCGACCTCATATCACTATCGAAGCTCATGTTATTTAGTCCAGTGTAATTGCATTTCGCCAATGCTTCTAATTTCAAGAACAAAAGATCTGTATGTATATATACGAAAATCCACTCGTTTAATACTCCCATATTGTAAGCCTAACGCCAAATCATGTCATTATATCGCAGGTAATTTATGGCAGGCAGTATCCTCCGTCCACAACGATATCCGTGCCGGTGGTGTATGGTGAGGCGTCGGAGGCGAGGTAGGGGAACGCTCCCTTGAGCTCGTGCGCTTCGCCTTCAAGACCCATGGGAATCTTGCTCTTCCAGATGTCCTTGGTTTCTTGCGGGATAAAATCAGAAATCTCGGTGGCCATATAGCCGTGCGAAATGCTATTGCAACGGGCGAATTGGACCCATTCAACTGCTAGAGACTTGCCTGTTACACTAATTAGCTCCGGCATTCGACTATCTTCATGGAGCCATTGAGGCGATGCTTTCAGAGGTGGATGACACCGGCCTTAGCAGCATTATATGCAGCCTGAAGCTGAGGAATGTTGACAATATGACCGCTCATGGAGGTTGTCGCAACGAAGCTGCCATAGCTGTAATCCCTGAGCTCGTTGCCGTTCGAGTCGGTACCCTCCTTGGCTTGCCGCCTCCATACCTCGCCTGCAGCACAGGCACAGAAGAATGTACCATCCAAGTCAGTTGACATAACCTTGTGATAGTCGGAGATTTGGCCATCAATCATAGCATCCTGAGTCCAAGGAATGGGAGTTGGCGACAAAGATGTCGAGTTGACCGTTGAACTCTGCAACAATGTCATCGACGGCCTCTTTTACCAGTGTCTCGTCAGTGACATCGACCTGGTAGGCACGGCCTGTGGTTTTCCGGTCAGGTCACATATACTTCGAGCATGGAATTAAGACCGGACCACCCACACTTGACGCCGTATGTTTTCTCAATATCCGCAGCACAGTCAAGTGCCTTTTGTTGCTGTTATACCAGATAGCAACGTTTGCTCCGGCTTCTGCAAAGCCCTGGGTAACGGCCAAGCCAATTTCGGCGCCGGCGCCGGAGACGACAGCGGTTTTGCCCCTCAGGGAAAAGGGAGGTAGAACGCGGTTGTTTTTGGGAGCAATAGTCTGTTCAAGTTATATGTAAGAAATAGCAAAGCCAGAAAAAGATTCATGATGTGACCATACGTTGTCGGTCATTGCGATTAAATGATTGATGGAGTTGGACGGAATGAGATGGAATAGAATGAGATGAGACTGTATTGGAAGCGGCTGGCGAAACTTCAAGTTATATATAGCAACTCAATTGGAGTGGGATAGATAAAGCTTGCCCAAGGAAAAGTTGCGGAAGCGTTTCTTTTTTAATGATTGCTTGAGTGGATTGAAGGGTATTTCGATCTTCGGCGGGGGATGTGGTCATCCGCAAGGGTCCAGCTCCAGTCCCGGTGGGAGGATCATCAGGGAGTTCATGATCGAACGCAATTTTCTTTGCGGTTAGCTCTCCTTTCAAGGGCTGGCGGATCTTGTGTGCAGGCCAGACGAAGCCATTGAACTTCCAATTGTTCCCCGGCGTCGGGGCTTCCATCGAATGATGGCCGATCAGCCCCTGCGTCATCTTGCTTAGGCATGCGCATGGTCGATGATTCTGGACCCCCGGAATTTGTTTTACGGATGGATGCAGCAGAAGCTAGAGCCATGCTGCGCCCGGCCCATGAGGAAGGAAATCAGCTCGGAAATCCGATCAACTGCACCACGAGACAACCCATACCGCTGGCTATTAGACTTCATCCGCGGCATCAAAAAGTCGCGCTTTCTGCCTGTGATACAGTCTAAGCTCTCCGAAGCCATCTGGAGGAAACTATCTCCGAAATACCTCCGCAAACCCAATCTATTACTCTACACGTCGGCATTGTTGACACAAAGTTTTATCCTTCACAATGAAGTCGAGGCTTTTCCCTGGGTTATGAAGTTGGAAAACTCGAATATATTGGCATTCGGAAATGCAGTTTGACTGTTAGGATTGCTAACTAGACAGCAAATCATAGGCCGTCAAGTCTCCAGAGTTAGCCTCTTGGGTGTCAAATATTTTCGTGCACACACTATGGAAAAAGGTGGCCAGCAGATAGGCTGCAAAACCTCTTCCAGTTCTAAACTTTCCGGCTAAATCTTTAGGAGTACGGTAAGATATGTGCTGAAACTGAAGCATTCCATGTTATCCCTTGCGTGTTGCGTGTATCTGGCCGATTTTCTATTTCTCTGCATTCCTCTCTTCTTGTTTTGACGACTCCTTCATACCAGTCGGACTTAGTAACAAAACACACAATGCCAGAATTTCCGGCTCTTGCGCTTCATCTCTTCCACTCTTCCTAGCCGTGTCAATTCGTTTCACGGACAGACCTTGTCTACATTATCTTTTAATATTTGGAACGCTCCGTTTATTTTTGCAAATCGAGATTATTGAGCTACGAACTTCCCTCAAATCTCGGCCTAGGGGTCAGCTTTAGAAAGGAAGCATCGGCTACCGAAACGCATATAGAAGGGCTGTTCTCCCATTCACTTTACTCACCAGCTCCCGTTTAATATCCCAGTACAAATGTTCGGATAGAAAGATCGTATTTCTGATTTTCAGGGTGGCCAAAGAGGCCCCAAGGTTACTATGGCTCCACAAGAAATACGTGACGCATCGCAAGGCCACGCAGAACTCAACAAGACTGAGCTGATAGTGATTTTGACAACTGTTGGCTCATTGATACTTGGCCTTCTTATTGGACTTTGCATGCTACTCGTCCGAGCAATCCGAACACATCGACGTCTCCTAGTTGATCTCGAAGAAAGAGGTATTACCATTACTATTCCGGATTCGAACGGGGTGAATCAGCCTGCAGTCGCCAAGCCGCGTGCTGTTTTAAGGCGCACTACCCTCCTCCCTTATAATTCGAAGTCCGGATGGAGATCACTCCCTTCCAATGAGAATGTGCTCCCACCACCGGTGCACTCGGTGCAATCACACAACACCGAACCTCAAGCTAGAGAAAGTTGTAGGAGAATGGGCCAGCTTCCATGGCCATTTTCCGGAAGGCGAACTTCTGGAAGAGCGTTAAACCTCAAGGAACTCCGATCGCCTCAGCTAACACCGATCGATAAGACATCTCGAGGCTTTGTCAACACACCCCCTTCTCTAAAACCAGTTTCGGCCGGACCCATGACCAAAAACCCATCACAAGTGAGGAATAAACGTTCGTCCGATCAACCACTTCTGAAACATCATCCAGCCCTCCGAAATGGTTGGTTTGAATCCAACCAAGAGACTACAAGTAACTCACAACCAGAGTCTCCATTTGGCAGTCTTGTGTGTAAACGAGGAATTAACGGGAAAGAGAAACACTACAGGCCAAACCGATCAAGGTCGGTTGCAGCGATTCCCGTGAATGCACTTTTCGAACAATCCTCTCGTATTCCACACCCAAAGATGCACTCAAGATCAGTTAGTCTCTGCAGCCAGTCTTCCGGTTACGCACCTGATGCTGCGGTCCCTCCTTTACCTCTCTGTGTGGCACGACTCAAAAGCGAAGTTACGCGAAGGGGTCTGCTCGCCCGAAGCCCGTCACGCCATTCGGTATCCAGTTTTGAATCGGTGGGAAGTTCTATCCTTGTGTCTCAATCGAGTCCTATGATATTAAGGCCCAACAGTCTCCAGCTCAAGAAAGCAACTAGATGGGACTGGGGAAATCCACTCATTGAATCTAGGCCAATCCGAGATCAGGTGGCACTTTACCGACAGGGTGATAATCCCTCTGAAAGCTCCCCCAAAAGCAACACTGCTCGTTGTAGTATGGGAACACCTTCCACAAAACGGCACTCTCGACGTGAAAGTCGTAATTCAAGTTTGTATAACCCCAGTCTACGCTCCATTGGCAAAACGAGGGCGGCCGAAACAGTCCGATTGAGCCGAGTTTCAACATCTTCACCTGCTGGCAGTAATCTAATAGTTCAAACTATGACAACCCCAAGGCGCCAATCTGGGACCAAGGTCAGCTTAAATGGATCTCCACAGGAACGCCAAAAGACTCCAGTCCTTCGGGATGTTTCTAGGAATCAAACTTTTCCAACTCGGCAGCTTTCACAAACTTCTACTCAGGCCTCATCAGCACGAAGCAGTAATGGCAATCCATTTCAGTGGGATCCTACTCCTTTGCAATCAGGTAAACCATCTGCCTTGAAAGGTAGTCCCAGTGCGCGAAAAGGACATAAGAGGCAAAACTGTGTTCGTATCTCTCTCGCTCCGACAATCTTGGGTCCTCCAAGTGGGTCCCCGAGTCCGTCGGTTATGAATGACATCCAAGAAGAGTCGCCAGATACTTCCGCTCAAAAACGCTCATCAACCAGTGTAGGCCTTGGGTTTTCGAACAAGAGGTCATTGCCAAAACCACCAACTTCTTCAGTCTTTGCCCCAGACGTGAAACTAAACCCAACTACTCTGAGAGTCTCGGTAACTGTGAATTCTTCCATATTACCAGTCGAACATACCCAACATAATGCGGATGGCTCACCGACTCTTGGCCCTTGTGATAACTCAAATAGGGCTTCCTTGCCCTGTAATCCAAAGCGATTGAGCAACAGTTCCGTACTCAGCATCCCGAGTTTCCCCAACCCATGCAATGATATTGGCTCAATACGGAGTATCAAATCACCACCCTCAACCTTTGCTTTCTCGCGCCCTTCCGATGAATATGTAGAGGTCAAGAGGACAAAATCCCCAATAACACTATCCCCTCCTTTTCGTCCGATAGATGCCGACTCTACAACATCTTCTTCCCAGCAGTCAGAAGCGACAGCTGTAGATGATGAGTACGACCCGACAGGTCCTCAGTTAGTCCATCCTACCCTGACAACAACCCCGCCATCTCTGTTTTCTTCCCCATTTGCTGCGACCCCAACAAACTCTTACGCTTTTCCTGCCCAAAATAGGACAGATGCCCGATTACCACCCCATTCTCCGCCTTGTTCCCCTAAGAACCTACGTCCGCGCTCATTCCTGCCTGTCTCTCCTGTTCGGCTATCTAGCCTAGCTCTAGACACTGCCGCAATTGCTTCAAGTAGAGAGCGTCCAAGTGATACGATCAACCCTGCAATCCTCAGGACAAACGCCTTTAGCATTGGCAACAGCCTAATTTCAAATTCGATAAAATCCGCCGGCTTCAGCAGTAGCGAGACTGGCATCTCCGCATCACTTACTCCAGCAATTGCATCTACGCTCTTCGAGCCACTAATTGAAGCTGCGTTCCCATCCCAACCATACACTTGGTCTACCGCACCAAAATCTTCCTCCTCGCATCTGCTCCCCGCATCATTACCGAATTCACGCGCAAGATCTCACACAGGTTCCAAATCTGCATATCAACCACTCAAATCGCATCCATCAGCCCAGTCAAACGCTGAGGCCCAAATCACCCAATCTTCTCCACCAAATCAAGCTCCACCTCTCCGCACCCGGTCCCCCGATGCCCCTTCTCCAGTCCAAACGCCCACATCTTCGTCTGCACCTGTGAAGACCCTCTCCGCCCTTTCCGACATCCCCACTCTATCCCCTACTCCTATGGGCCCTCGTGCATCTCCTCCGAGAGATCTGCACAGAACAATCGTAGCGCTCCGCCGCATGAATTCCGACATCAAAGGGGACAACAAGGGCGACCGACGCTACTTGCACCTCGGGCGCGAAGCCAGTCTCGTTCTCCCCGGCAACGAAAGCTGGACGAGCGTCACAGAAAATGCTGCCGAGGACGATGGGGGCACGTTTGTTCATCTAGGAGACTGGGAGGGAGCGGTCGAGAAGGCGTTGGCCGGCGATCTGGCGTCTGAAAGGGGCCAGGGACTGCAAGGCGCCGTTAACGCGAGAGCGGATGAGTGCGAGGGCGAAGACGCTGGTGCGCTGTCGCGGCTCCCATCCCCTTCAGATGCGGAAGACCGTAGTTCTTCCGTCCGGGAAGGCGGCGAGAGGTTCTGGGCCTCGACGCCGTCTCCGCCCCCTGCTTCGCCGACCGTCACCCCGACAGTCGCTAAAGACACCTTCAGGACGCCCATTTCGAATGCGTTTGAGGTTGGTAAAACCGCAAGAGGACCGAAGGGTATAGAGAGCGTTGGTCGCGACCCACGCCGCAACGCGCTCGCGTTCAGCATTAACGTTCAGCCACCCAGCACGCAAGGCACGCCAAAGAGTCTGTATGATGCGGACGGGTTTTTGAGAGGGTAAAGACTAGCAAAGATTAAGTAGCATGGCAGTGAAACGATGGGGAGTGTACGAGAACTGTACTTCTAGGTTTTTAATAGAGAAATTTGTTAGGTAGATTTAATTAGTTAGTTTAATAGTAAGTTAGTTTTGATATTATAGGGGTATAGCGGTTATATGTGCCAGGCGATTATGCCTTTTCCTTCTCTTCTTTCACTTTCCCTTCCCGAGCCAGCCATCCGCTTCGAGCTTCCTTAATCCCGTGGTATCCAGCAATATCAGAACCAATCCAATACCGTCCATGCAGTAAATGCAAAACCAACCAAGCCAGCGCATACGCAGAAATGCCGTAGAAAATCCAGGCCCCTAACCAAAAGCCCAACGCACTTCTTTTCCTCCCAACAGCACCACCCAACTCAATCCTTCGACTTCTTCCTCACCAACCCACCCCCAAGCACATTAATCCCATTCGCCGCCCCCCTGCGCAGCCCCAGCGCCCCCCTCCTCAACCTTCGCCTTCTTCCGCACCAACCCCGCACCAAGCACATTCGGCCGCACCCCTCCTCCCCGCTCCGCCTGCTCCGCCGGCACCGCCCCACCCGCCTCACCCTCCACCTTC
>Ga0307515_10003280_pt1 | contig 34223 bp, 32 predicted proteins | sample 17_EM_MG_FD_194513 | JGI IMG/M metagenome (GOLD analysis project Ga0307515, IMG submission 194513) | Populus trichocarpa ectomycorrhiza microbial communities from riparian zone in the Pacific Northwest, United States - 17_EM | ecosystem: Host-associated > Plants > Roots > Unclassified | place...
CATTAGCCGAGCCGCTAGAACCGCTCAAGATCGAAACATCCAAAACCCCCCCTCCGTTGTCAGCAATTGATGCAGGCATTCCTACCACCGTCATACAGGGACCATCTCCGCAGATTGAGCCTCCTTCTGCACCTGCTACAGATCCACCTCCAATACCACCTGTTCGGCCACTGAATATAGCACCTAAGTCTCCCCTTCCTCATAATATCCCATCCGCTTCTAGGCCCGGAACATCCCACGATCAGGATACCGATACGGATCAGCCCCTCACCATGAAAGGGGGAAGACTGCCCTCACCTACTGTCCCCGGTTTCCCGAATTCCAATGGTGGGTTGACAGTAATTCCCCTCCAAAAAACCTTTTCGGATGATAGCGTTTCGCCCATTCCTAGATCAGATTCGCCAGCCCGTATTGGATATACTCCCAAGATACAAAGTGTTCCACCTCTCAGGCAAATACATTCGTCTGCTAGCTTGCGAAGCCGAAACATTGTTAGCCCAGAAGTCGATTCGCCTAGTACTCCAATGAGCAATCTGTTTGCATCTTCAAGTACATCAAACCTACGTAAAGGACTTTCTAGGTCTGGAACACCTGCTGCGACTAGTTTTACAATGGGATCTCTTCACCATCCACCACCTACTGCTGGTGGAATGAACATTTTTGAGAGTAAGATACATTCGCCAAATACGCTACGTAATGGGATAGATCACTCGACCCCCGATTCGCCGGTCCCATTGGAACCTTGTCCTCCTGGGACTTTGTCGCGCCCCTTTTGGCTTATGCGGTGCTTTTATCAAACGATTGCCCACCCTCGTGGTGGTTATATTTCACCGAAACTTTTCGTCCCACGAGAGGTTTGGTACATTAAGGGTGTCAAAATAAAGGCTGTCGAGGACAAAATAAATGCTTGTGATCTGGTCACCGCAGCTCTGCAAAAACTTGCCAAAGTTAAGCAAGATCAGGTTAATTCAATATTCGACGAGATGCAAGCATTGGAAGGGGTTTTGGACCGCGCACAAATAGTACTTTCGAAACGGCTTGGAAATGAAGTAGGTGGTGTTGGTGCAAAAGCACTGTATGGTGACAATTCGGCATCCGGTGGCGATGATAATATGGTGACTACCAAAACTGGAAATGTTAGTGGTGGAAAGGGATATTTCTCATTGAGAAAACTGCGTACGAAAACGTCGAGCAATGCATTAGGTTCGACCTACGGAGCCAGTGCTGCAGCAAACGGTGATTCAACGTACACCAGTTTGCCAATGGCAGGGGCTGGTGCGGGTGCCGCCCTACAGCCGAAACGGGACATCGATTCAGTCGCTTTCGGTGGGCCACATGCAACCTATCTGGCTGCATTAGCAAAACTGTTTGACGCTGCTCAGGTCATAGGTTAGTCGGGACTCATCTTCCCGAGATTATAATGGTATTAGCTAACGTTTGGGGTACAGATCGTTTAGCAGTCTTTGACGACGATGCGAAGGTTCCAATGAAGCTGCGAGTGGGCTTCGAATTGAGTCATCGACATGCTGCAGAATTTTTCGGCTTCTTCATATGCCGGTTCGTTTTGGCGGATGTTACGTTGTTGCTTGACAAATTTGTCAAGAGGGGCAGTGAGTGGGTGTCTCAATAATGGACGGTTCGAACTTTGATATTCTCTTTGCTGTTATATCAGGTATAGCGTTGTCGACACGCCATTAGATGTGTATATGTGACACAGCTTGTACATGGGGTTTGGCTTGGGTAAATAAAGATAGGCGTGAGGAAATTACGACGGCATGTGGTGGATGTGAACCTTATACCCTTAGCTCTTTTAGTTCTCATTTCTTCTGGATTTATCTAAGGTGTTGTGTTACTTTGATTGTATGTATTGGACCTGTTTTCTGGTGCTTGTAACCATTCTCCTTATCTGCATCCCCCCCGGTTCATATTTGGCGCTTGTGCTCTATAATTATGTAGAGATTGTATGATGGTGGTGTTTGTGCAGGGTCCCATTGCATATGGTGGGGATTGGGTTTGTTGGTGTTCTTGGGCGATAAAGGTTTGGTGTAAACGTTTGTCAATGAAATTTTGGGATGTTAGGGAGCATTTTGGGGATAAAGGTACTTATTTTGATTGTGGCGTACGTACTCGTGTTTGAGTCTGTCGTCAATAGTTTATGCCAGAGGGAGTAAATTCATGATGGACGGACGGGTTGTGCTCTGAATGATCGATTCCAGTGATGGTTTGCGTGGCGTGTTTCCTCAAAGTGGTAGTAGCCTTCGCTCATACCGAGATGAAGAATTATTATAGAAGACAGCTCAACCCTAGTGCGCTCTATTGTTGGACACAGCACGGAGTAGATGTGTAGTTGGTTGCTCACATTATCACTCGGACTCGCCGATGGACCTGACGAAGCTCTCGTGACCTTGATAGCGAACAATGAAGAGAATGTCTTCTTAGGCCTAGGTTTAAGTGATGTTTTGACGCAGGCGTTGTCTGTGACTATGATGTTGAAATTCTGATGCTGTCAATATATAGGCCTTAGTTGCTTTTGCGCCAAGCCAAGGTCAACAACAGTACGGCCAATGATGAAGATCACTGGCGCAGATCACCGCCGTCTTCAATGTGCCAGAACCCGATGACGTTTTTCATGTCAGGTATCTCGAATGCGGCACAGATGGGCATGGGCTGAATATAAGCTTTTTGAAGTGGCTCGGCATTCGATGGTCGGGCCATTCCGTCGTCTGGGGTGCCGTCGGAATTTGACCTCAAAGGCTCACAATCCGCAAAGAAATCCATACCCAGTAGAGGATTATCATACGCTGCAGAGATAATCCTGCATTTTTGTTGGTACTGCGGTCTCCACAACTGCAAGTACGATCCCTCGTAAGCACACAGTTCATCGGTTGAAAAAAATAGAGTAGAGTATCTGTGCATTTTCTCCACTATTACGCCATTCGATGGTGCAATCGTAGTGGTTCCACCCGCAAAGACCGCTCCTTGATCGGGTACATCGACAGAGCTTCTAGTACCTGGGATGTCTCCTATTTGGCCCTCTCATCGGCCTGTGATGCTGGTTTTTTTTTACCTCTTTGGGACTACAGAATTTTTTGCATGACGGAGTTACGGGCGCGTCGGATTGCGTGATCGTACGAACGTTATTTAAAACAGATGCAGAACCCATCCCCAGCATGACGGCAAGGAGATTTTGGGAACTGTACGACAGCTGGTTGATATATGTACGGCACTTTTGACAATCATCGGTCAGCAGCAACCCGGAGCACGAAGATGTCGGACCCAACTGATGGGACACGCAAGGGAGGGGACGGGATCAATACATATTTGGTGAAGACGGACAAGGTTGCAGAGGTTTGTATGTTTTAGCCCATTGTGAAATAATTCCCATACGTTGCGAATCATTTTCATTCATTCATCCCCTCATCGTGACTGGAATGCTGACAGTTGCTCGGCTTCGCAGTGGATGGAAATGTCAATTACCAAACTACGGAGGAGCGGCGACAAATCGGTGTCCTCAGTGCAATCTTTCTCATCTTCAATCGGATGGTGGGGACCGGCATCTTTGCGACCCCCAGCGCCATTCTATCCATGAGTGGTAGTGTTGGACTCGCATTATTCTTATGGGTTGCTGGTACTATCATTTCGGCTACTGGTATGGCTGTTTATCTCGAGTTTGGAACCGCGATTCCTCGGAACGGGTTAGAGCAACTAGCCATAAAGCGATGATTCCAAGTTAGACTGCTGACGTCTAGGTACTACAAATCTAGTGGAGAGAAAAACTACCTCGAATACGTTTACAAGCACCCAAAGTTTCTTGCAACTGGGATGTTTGCATCCTATGTGTTTCTCCTCGGATGGGCGGGTTCAAACAGCGTTGTCTTTGGAGAATACATCCTCCATGCTGCCGATGTCGAAGTTGATCGGTGGAACCAGAGAGCAATTGGGTTGGCATGCATAACTGCTGCATTCCTGATACATGGATTGGCGCTTAACTGGGGAATTCGTCTCCAAAACTTTCTGGGACTGGTCAAGCTGTTGGTTATTTCGATCATTGTTGTTGCCGGATGGGCAGCGCTTGGAGGAGCTCTGAAGATTCCGAAGCCGGACAACTTCACGAATGCCTTCGAGGGTACTACAGGGTCTGCTTATGGCGTGGTGAATGCGCTATATAACGTCATGTGGTCTTTCGTGGGGTATTCCAATGCCAACTACGTGAGCGATCTTTAAACGCTACAGCGAAAAATCAAATTGACAGAAACCTTGTAGGCTTTAAGTGAAACCCGAAACCCAATTCACACGCTCAAAATTGCGGCACCAACAGCTCTGATACTAGTCGGAATCCTCTACATGCTGGTTAATATTGCCTACTTTGCAGCCGTACCAAAAGACGAAATCCTCAGTTCGGGTCGGATCCTTGCCGCGTCGTTCTTCAAAAACGTGTTCGGTGGCACAGCAGATAAGGCCCTCAGTGTCTTTGTTGCATTATCGGCGTTCGGAAATGTTCTCAGTGTTATCTTCTCCCAGGGGAGAATTGTCCAGGAACTTGGTCGCGAAGGGATTCTGCCGTTTTCTCAATTCTTCGCGTCCAATAGGCCATTCAAGGCCCCACTCGCCGGTCTCTTTGAGCATTGGGTGGTGTCAGTCATCATCATGCTTGCGCCCCCTCCGGGAGATGCTTACAGTGTGTACTCACGATTCCTGACACCCTCTATAGCTGACGCATCCCTTCTTAGATTTCATCCTCAATGTCATTACCTATCCCCTCTCAGTTGTCAACTTCTTCGTCTCGGCAGGCTTGATCTACATCTACCTCAACTGGTCGAAATTCCCCGACTACAATCCTTCAATTAGAGCCACACTTCCGGTCGTTGTCGTCTTCAATCTGGCAAATGTATATCTCATTGTCGCACCATTTTTACCACCGGAGGAAGACCAAAGTGTGTACGAACATTTACCATACTATTTGCATTGTTTAGTAGGGATTGGGTTTTTGTTGGCTGGCGCAGTTTATTGGCTGTTCTGGGCGGTTCTTCTGCCGAAGATTGGTGGATATAAGTTGATACGAGAGACGGTCATTCAAGAGGATGGGTGGAGTCGGAACGTGTTTTCAAGATTGTATGACCTGAAGTAACGGGATGGGACCTCTTTGATTTGGCATGGGGTTGTGTTTGTGCTTGTCCTTACGATACCAGTTCTAATTTATAATTTATGGTAATGATAAGTACTATCTATATGGCCTCGTACCCCGGCCCTTGATCTCACGTGATTTTATACTAACTGAAATTATGAGTCTGATCCAAATTGAGATCATGAAAAAAGTGAGGTGAGGGCCTGGAGACATCACTCCACCAAAAATTCAAATTACCTCCAGAGAGCTGAGCTTTTGGGGGGTATTAGTTTACAGCTACCTGAGTCAATGCCGAGTTTTTTTTAAAAAAATCCACCACATTGCACTCACTGCAGCCTTAACCTGAACCTGATCTGGGTCATTACCAGCTTAACCCAGTCACTCCCAATCACTTTACACAACAAATTTTGTCCAATTTGCTTAGTGCCCCATATAAAGTTGATTTCTTTTCCCTTGAACTCTTCTTTCTGTGCAAACCCAGCTCAAACCCATGGTGTTGAAATTTTAACCGGGTTGACCTGGGAACTTTGTATGGAGCAAGGTCTCCAGGCTCTCTCACAACTTCGTTCCCTCGCCACACTATTCCCTTTTTATCACTTCCGTTTTCATCTTAGTCCACACGTACATAACTGAGAGCCTGATTCGAGGCCACTATCTATAAGGCGAAAGTTCTGCGGGAGTGTCGTTCTCTGCTAGTCTGACAAGACTAGTTCTTTATTTGAGTATAACCGACCAAAATGGGCACATAGCGATATGTTTCAAGAACAGAAACAGGTTCATTTATGCTTAATATCTCAGGCTGTACTAGATCTACGGGAATAGTACTCTACCTAAAGTACATTACTCTGCTTGAGCCCTGGTCAAAGCTTGGCCTTGCGGCTCTTAACATCCTCGCAAGCCACACCCAAAACCAACGACATCTCAAACCGTCCTCCGCACCTCCACTTTACACATACCATGGACAATCCCCAAAAATCCCTCGAATCCTCGCGAATACGAATCCAACAACTCGTGCAAACCCTAGACTCCTTCCGCATCTCTCTGATCCGGAAGCCACCAAACGAGCTACCTCCCTGGTACCCTTTCTCTCTCCCCCTCTCCCAAAATCCTGCACTCACTAACAAAACCCCAGGGAGCAGCTACAATCCCACTTCAACGTCCTCTCCTCCGCCCTCGACTCCCTCACCTCAACACTCCACACCCACTTTCCCGCACACTCCACAAGCGCACTGACATCTTACCCGCTCCCTAGTTTTCCCGCACAAACACACGAGATCCTGCTCACTACGCTCCTGACCAAGAAACCGCCGCCAGAGACGTTTGATAGCGTGTGGGCGGCGCTACAGGCTCTGCCAGTCGATGCTGCGACTGAGGAGCTGTGGGGGAAGGCCGCGGAGATTGTGGAGAAGATTCAGATGAGTAGGGAGTGGTATGATGAGGTTGTTACTGCAGAGGAGCGCGAGGAGGGGACGGTGAGGGAGGAGGAATGGGTGCTGGGTGGGGAGGAGGGGGAAGGCGCGGAGGAGAGGAAGAGACGCGCGGAGAGAGAGATGAATGCGCTGACGGGTGTTTTGAGGTTTTGTACTACTGGCGTACCGATTGAGAAACAGACGCCGTTGCCGAAGAAGAGGTAGGGGTGGGTTGATGGCGTTTCTGGGCATTGGATTTTTTGGTTTAGATGGATATACCTGGATTGTGAGCGACGTAATTTAACATAGGCTCCAAACAGCTGGGGTTATTCACACGATTTTCACTGGGAGTAAGTAGTTGAGATCATAGACAAATATCGCATGAATTACCCAGAAATGATACACTAAATGAGACACTGACAAAGCTCTATGACCAACAATCGCCAAATAAACTACCAGCAGCCTAGAATAAACAAACCAAGAAAAATGGTACAGAAAAAATACGTTAATCCATTACAATACGACTCCAGAAGCACTAAGCCTTCTTGCGCCCGCCGCTCTTTGGCTTTGGGGTACCCTTTCCACCGGTCGGGTAATGCTTCTTCTCCTTCTTGGCTCCCAGCTTCGTTCCAGAGTTCCAGTACCAGAGCATTTGTACGGCCAGTACGACATTCAAGGCGAAGCCACCGAGGAAACCATAGAGGATAAAAGGATCATTAACCTCGGCCAAAGTGGTGAAGATTCTCGCAAGGGAACCGAAAAGGTAATTGAAGACCTGATTTCCGCACAGGCATCATTAGTACCATCTTTTCCGACATTGGAATTGAACACTTACAGCAAAAGCGGACAACTGTCCAGTACTCTTCTCCTTGGCAATCGTCCAGATCTGTGGCACCTTGCTCATCAAACCCAACGGGATGGCAGCAGCCTGTATCATAACCATCGTCTCCTTATTGATGATACTCTCGTTAAACAAGCTGTACCCAGCGGATGCTAGGACGGCAGCATAAAGCGCTGCGGCATCGGCTCTCCCCCGATAAGCCAGCACAAGCAGAGAGATAATAACATTCTGAGCGGCTAGGAGTGCAATCTCGCCGTAGGTCGAGAACGGATTACCGGAGCGGAAGTTATAGGCGAGGGTAATAGTGTAGGCGGCCGTCTCGAGCGCGTATGAGCTGAAGGAGACGCCCTTTGAGGATCCGGACTTGACGAGCTTAAGGAGCTGTGGGACTTTTACAACGGTAGATAGTGCAACGATACCGACGCCAAGTGCTTTGGAGACGGCGAGCTTTGTGCACTCGGGCTGCGAGGAAAGGTCAAGCTTGCCAATGATAGTAGCGTAACAGGCTTCCCCTAGCTGGTCGAGACCGAATTTGTGGACTGGTGCTGGGAGTCCTTGGATTAATGGGAGGAGATGAGGACGTACGGCGGCGAGGATAGGGTCGAGATGGGGGAGGAGAGCTTCCATTGTAACGGGTGATTTGGATGAGATAGAGGTGGGGAAGGTGGAGGTGTGAAATTCTGAAGGACCACGTTGTACAGTATCTACTGGAGTAAGCTAACTGAGTTAGGTATTTGACCAAGCAGCTCTGCGATCAGCGAATCCCGAACTGTCACATGATTGATCTGAAGGTTTGGCTTGGCGGCTTTCAAAACACCACCGCAGCTCCATCTCCAACATTTTTCCTCAGTCATCCCCCAACCACCACATGCCACCATGGCACTTACAGGCCACTTGCGCCCAAATTACAATCAAGAACGCCTATGGAACTGAGGAATTATTGTAGCAGTGACCCAGTGTTTGAGAGTCCGTGCTACGTTTTCGAGCCTCGGAGCAACCTGTGATATGAACTATGGGCGTAGAGTATTTGAATGCTCATGTTAACTACCAACCATCAGATTCACACCCATCACAGAAAGAATGTTTTAGTTTAGTACTCTAGATGAGAATGAGCTGAGAGAGATGGTGAGGATGATGGAGAAACGGGTGTCTAACCAATACATCTCTGAGTATCGAAGGGTCTTATGGCACTCCCAGCCCCGACGAGCTATACAACAACTCTATTGAGGCAGCAGATATCAACCTCGAGACCTCCAAGGCTTCTCTAAATGTTAGCAGCAATCAACCAATCTATAACTTATACTAGCACCATTACTTCTACTATAGACACAAGACGAGAGAAAGTCCCAAGGACTCAATATCAAACCCTTCCTTCCATAAACCATCTTTCAACGAGCTGGAGTTGGATTCAAATAAGCTAGACTAAGTCGAGTCAAGTGGAATGAAGGAAGAAAGGACGCCGACTTTCTGGACGAGGCTACCGTGGCAAAAAAGCCACAGAGTACTTTAAAGAGGATAGTCGGTTGATCGTTCTTGCTCCAATCGTATTGCTACCCCCCTCGTCATTCCATTGTCCAACATCGATACCTTTTTCACGTTCAAGAATGCCGTGTTAAAATAATCACATTCTTCAACATGACAATGTTGTGGAGATTTTGTCAAGGGAATTGACAAGACTTCGCCCCTACTACCACTACTACTTCCTCTTCTCAACCACCACCACCACTTCCTCTCCAGCCATGGTGGAACGAATTTTCATAATCTTAATCATCTTCTACGTGCTCTTCAACTCCGAATCTGCCCCCGACAGCCAGGAAGTAGAGAGTTACACACACCTTCGACAACCACACTCAACGCCTGGTTTTGCCAAGCTTTCCCCTTTTTGGGGGGGAGCGGGGTTTTACTTTGGCTTCACTCCATACCTTTTGTCTGTGTCGGCTTGCTTTTGCGAGTGTATCTCGTCATTTTAAAGCTCTCTTTACCACTCAGCATCGACATCAACTGGTAGTCTACCCAGCAACTCGCCATTCAATGTTTTATGCCTGTTATTGAAGCCTACGATATGCCTGTGGATATACCAGTACGTGAGGTCTGGAAATGGCCTATCAGCGCAGTATCAGTGAAGTTCTGTCAAGCGGCTGCCTAAAAAACCCTGCGAGATGTGAGTGCTGAGATACATGCTCTGTACAAGCTCTTCGAACCGACTACGATGGACAAGACCCGCTTCTCAGGCACCATGGGGACGAACAACAAGAGTGGCCTTATAATAACATCACCCTTCCGCCCCCCATTCCTGCCAAGCCTGACAATGGTCAGCGCGCCCAGTATGACCTAGGGAGTATTCATTTCCGGACCTCCGAAAAAGTTCAGCTCGCAAGAGCGGTTGGGGTATTCCACTGTGATAACATCAATGAGACCCTGGACTGAGTGTGAGCGAGGATTTTGTAAGTGGTGGTCGTCAGATAATGGGATGTGCAGGTTATATCTACGAAAGGGGGGCCAATTAAGTTAAGGCGGTGGGGCCCGGAAGGAGGTAAGGACGGTACATTTGACCGAGAGGAGAGCCTGGTGGACACGTCAGGCTCACACCGCGGAGTATCGGGGAAAAATGGATAGCTTTGTCATACTCTAATTAGAGTGAATACAATATGAATTAAACAAAAGCCAGGAAGTAGATACTCGCGCGGGATTTGGAACCAGTGGTACGTAGGGTTTTTTTAGGGATCTAGGCGCATTGACTGCAATCAGCACCCCTTCGAGTATTGCCACTATCAGCATTCCCGGGAGCTCTATCACTACGGTCAGAATTCTCGAGAGCTCTATGAGTACTACTAATATGACGAGCACCCCGGAGAGCTCTGAGGGCAACTTGCCTCTAAGAAATAGCCCCACGAAAGGTTGCAGGTGCCAGCTTTCTTTGTAGAACAAGGCCAATCTACCCCTATTTAAGCACTAGCACCAGCGCGGGTAAGAAAGTGAAATGCCCAATGTGAAACGATGAGGTGTTAAAAAATACGGATATGGTGGAGATTACGGACAAGAAATAGGCATTCTCTAAGCGAGATGGTGGGGGGCTACTTTGGCTGTATTTGGCTGGTGGCTGTTTCATTTGACAGCATCTTTGTTCTCATCCAGAAGCAGCACGTATCAAGATCATCATGATCCGTAGCTGAAGAAGGAGGAACTAAATAGTCTTGCTACGTAGGCAGATTGGAAACAAGGATGGACGACCTAACGGATGCCTCAACGGTGGTGTCTCTACAGCTGCGGGCCATACTGATGAAACTTCACATATTTAATACTTGCACACGATACGGGTATGTGCTCAGACTGCGAATTCCAAGCTGTCTACTACGAGAGCCAAATCAAGATCTCCTATGTCGTCACTTAGAATGATGGCAAGTGTGGCGGCATAACCGTTGTGATGTCATTGTTCGCATGCTGTTTGAGAAAGTCGATTTTGGGGACGGTGATATTGGGTCACCACTCCAGGTGTTAATGAAAAACAACATGTAAAGGTATACATATTTACTACTGGCCTAGTATGCTCAGGGTTTTCACCTAGATCAAACCAAATTCAATCTCAGAATGGCTGAATATGCGTCTCTCGTTTATTCACCTCCTCGCAACTTATCTTTCTTTCAATCACCACCCTCATCCACGCACTCTACAACACATTTTCCTCCCTCTCGCGATTATCTGTCACCACCCAAAATTATGGCTATCTTCTGTGTAGTCTGTGCCAAGCGTTGCGTCAACTCCGCTTTGAGGTCCGCTACCTCAATGACCGCACCACCCCGAATCACGGTGCTTCGGCTTGTAATTGACTGTCAAGGAGGCTTTCTGCCACTGCAACTGCGCTCGAGTGGTTACTCCGAGAACTACGGCGCATATAGCAATGAGTCTGGACCAGAGAGAACGCTCGCAGAGCCCGAACGAGGTACCTTAGGCAGATAATTGACATATATCACCAAGAAATTGGCGTTATGCACAGCGCTCTGCTTTCGGTGGAAATCATGATCGGTTGGGTAGTGCTGCGACGGATGGAATGCAGACTGAGGAATAGGAACCAGATTGAAGAACAGTTATCTTGCTGTTATCTTCATCGGTCTGCGGATCTATCGAGATACATACTACTTCCTACCTGAACCTACCAGTTACTAAAAACGTGTAGAGGTCATCCTTACCTACCCTAATTACCCCACGATTAGCTCTTCGCAAAGATCAGCATTTGCCATCCGACACTTACCAGCCTATAAGGCACCGTAGACTCCTCGCAAAATGTCAAACGTAGATTTTTCTTTTATATCCCCACCAAAAAGCCTGGAAGTATGTAGCTGCAGAAAGAAACTCTATGGCAGCTGGGCGTATCATACATCCATATTCTAATTGTACAGTTTTTTCCGCGCGTTGGATTTGCAGAAAGAAGCATCCTATACCTCCCCAACAATCATCAACCACCCAGCCCCCAGCTGCCGCCGCGAATCCTCCTTCTCAACATCATGAGTATCCTCAACTTCTCCCCACTGCCTCGTCTGGAATGCAACCTCAATACTCGCCGCCTCCGCCGCCTCCTCAATACCCCACTTCCCATCGCCATGCTGACTCCACTCCGCCACCATCCGTATCCCAATCACAAAACTCTTAGTAGCATGCACCACCCTCTCAAACCCAACAAACTTCCACACATCCAGCGCACGCATCCACCCCATCATCGCCTCCCTCGTTTCCACCGGCTGTCCCCTTCCGGCAATCCCCATTACATCCCCATCCACCGGCCAGATCTCCAGTCCCGGCCACACACGTGTACTCAAGTAATCCAGCATCGGCTTCGCCGCAGCAATCTGCTGATCGCGTAGCTGCGGGCGCCCAGGTTCGCGGAGGTGCTCGGGCGTGGTCGGCGCCCAGCACAACACTGTGTCGGTGTCCAAATACCGGATTAGGTTCAGCACCGAGTCGCTGCGCGTCGAGAAATCATCTTTTGCCTCTGCCGCCGCCATATCGATTGCGCGCGACGCCAGCTGCGTCAACGGGATCCGGTGCGTCTTTTGTGCATCTGCCGCGGAGCGCAGGTGGGACCATTCCAGCGCTATGCCGTGGGCAAGGAGAGGCTTGGATTTGGGGATTAGGAGTAGGGCTTTTTCGGGGGTCTTGAGGGGTCGCTTGTCGAGGTTTATTGTGAGGCCAGCTGGGGGTGGTTAGTGGGGATGTGAGGAGGAAAGGGGGGAGGGGGACGGACCGGGTGTTTCGACAACATGCACTTCCTTCCAGAATTTCTTTGCGCGTAAGACATTGGCTTTTTGTTTCGCGCGGTACTCTGAGATCTGGCTGAGTGCTGGGAGGGGAGCCTGCGGTGGCGGGCCGTGCGCGGTGATGGGGAGGGGTGTGGCAGGCTTGCTGGGGTGAGTTTGGAAATTGCGATTGAGCGGTGTGAGGCGGCGTAGTTGTAGTTGTGTTGAAGTACGACGGGGAGATATTGAGGTGAGAGTGGATATGCGGGGGAGCAATTGTCGAGTCGGCGTCATGTTGCGGAGTGAGTGGATCTGAAACTGAATCGCTGGAGATGTTGCATCATAGAACACGCTAGTCCCCGCTCGGTTAGCGGAAAGCAAGTGCCCCACACATTTCGTCACTCGTCCGACGGATCTGTGCGTCATCTTATCGTCCTAGCTTAGCCTTGCTCTTCTCTAGCTCTCAACCCAATCGCAAACACAAATTCCTTTGCGGTTCCTGAAGGTGTCAGCGGAAACAGGCCACTCCCAATCCGCCCTTCAAATCTACTACCAACACATAGCGAATCGTTCGCAAACCAACCTCATCTGAAAGCAGCAAGCATATGCGGCGCCAGCTCAACTAAAATACAACAGCACTCACTCTGTCGATAAGTCTTCAGCAAGCACTGGTCTCAAAAGTATAAACTCCAAACCTCCAAGGACAAAGCCAGCCCCATCCTACGAAAACAAAAAAACCTCGCCACTCATGCTCAAACCCTTCCCATCTCCGCTTATCTCGCGACCTACAACACCCAATAGTAGTGGATTCATAGGCACCATGTCACTTTCGACTCCTCCTCCAACCCCAAAACTCGTCGATTTTCCCGCACTCTTGTCTCCTGCCCCCGACGAAACTGTGTGTGTGGTCCTCTCACGTCTCGTCGCGCACCATCCGAATCTCCGTCCACCGTCGCTGTCCGACCAAAATAAGTTCTTCGAGAAGGCGCGGCAGTTACCGGGTCTGCCGGAATGGATGTGGTATGGGATGCTGCATTATGCGGTGGTGGTGACAGTGGATGAGGAGGACGAGGAGGAAATGAAGGAAGTTGTGGATTTCGGCATCTTGGATGAGTTACTGGGCGAAGCCGATCTGCAGGGTCCGGGACGCCTGTGGGATATGACGTTTTATTATATGTTCTTGCATCTGGAAGGGGGCCGAGAGGACTCACAGCAGCAGTCGGATACTGGCGTTCGGCTGGCTTTGGAGAATGGAAATGTTGGAGAGGAGCAGAAAGGGTTACAGCTCGAGAACAAAGATACAGAGCGACAGATACCGAGCAATAATGGCACCCAGATGCCCTCGCTCAGTACGTGGGTTATTGTCTTTTTGCTGCTGGTAATATTTGTGTTACTAGTATTTCCTTGTAACTCTGTTGAAGTTTTAAGGTAGGTTTTTATTTCATGTCTACTCTGTGGTCGATATCTGACTCGGTTTCTCTACAGTCGACCATTTGCACAGGTATACACAAATACTGCTGATGCAGTATCAAGCACCTTGAACTCAGCATGCAGAATAAGTACACTGAACTGCCGACAGGTTGGAGAAGTATTGGTGGATAATATGAAATATCGACTGGGCCTGATGGAGTTGCCTGGGGCAGCATCTCTTAAATCGGAGCTCTGAGTAATAAAAAAACACAGGAATACTCAGGAATGGTATATATTGGACTGGTTCGGAGTTTACTAGGCGTTATTTTACTGGCTGGATGGGCGTTGGGCATGTGCGATAAGGGCTTAACTATCTCAATTTTAAGGTGTGTATGGACTTATTATTCTATTACTCTCTGGCGGGTATATGCGGATGTGCGGGTAGGCGGGGCAGTTTGAATGGGTTTTTGTTTTTCTTCTATTAATAAGGTGGTGTGGTGTTAATCCCTAAGGCTTCTTGTGATCGTCATGCTCTAAAACGCTTAACTAACCCCCTGCGTCTTGTCAGCTCTCTGAATCATCCCCTCACTACCCCGCTGAGAACCAACCGGCTTCATATACAACCTTGCAGCCGCTCTTGCCAGAGACCTTACAGGGTCTCACTCATGTGCTAGCACGCAATGGTATCTCAGGTCAGATAGTAGTATGATATGTCAACTTATGGAGATGTGCCTCAGCTTCGCTTCAAGTTGCATGGTTCTTTGCCGGTTTGTAGCTCTTTGCTGGATGGATGGAATGGGTGAATATGGGTCTCGATGGAAGGGTTATTAGACTCGGGCCCCGCCAAAGCTTTGGAAATACACTTGAAATTGTCTTCACACCTCTACATCCCCGCAGCGATGGCATCCTCATCATCATCCACGGACGAGGCATCTTCAACATCCTCATACATAAAGGGGAAACCTATATTCAATGCCACGCACTCGCGTGCCTGCTCTACCGCCTTCGAAAGAGTCATGATGACGCGTACGGATGTGCTTACGTGCGTCCATGAGCCATTCGGGGATCCATTCTACTACTCCAATGAGGAACGGCTGGGGATTAGGTTTGGAGCTGATACAGATGCGATGCGGAAAGTTCGTGAAGAGACGGGATATGCGGGAGTATCGTATAGGGACACTTTTGATGATATTGGTCGGCAGGCGGCGGAGGTTTGTTGGTCATTCCTGGGGTGGTCAACTGCTTTTGTATTCGAACTGATGCGGTGGGGTGGTAGACGAGGAAGAGGGTGTTTATCAAGGATATGGCGTACTACCTGATGCCACCGCCTTCGCATGAGGGAGTGGTTCAGATCGCGCCGTCGTTGGTGACCGACGACGACGATGACGGCATCCCAAACCCTACCGTCGTCCCGCTCTCTCGCCTCCGTGACTTCCACTTCACATTTCTGATCCGCCACCCGCGGCGCTCAATCCCGTCTCTCTACCGCTGCACGCGGCCGCCGCTCTCGGACCTCACGGGGTTTCACTATTTCCTCGCCGAAGAGGCTGGATACCGTGAGCTGCGCGTGGTGTTCGATTACCTCCGCGCCACTGGCATAGTCACGGATGAAAATAGGTTCGTTCTCGATGCTGATGATCTGCTGGAGAATCCCGAAGAAGCGATAAAGAGGTATTGTGGGAATGTCGGGATTGAGTTTAGACCCGAGATGTTGAGTTGGGATAAGGGGAAGGGGTGCGAGATGTTTGAAAAGTGGAAAGGGTTCCATGAAGATGCGATTTGGAGTGATGGGTTGAAGAGGAGGGAGAAGCGGACAAGGGAGAAGACGGAGGAGCAGGAAGTGGCGGAGTGGACTGAGAAGTGGGGTGCTGATGCTGCGGAATTGATTCGGAGGACGGTTGAGGAGACGAAGGCAGATTATGAATATCTGAGGGGGTTTAGGGAAGTTTTTTAGAAAGACAGTTGTGGTGAAATAGGTAGTCTGTCAGCCGGCTGACAGACTAGTGAAATGGATTAAAAGACAAAATTAATAAATCGAGGCCTTTAAATCGGGAAATAAGAATAGTCCGCCTCGAGTGACTCAACGTGATTGGCTCTCTGAAAAGGGTGACGACATGCCAAGCCGAAAGTCGGCAGTGTCGTGTCATGTTTGGACAACTTCATAATCTCCCACCCCCATCATCTAAAGATCCACTATTTCACCACACACATACCGCACAAGTTTCCAGCTACCTCGATCTCAGTTCCTCTTCAACAACACAGCTCCCCTCGATCCAGAAATTAAAATGCGGCTACCAACACCTCCGCGCGGCGCTGCCGCCGCCCTCCTCCTCCCAACCCTCATCTCCGCCTGGGACTGCAAACCGAGGCAGAACGGGCTGATATATGACTTCACGTCTCTGGCGGGGAAACACGAGCTCATCACCTCCGAAAACACGCATCCGCATGTACGAAACACGACGTGGCAGATCAACCCCTGCAACCCTTTACCCAAGTTGAAGGAAGGCGAGAAAGCAGAAGAGCAGTGTCCAAACGGGACTTATGGTACCTTCTACGCCTGGTGCAGCTTTGGGATGTATGTGCTGACTGTGATTGGGTAGTGTGTGCGCAGCGACGATTCATCAATGATGGGAAAGCGGAGTTTGCGGAGTGGATTGCCATCGCGGGTGATTTTGAAGGCGGCAAGAAACTAGACGAGAATGTGACGCTGTTTGGTGCTCTGGATGAGAAGAAGAAGGGGCTACGTGTCACTCTCCACGGGGGGACCGACGTTGAGCATGAGCGGAGTGCTGTGATCGACTTTGTGTGTGACCTGGAACGGACGGGGTTGGAAGGGAGTAAAGCGGTGACGAAGGATGCGCCGAAGATGAAACGGAGGGATGATAAGAAGGAGGATGACAAAAGTTCGGCGTCGCTTAAGTATGTCAGCTACATCACCGACGATACCAAGGAGCCGAAACAGCAGACGCTACATCTGGAGTGGAGAACGAAACAGGCGTGTAAGGAAAATGCGAAGACGGAGGATGATAAGGGGAAGGACAGTAGTAGCTCTTGGGGCTTCTTTACGTGGATTTTCATCATGTATGCCCCTCAGTCTGGTGCGAGAGAAAGAGCGGGACTGACACTAGGACAGAATTTTCTTAGGCATAGCTGCGTACTTGATCTTGGGGTCGTGGATGAACTACAATCAATATGGCACAGTAGGGTATGGGTTCTCCCTCCCTTTTCCTCCTGGCTTTTCTGATGTGACGAACAGATGGGACCTCCTTCCACACTACGACACGATCAGAGACATCCCGTATCTTCTACAGGACTTCATGAGGCGTGTTGTCCGCACTCTGCAAGGACGTAACAGTTACAGTGCTATATGATGATATTTCTGTACGGTATGGGATTAGGATCGGAGACTAGGCTTTGGGTTGCGGTGGTACTGATTAGTGCTTGTTCTTGTTCTTGACAGTAGTAGTGGTGCCTAGTGTGATGGGTGGTGGGGTTTTAGTTTTACTTCCTTTGTTCTGATATAAGAGGGATGCGTTCGGGCGTACTGTGTTGTCGTTGCCTTGTGCGGGTCCTCTCCTTCTGTTGCTTGCTTGTTTGGTTGCTTTATTCGGTTTGGTATAAGAAACAATTGTCATTTCTCCACGGAAAGTACTTTAATAGACGGTCAATAGAAGTATGATGCAGCCTACCCATACAGAGGCTTCCCTCTCATCCTTTCCCCTGTCATCCCAGCTTTTTGACCTTATGTTCAATACAACACCCAGCCTTCTGTGAGACCAAACATCTACTCATTCATCCACATATATACTTGTGCATCACTGGATAGATTGTCTGGAGTTCCCCTGAACACATCCTATACATGTTGCGCAGTGAGTTCAGCCATCATATCGTCTTCGGCACGATTTCATCCACATAGGGCGAGCCGCAACCCCCATATTCCCCGCAATTATTGGGGCTCAGTCTGTTTGGGGGCTCGCTAGTTTGATTAAAGTTAGAAATCCGAGGCTGAAGTTTCGGTTGTCCGCTGGTTCTGGAGTATTGGCCAACTACTGCCTGAGGCATTTTTTTCAGCGATCATGTGAAGTCACTCGTAATGAGGGGTTGATTGTTTTCAGGGAAGGGACCCCGCGCAGATTATCCATCCAAGACGTTTTTGCCGCGATGCCTGCATGTTTACTATGTTAGAGGTATGGAATTGAACGCGAGTTTGTGCAGGATATGTGTGCGCTGTGTGTGGGTACTCCGTAGATAACTGCAGTAGCGCAATCGTGATGCGCTACAGTGCCTGTCTTTCTTGAAGGCAGTTTGCCTTCTAGCAGTTCGATACTCCTACTACCAACCCACTAAATTTTTAGTGTAGTCGAATGAGGGCAGTGAATGCATTTGTTACACCAGTAAGCAGTTCGAGACTACTAATGTATGCATCTGTGTGCATTTTGCTATGATAGGGATTGGCCTCCAACTTTGTTAGGTCACTCGCGGATACCGAGTGCCCAGTCCATCTGCGGCTGTCCTTCTGGACCGAAACATGCTTAATTGATTATAGAAGTATATAGGAAGAATCTTAGATAGATAGGGTTCCAGGTATTGGAGGTGGATGAGAAGGTTTCGACTGGAACGGAGTTTATATAAGTAGTCACTCTAGTTTCTCTGACGCTCACATTTCCCTATCAATTTAGCCGCAGACGATGCCACCTCCGTGACCACCCTATCAATATATAAACCTCCAATCTTCACCCAGTTCCTCTTCTCTCCCCAAGCCCACCAACAGATATAAACGCCAGCTTTTCTTCCACTAGATACCAACAGGAGTTTCGAAAATGCCACAACAGTTTGGTTCACCCCGGCGCTGCTGCACAGGAAAGTTGGTCACTGAGTGAGTAAGGCTGCACGCGGGCATTAGTATTTGGGATCTATTGGAAGCACGACACGTAAGAGAGATCCCGGACAGACTAAACGCACGAACAAAGAAAGCGAGCATTCCCAAATTAATCATGGGGAGGCAAAGACCACCGGGGCAAATGATGGCGGGAGGTAGCGGCCTTGATGAAACAGGCTGAAGCGGCATTAGCATCAACCCCCCTTCCCGAGCCTATGACGGAAGGAAACGTGGATTATGCCTCTATAAAAGGTGTCATGAGGAGGCGTCATAAAGGCGTCTTAACGCGTCTCATTACGTTTAAACTCTTGTGGAAAGACTACCAAAAAGGCGTCACATCATGTTTAAACTCTCATGGGAAGACATCTAAAAAGGCATCTTTAGGTGTCACACCATTATTAGTATATACAAAAGTGCCAAAATACGTACATCATGTCCTCCCTTTCCAGCTTCCCTCCCTCACTGGCACCTCTCTACTAGTATTTGTCAACCTGCACTCTTTCTGTTAGTTTGTGCTAATGCAGCGTAGATTAGGGTCGCATCTATAAGATGAGAGAGAACTCTGAAGATATACAAATCACAGCTATCATGCTTTGGAGAATTATTTGTCTGATCTGGTCAACTGAGGAGATATCAGTGAAGAGAGACAGGTTGAGGTTGAGGCATATGTGCCTATAAAGAGATTGGGCAATGGCAGATGATGCGAGGGTAATGAGAGGGTGACGGTGATGATGTAGTGGTTGATGAGAGGGTGACGGTGATGATGTAATGGTTGACGAGAGGGTGACAGCGACGATGTAGCGGTCGACGGAAGGATGCTGAACCTTATTTGAGGCAGCCATAATAAAACGTAAAATTACTGGAGTGACGTATTTTAGACGCCTTTATATGCCTTTAGACGCCACTAAAGACGTATTTCACGTTTTACTTCCGCCATAGGGCGGATACTATATACAGCTACCATCGGGGCCCCATTGTGGACAAAAACTAAACTACACAGGTGCATTGCGATGCTCCAATCAACCTTCATTAATTTGCAAAAGCATATGCTGCACTTCACCGCGGTACAAAGTCTTGGGTGGATAGCGAGATCCGGACGGGCGCCAGACAAAGAGGTCATGAGATATGGCTCGTATAGTTTACACGATTGAAGGGCTTAGGGCTAGGGCCATTATTGAGTACAGTACAGTACTCGTGGTATTTGTTTTTTTCTAGAGATTTCTTTCTTCGGTAGCGTGTGGACAGGCAAAAGTAAAACTCAATACACACGACGGGATTTTAGTGCCATGCGAGTGACAATCACAGCCGCACACTCGAGCTTCATGATTTTCCTCCGTCCCAGGCCACCGCTCATACTACAGCTGTACCTCTTCCACCCTCATCCATGAGGTCTATGCATGATTACCCCCCCCTAACATCTACTAAGTGCGTAGTGTGTAAAGTCCACACTTCCCAGCAAGATCAGCGCCATAATATCATACGCCAAACCCACAAAACTGCAAAGGTAAAAATATAAAAATCCATCCCCAACTCCAACTAACCGGTTACTATGAAAAGAAACACCTCATGATTGATCCAAAAAAGGACCAAAGAGAAAACAAAAGAGAATATCAACACCACCCAATGAATAGCAAGCTTCATTAACGAGGTTAAAAACTCGCTAGCTCTGTCCAAGTGCCCACAAACTCCAGTCGGCTCGAGTCACTGCCTGTCATGATCTTTTCGAATTCTTCGTAGCTGAGACGGCCCTCCCCTCCTCGCTGTTTAATCTCTTCGCGGATTGCGGTGAGGTTTTCTTTTTCCTTTTCCTTTTCCTTTTCCTTATCCTTTTCTTCCTTTTTGGAGCTGTTGCTGCTGCTACTGTCAGGTTCGTTTTCATTCTTCTTATTTTCTACCTCTACTGTCCCATTTGCTTCTTCATTTATGTTTTCTTCCGCCTTAGTTTCGGTCTTGGATTCAGGGTCGCAGGCCTTCTCAGATTCTTTTTGTGCAGGGACGTCTTCGAGTCTAACCTCTACGGCAGCCTTTTCCTTCTCTTTAAACAGCAAATCGAGGAGCTCATTGATTCCTCTCATAGCCATGTGAAAGAGTACCTCGCTTCCAACATCCTTCTCTTCATCGGGAATCATCAGATCCTCGCCTTCCTCCGGAGCCAGAGTCCAGAAATCAGATCTCCGCAAACTTTCGATGGTTCTTTCCCGTTCGTTTTCACTTCGACTCTCGGGGGTCGGACTGCGTCCGTGCGCTTTTGCGAGGTCCTCAGGAGTCATGTGGTCCTTGGAGCTTGGCAGTACCACTGGACTATTGGGTTCCTCATCTTCATTGTCCTTGTTTGCGGACTCGGGCTTGTCCCAAGACCGACCCGCCGGCGGAATCGAAGAGGTGAATACAGCCGAGATGGGCTGGCGCCCATTGAGAGCCTGATCCATGTGTCCTTGCTCGTAGAGCTCATCGCCAAGAGAGGCAACAATATCTCGTACAAGGACCTTACTCAAGGAGTAGAAGGCCTTAAACATTCTCAAAAAGTCCTTCCTCTCGACATAACCGTCATCGTTTAGATCGTAACCCTTGAAAACCCGCCTTAGCTTTTCGGGAGTCTTGCTCTTGTTATTGTTGGTGTAAGATACTCCAATAGCGAACTCTTCAAAGTCGACGAGTCCATCACCCTTGGTGTCGTAGAAGTTGAACATACGATCATAGATCAAATTTGGCGCGGGCGGACGGAGGTGTGTATTGGGGATGAAGCACTTGTCGAAAGTGTCTCGAGAGATGGCACCGTGAATCCCGAACTTGGTGTCGTTGAATTCCGAGGCGGCGAGAACCTTGAACTGTTCGTAAAGGGCTTCTAGCTCGGCTTGTTCCACTGTTCCACTAAGTTAGCCCATGAGCTCGCGTAGGAATAGTTGCAAACATGCATTTCGTCGATTCTTTTAGTTGTCGGATCGTATCTGCGTTGAGTGACATGGCCATCATCTGCGGTTTTCCAGGGTAACAAGGGACCTGAGCCTGTCGCGGGTTGCCGATGAAAGGAGCCGGGATACGTATTTTGTAGAAGAGATGTGTCTTCGGGTGAGCTGCATCTAGAGCTTCACAGACTTCACAAAGGTCATAATCGAGACAGTTGGCACAGCGGTACCGGATGCCACGGATTGGAATGATTTGGCAATTGTTGCAGGTGACGCCGCGATGCACATAGGATTCTCGTTGCGCTTGGTCCTTTATTTCCAATCAGCATTACGACGGGAAACGGAGGATGAAGCTAGTAAGTACTTGTGCGATAGTATAGAGCAGCGTCAGTAAGTTCTGATTTTCATTATTCTCCTTGGTTTCCTCATCGAACGAGAGCTCGGTGTTATGTTCGCTGCTCCGTCTCCCAGACCGACCCTCTCTCCCATTCACCCCATTTCGTGCCCCTCGTGCTTGCTGCGCTGCATGGCCGGTTTCGGTCAAAGCTTCAGCTGCGGATTCTGGAATGTGGATTCCGAGCGGAATGCTGGCCCCTGTCTCTGCGTCTTGGTTCAGGGCGTGGATCAGCTGCTCATCCGTCAAAATGCCACCTGCATCGGGGTCGGCTGCGGCAGTGGCATTGCTACGTTGGTGTCTCCTAGACGGCGATGGGCGGCGACGGGTTGCATTCGCCCGTCTTAGAGGTCGTCGCGAAGAACGGGAGCGAGCGGTGTAGGAACGGTAGGAAAAAACGGCGATGGTTGTTATTATAGCCCCTGCGAGGATGTATCGCTGGAGGGAAGCTTGTCGAGGTGACATTGAGAGCGAGATTCATTCGCCGCAATGTGAGTGGGTTGCGTTGGGGAAAGATGAGGTTGGTGGATGTGGCTGATAGCTGCATATTGATGCCAACGTGGCTGTGTGTACAACGTGGCTTGCTGTGGAATCACAAGCCGCAGCTGCAGCGCATCATCATCGTCTTCCCTGCTTGGTGTGTCTTTCGCTACCGGAACGTAACCACACGAACTCTTCTCCTCACCGCTCCGCCTCCTTCGAGTCCCGTCGCCCTTGCCTTCTCCGCCTCTGCACCCATCCCTCTTACCCGGGTTCTTCGTCTGCTATACCCTCTTCTCCCTCTCTAGTTCCTCTTATACGCCCTTATCTTCACTGCCGATACGATACATATTCAGCCTCTTTTCACGCAACTGCAACGTAACAACTAAACTGCCTAACACCAACCTCCTCCCACAAACCACCCAACGCCCACCCGAGAAAGGCAAAGCACGGAACAACCCCACGAACTATAAATCCTAAATTCCTCATCCATCAGAACTTAAATCCAACTAAAACACAATGTCGGGCGAAGCATGGCTGTACCTTCTTGCCGTGTTGATCAACGCTGTCAACCTGTTCCTGCAGGTCTTCTTCACGATAATGTTTGCCTCATTTTGCATCTGACATCATTAGTGAAACAGAATCATGGACTAACCATCATCTCACAGGTACTCTGATTTAGAATGCGATTACATCAACCCTATTGATTTGTGCAACCGCCTTAACTCTTACATCATCCCCGAAGCCGCTGTTCACGCTTTCCTGACCGCACTGTTCCTAATCAACGGTTACTGGATCGCTCTAATTCTGAATTTGCCTCTGTTGGCATTCAACGTTAAGAAGTATGTTCTGGATTGCGAGAGTAAGACAGAATTATCGGGAACTATAACTGATGGGGCTGTGATAGGATTCTTGATAACGTACACCTTCTCGACGCAACCGAAATCTTCCGAACACTCAACAGGCACAAGAAGGTTAGTTCTATACTCCGCATGGCGTCGAGCTAATAGTGTGAAGCGGGGAAAGTCACCGCTAACATCGCACGTGATACAGGAATCCTTCTTCAAGCTCGGCTTCCACCTCATTATGTTCTTCTTCTACCTCTACAGCATGATTGTTGCCCTGATCCACGACGAGACCCATTAAGCGCATCAATAACACCTCGGGGTTCCACGTCTATCTATGACTAGCGATCTTTAAGAAGTAAAAATATCGGACGTAGGCATGACGGATGATGAGGTGTGTTGAGGGTGTGGTACCGTTTGTATAGATCAAGAGATTGGAAGAGAAGAAGAATGTTGGCTTTCTGCTTGGAAGCGCTTGTTGATTGGCGGGTACTTATAGGGGGCTGGTGGGGTGTTATGGTTCTTTTCGTGGCGAGTTTTCTGGCTCTTCAGTGTAGTTAGTAGCATGATGTTATGGGTTGGTTATGACGGATATGGCTTTTCCTTTTAGTCTGCGTTTGCTCTTACCCCCTTTCGCGCGATTTGATTTGGTTCATGGTTTTATTCTATCTTCTCTGTGAATATTATCTTAAATAATCGTTTCCTTTCGGGCATCTGCTGTTGATGCGGAAAACAAGACAAGACGATCATCTTCGATGGGTAACAGCGCATGGGAGAGCAGCCGGTACACGTATTCGAGTGAAATTTAATAAGGTTGTGCTAGGCGAATGCCGCATTCTGATCGTAATATTATCTCGTCAAGGATTGTACATATTGTTGCTGTATTTAAGTAACAGAGCTCCCCGCACGGTTGGATCACCAAATCGGCAAGAGTGGCCTGTTATGTCCGCAATACCATCTTGGCTTGAACCCACAACAAGCCGCACAGCTGAAAACTTTCTTTCCCCAGCTTTTCTTCCTCCCCCACACCATCCACAACCGCAATGGCCGCCCGTGTAGCATCCCGCAACCTCCGCATCGGTTAGTCTCCATTAATTGACCTCTAAACTAAGCTAAACTCCCAACCCTCCCCAGGTCTCATCCCCGGCGACGGTATCGGACGAGAAGTCATCCCCGCCGGCCGCAAAGTCCTGGAAGCGCTCCCATCCTCTCTCGGGCTCAACTTCAGCTTCATCAACCTTGAGGCGGGCTGGGGCACCTTCCAGTCCACGGGCACCGCACTTCCGGAAAAAACGGTCGAGACCCTACAGAAGGAATGTAACGGCGCACTCTTTGGCGCTGTCTCCTCACCCACCACAAAAGTCGCCGGCTACAGCTCTCCGATCGTCGCGCTCCGCAAGCGTATGAGCCTATACGCGAACGTACGACCGGTCAAGAGCGTCTCTGCTGACGGGAACCCCGTCGACCTTGTCATCGTCCGCGAAAATACTGAGGACCTGTATGTGAAGGAGGAGACCACGCGGACGCTCTCCGACGGAACCAAAGTTGCGGAGGCGATAAAACGGATCTCGGAAACCGCGTCGAAGAATATTGGAAAGATTGCGTTGGAGCTTGCGCTCTCGCGCCAGGCATTGCGGGATGCTGCCACCGGCGGAAATAAGAGCCATCATAAATCCCCCAAGCTCACCGTCACACACAAGAGTAATGTCCTCTCGCAGACTGATGGCTTGTTCCGTGAGTCGGTCCGGGCTGTTTACGATGCTGATAAGGCACGGTACACGGGGGTCACGTATGAGGAGCAGATTGTGGACTCCATGGTGTATAAGCTGTTCCTGACGCCGAGCGCGTACGATGTTATTGTGGCACCGAACCTTTATGGCGATATCCTGAGTGACGGTGCTGCGGCGCTTGTGGGGTCGCTCGGTGTTGTGCCGAGTGCGAATGTTGGTGATGGGTTTGTGATCGGTGAACCGTGCCATGGGTCTGCCCCGGATATTGAGGGGAGGGGAATCGCGAACCCGATTGCTACTATTAGGAGTGTTGGTGTCATGCTGGAGTTTATGGGGAAGGCGGAGGCTGCGGGAGTAGTACATCGTGCTGTGGACGCGAATTTGGCAGAGGGGAAGGTGAAGACGCCGGATTTGGGGGGTTCAAATACTACGGAGGAAGTTGTCCAGGATATTTTGAAGAGGATGTAAATGGTAGCGAGCGGAAGGGTGAGATGGCGAGGTCTTTGTGTCAAAAATTTCTTAGATGAATGATACTCTATGAGATACCTACCAAGTGAATGAGAGTAAGGCTCATATCAAGTAGCAATTACGATATCTAGTATCCTTGATGGGAGACAATGACTCTTTCTCTTGGGTAAATTTTGGGAGTAATAACATTATAAAAAAACCAACTCCCCTAATAGTTACCTCGCCTGACGTTTCCAGCACGATTTGTACTCGACGAAGATCTCTGCATGCCGTTTCGTGGACTGTTGGTGAATTTGGAAGATGTATGGGAGACCTTTGACTCGGCCCTAGAGGCTCCTCTCTCTGCCTAGGAAGTTGACTGAGGTCGATATCTTGCGTAGTTTCGATCTCCTGAGTCCGGTTTCTGCCTATAGGCTTCCTTGGATAGAATCAATCTCAGCTAATTAGATAAGGAGTTCCTATTAGTGTGTTGATATTGAACCGGAACTGCATCTCTTAGCTAGTGAGCAACCCAGCCTTTCATCTCGTTGACATATGTTCCGACTTCAGCGTCAAGTACGCCGCTTTGCAAATAAGTCGACCGTTTGGTAAAGAAGCTGGCTTGTTGGTCAAGAAGTCAACTTTAAATATCAGTCGCCTCGATTGACAAGCAAGTCAACTTACTGGTAAAGTGACTTTCTTGCCAAACAAGCCAACTTCACAAGCAAGAGGGCTGGATTTACGAGAGGCTACAAGTGAAGAACCATCTAAAGTCATGTCCTTCTCTCCGACGCCCTTCTCCTCTGCGTCCTTTCCCTGCACCGAGAGTGTACGATCCATCAATGCCATTTCAGTTCGAGTTGTCAATGGGGTCAGGTTTCGAGTCATTGTTGTCTGAGTGGTAGTGAACAACTCTTGTGGGGAACTGCTCTTGTAAACCAGACTTTTCGGGCTCGTTTCTTTGCTGAGTGATCTTGCGAACGAGACGAAAAATCCTGGGTATAAGAGTAAGGAACGTGGTTTCGGTTCCTGGAGAAGCCCGTGAATATGCAATAGTGGTGTTGGTGTGGCAGTATCACAATGAAGAATTTTCATTTGTACCTGTCTAGCTTTTTGTTTCTAAAGTTGGCTTGTTTATCAAGAAAGAGTCACTTTACCAGTAAGTTAGCTTGCTTGCCAATCACAGCAGCTGATCTGTAAAGTTGACTAACTGACTAACGAACCGGCGCCGTTCGCAATAGCGCCGGTGGGGCGTCGATTATCTCTTGGTAATCCTCCTCCTCCTCCTCCTCCTCCTCCTCCTCTTATTCTTCTTCTTCTCTCCAGAATCTAGAGAATCGCTATCTGTAGCTGGGTAGAGTAGAAGGATCCGATATGTGAGATCACCTCTCGTCACTCGATCGTCCCTATTCTGAAATTCCAGCTTGATTCTGAACTGTCACTTCGTAACTTCCTAGCCGTCACTTATATGAGCACTCAAATTCACACTTCATAGTAACGTTGATGGAAATATTCGTCTTCACCAAGCTTTTCCGCGCTTCCAGTCTATCGTTTTCTGCAGATCCCCAGGCATGGCTCCCTCTTGGAAAGCTATTCGAATTGTGTGATTGCGCGAATTCATCTTTAAACTCGAGGAGGCCGTGACGAAGTCCTTAGGGAACCAGATAGCGACATTACGCATAATGTGTTCAACCACGACAAAGGATCGCATATCCTGGAAGAAAGTCTTGAGTGTGAGTATTCGAATGTAATGTTTGCAGAAATTCGAGTGGTATCCTTCGGTCGTTCTTTTCCTTGATTAAATGGTGGGTAGTGCTTTGACTATTTAGGATCCCGCCCACAATCATAGCAGTCCTAGAAGGTATCTACAGCCTGGTATCTCTTGAATCAACCCAGTGGCCATCCTGCACTGAATCAAGACTCCTATGAATTGACCGGTAGTAATCTCAAGACGGAGGCATCGCTGCCTTTCGACTTATGCCGGGGGTTTGAGATGTATGTAGGAGGCGATATCGATATGGTATCGAATAAAGCTCCATGCCAGTTGAAACCCTTCCAAAAGCTAGCATATTCTATCACTTTCACTTTAACCTCATATTAGGCATGGCTACCATAGCGAAGGAAATGAAGTGAAAATTGATGGCGAGACATTTTGGTTGAGATAAAAAGATATCGCTTCTGGTTCTGGTTTGATTCTAAGGGTTGAAACATGTTGGAAGATCTTGGTCGTTTGAGAAAAAGTTTTGAAGATATGGATGGGTTTGAATTTTCCCGGGTGGTTTGTTTGTTTGTTGTAATCATTCTGTATTCAGCCGCTTGTGGCTATGACATACATATTCCCATAAATCCCTTTCGCTCTAATGAAAACATAAAGTGAAAATAAAGTAAAGTTGCGAACCCCACCACTACCCTCATCCCCTTCGGGTGGTTTATGTATCGGCTACATACGCAGCGAGTTGGCACTTGTAAGCAGGGGGGAAGGAATGTAACTCACTACTCCCGGGTACACTAGCATAAAAAGAGTAACCTAGTAGCTCAAAGGGATCTGGAAGGTAACCAACCTCCTCCTGGTAACTGGAGCACCTTATTCTTGATCTTAGGTTACTGGTTTGCTGGTGTGGCGAGCCTGAGGTGACCCACAAGGTTAGTTTGCTGTGGGGATCGACTGCCTTAAATGATTCCAATGAGTAAAATGACACTACCACTGAGGGATCATTTCATCAACTTACCCGGTTGCTTTGAAACAGCTCTATGAACCACCTTTTTTTTTTGTTTAATCATACTGCATTCACTCTATCTAGAGTATGGCAGTGCCCGATTACCCTCCCCCTCCGGATGACCGGCTAGATGAGGGAGCCCCTTCTTCCCCTTTCCATAAACCACCTCCTCCAGTGGTGTTGCTTGCCAAGGAGAATCAGCAGGACGTGGCAGCAACTTAAGGTTCCTGGAGAGCCCTGGAATAAATGGACCCTCGTCGTCCGTGGTGGTGTAGTTATCGAATAGGAATGTCATGTTTGTGACGGTGTATAGGATAAGGAATGTGAATCAAAAGAAGGAGAGAGGAAGAGGAAGAGACCGGTGGTTGGACTGGCCATTTTGAAACACTGGTTTGCTTGCTTACAGCGGGTTAGTTAGATGATCTTGAATTTCGATGCTGCCTCTTCATCCTGGATGCTAGTTGGCTGGAGGAAGACAGTTGTGGCAGCGATGGAGATGTGATGGAGACATGCCACGCCCCGAGGGGCTATAAGTGGTGGAAAAACTGTTTGCTGAGAGCGGGACGCTCTGGGGTTTTTTTATAGTGACGGTGGTTTAGGACATCAACCCTCGTTACCGATCAGGGTTCAAATCTTCCAAGGAGCAAGAGCTGCCTGGCTAAGCTTATATAGTATGGTGCTTCAAAAACCGGTGCTGTAAACACTATCCAAGGCTCGAAACCTTTATCCCCATTCTTTTGCCCACTTAGACATGGGAAGGTACCTTTCTTACCTCAGGATTACTACTTGGTTGAATAGTCGGAATCCTACTCGATTGGGTATGAAAGGCCTGACGCGAGTACAATATTTGATATCCCGTCTAACCACCAGGTCCTATAGAACCATCGAATATACAAAACCATATCCCTTAGCTCAGGTGACAGAAGATGGTGCCGTAAACACGGGTGCTCTAAACACTATGCGCTGCAAACGCTAGGTACAGGTTCGAAACCTGTAGTAATTACTCTTGGTGCTGTAAACACTGGGTGAGGGTTCGAAACCTGTAGTGTTATTCTTTTACTCTCTTTTGCTCGCTGTACTCGGAACAAGTGCTTCCTCTATATATAAATCGTTTAGTCTACTTGAACTATAGATCCCACATCGATTTCATACTTGTTAACATGTTTGTCTTCAATCATCCGTCGCCACTGAGTGTAGCCGCAGTCTTACTCGCCCGGGTACTACTCGCGGCAGGGCTATGAACCCAGATATACTGGTGAATAAGACCATGGCTATGCTACTTTTTGGTGGTAACTATGGGAGCGAATTACCATAGGTTTCCTCCAGGTTCTTTTGGGCTCGCTCTCTACAGCTTGAATGCTACAATAAACAAGAACTGACGCCAAGCTTAGTTAGCAGTCCATCGTGCTGTAAACACCAGTGCTGAAAACACCAAGGTTCAAAACCTGTACCCCCATCTTTTTAGACATGAAGAAGATACATTCTTTTTCCTCTCAGGATCACTTATTAGATAGGTATAGTTAGAACCCTACTCATCCAGGATGACAGCCCGACGCGAGAATGTACTTCAGTTTATACGGTATTTGATATACCATTTAATTACTAAGGTCCTACAGAAACACCGAATATACAAGAGCTTATCTCTTAGCTTAAGTGCCAGGGTGCCGTAAACACCCGGCACTGTAACGTTGGGTGCGGGTTCGAAACCTGCAGTGATCCTCCTTGGTGCTGTAAACACCAGGCACTGTAAGCGCTAGATCCAGGTTCAAAACCTCTAGGTGCTCTAAACACCAGGTGCTACAAACACTAGGTCCGGGCTCCAAACCTGAAGTGATCACTCTTGGTGCTGTAATCACCAGAAGCACTAAAGTGCTGTAAACGCTAGGTTCAAAACCTGAGATTTTGCTGTTTATCCGGCGTGCCGGGACTGTTACTGTGCCTACTTAAGTAAGTATGTGTAAGAATGAAGTCATTTAGTCCGCTGGAGCTCTCCTACTCGAGTAGACCGATTGCCATATTTATTTCCTTTCAACTACTCACTGTCTGGATACTATAGCTATGACGCAAGAGCAAAAGAATAAGGGTAGGTTTCGAACCTTGGTGTTTTCAGCACCGGGCGTTTACAGCACTCGGCATTTATACTGCCAGCTATGCTAGATATCACTTCTTGTTTATTGGGAGATTAGGACCAAACAAGACCATCCAGTTATAAGCTTTACTTAGTAGAGCGAACTTACAGTGAAGGGAGGGAGATCTACAATAATTTAGTCTTACAGCCGCCATCTGCTGACACTCGAGAATAGAATGGCCACCGCCTTACTTTGACCTTGTGCACGAGCACTTCTGACGCGGCTATCTCAGTTTATACGGTACTTAGCATCAAGATTCTATAGAACATCGAACACGCAAGAGCTTATCCCTTAGCTTAGGTGGTGGCGGCGCTGTAAACGCCCCATTCGGGTTCGAAACCTGGAGAAATCACTCTTGGTGCTGTAGACATCAGGTGGTACCAGATGCTCTATATTCTATATGTTATATCCGGGGTTAAAAACCTGTGGTAACCACTCTTGGTGCTCTAAACACCAGGTGCTGTAAACGCTAGGTTTGGGGTTGAAATCTTCTCTGATCCACTCATGGTGTTACAGACATCAGCCGCTGTAAACGCTGGGCGCAGGTTCAAAATCTGCAGTGATATCATTTTTGCTACTCGCTTCGGGAATCTACATCGCCTCCCCGTTGCGCGGTCTAACTGCCAAAACCCGGGGCCAAAATTCATATAGTGAACCCACAGCGGGTCCAAGGCTCTCTCTTCATAGACCTCGGGCTAACGCCTATACGCACTCTACCCTGGGCTAAAAGCTTAGCCCGGCGTCGTAGAGGATAAGTACGCACCAACTGCCAATGTGGCGGTCACCCACGCACCGGGTGAAAATAGGTACACACAACAGTTCAGGTGTCATGCATGCTCCCCGTGTTCAAGTGCAGGCATACAAATACGTAAAGCACATTTCGAGCGGCTTCCCACAGAGTGACACCATGCACATGTGCATGCACAGATTTATTTCAGCTCTCGTATCAGCAACAGCTGCCCTTGTGCTGGTTGGCAGTGGATGTGCATGCCCGCCGGAGGTGCGACTGGAAGCCCACCTTTAGAGAGATTGAGCCTTCTCTCCTCCCCTAAGCGGGCCTTTTCGGCGAGTGATGGTCGTCAAGAGGGAGTGTTGTCTTTATAGGTTGGTACACGGGGATGGGGGGAACTTGCATAGTTCGCTAATTGGGGAGGCGTAGAACTTCAATCCTCACGGTATGTACGTCCTAGCTGGGGTATTCTTCGCTGTGCAAGTATAAGAGACAATTGAAACGCAGACTGGCAATGGTCGAGACATTTCCAAACAGCCACGAGCCTCTCCGCCTCAAACCTATTCCGCATCTTAATATTGTCCCCTTTCCGCCGCCATCAGCCATGCAGTGGATAATAGTGCTTTGCTACATCTGCCTATGTGCCCTCGCAACTCCGCTACCCCAAAAGAATCCCCCCCACCTCTGCCCCATCGCAAGCCGCGGCATTCTCAACGTACCTCCCCCCTCCCCTCTCCCTCTCACACTAACAAACCCACTAGTTCGACGACGCCCCGCCCGGCTTCATCTCAACCTACCACGGCTTCTCCTTCCCTGGCTCCGTAGACTGGTACATCATCGACCTCCCCTCATCCCTCACCGACCCGATACCCTACCACAAAGGCGTCACCTCCGCTCCCAACGGCCTACTCTCTAGTTTCCACTGGATGACCTCCTTCTCCGCCGACTCCTTCACGTTCGACCTAGTGTCACTCAATATCACGGCGCTGACTACCACCGCACGGCAAAAGCCATTGCTGAGGGTTAAGATTGTGGGGTTCCGTCTTGGGGAGGAGAGTCCGGCCACACAAAAGACGATGGTGGTGAGGAATGCGTTTGGAGGAGGGGGGGCGGTGTTTGTAGCATTTTCAGGGAAGGGGTGGAAGGGGCTGGCGAGAGTGGGGATTGAGGCGGAGGAGGAGGGGGTGAAGGGGGTTCCAAAGCCCGGTGAGTTTAGTCCGGGATTTGTGTTGGATGATGTTGTGTATGTGAAGAGGGGATTGTGTTGATTTGTGCTGGAACTGGGTAATGGATGCGTAGGGTTGAGCCGGTGGGATTAATGGATGCATAGAGGAGGTGATTAGGCTTCCAGGGTTAATATATGTGTAGAGGAGGAGGTTAGGCTTCTGGGATTAGTGTTTAATACTAATAATGCACTGTTATTTCGTGACTCCGATGAGGTTTCTGTGAGCTGCTAGATATCGCACTATGAGAACGACAGCACGTCATTTTCATTCCACAGACTTATTCTCCGGCTTGAGCTCAAAACTTGCAGGAAGTATCATGCGCACGAAGGCTGTCAAAACTGTCTCCCATACCTCACACCAACCCGTCCCCCTTTTTTTCGCAAAAAGCTATAGATCTCTCCGGTAAGCAGGGCAGACCGTGAACACTGTCACACCGAACCAGACAGTTGGGTCTCGTTTGTTGGCGGATTAGGATCCGGGTATGGCAAGTGGTGGTAGACACGACTTGCGCTACGCAACAATTAGCTGAACTGCCAGACCAGAACTCCGGGACTCGGGTTCAGGCTATTCTTTGGGAGTAAATTTAAAATTTGAGGTTTTACAGCATGTGTGGTGGGGGGGTTATTCAGTCTCCGATGCACACATTGTTGTCATTAATGCCAGTGCTTTATATAGCCGGCCCGTTGATGTTGATATCCGGGGACAGTCAACTCGATTTCATTGTCCTAGTCATGATGTTGCACATCACATCATTCTGCAGTTGATGTGCACGACGCCATAGAAGGTAGAGTAGAGTTCGTGTAACAAAACAATAACATTGGTCCTAGAGGAGGATCGATATATGCGCTGCAGTACCGGATGACGGAGCGGACGTGGAGGTAGATTGACCCGAGAACCCTACAAAGCCTCCGGTATGATGGAAATCCCAGACTCATCTACGGCATCTCCGCAAAGATGTATTATTTCCTTACTCAATCGCTTCTATACCAAGTAAATTCCAAAGCAACAACCGTAGCGTGTGGCACGGGGTAGCAAAAAAAGCCCCAATCACTGCAGGTTTCGAACCCGCACAGGCGTTTAGAGCGCCTGGTGTTTACAGTACCATATGGCGGTATAAAGTGGTCAAAATACCATTTCACGATGTTGTACATGGAATTAGCGGAATTGGGTAAATTCATGTGCACCAACACCTAATTCCACCAATTCCATGCACAACATTGTGAATTTAACAATATTGTAGCATGATGTCATATATTGCTGACAATGTTGTGCATGAACTTGTGGAATTTGGTGCTGATGTACATGAATAAGGACGTTTGGAACCTGATGTGCACCATTAAATACTGAATTTCCTAAATCATGCATCAAAATAAAATTGCAAAATCCAGTATCTGATGCGCATCAAGTTCCAAAATTCCTAATTCATGTGTATAAACACTGAATTCTGCTAGTTAGTATATAGTGTGAAATTTCTTCTACACCACGCTTGCAGCCTAGTAATAAACGAAAAGCATCATATCAGAACCTGCTAGACCTCCATTGCCACCAATCCTTGCTCCCGTCCTCCGAAGGGGACATGTGGGAATTCAAGTCAAGATCATCACCACCCATCCCTAAGGACAGCAAAAAATAGGCTTCACTCTGGGGCGGCGAGGATATTGATCATCAGCCAGATTGATCGAAGGACAGATACAACACGATGTAAAATCGTACAGAAAAAACGG
>Ga0307515_10003281_pt1 | contig 34221 bp, 10 predicted proteins | sample 17_EM_MG_FD_194513 | JGI IMG/M metagenome (GOLD analysis project Ga0307515, IMG submission 194513) | Populus trichocarpa ectomycorrhiza microbial communities from riparian zone in the Pacific Northwest, United States - 17_EM | ecosystem: Host-associated > Plants > Roots > Unclassified | place...
ACTCCCTTCTAGAAGTCCTAACATTTGTTTTTTCTAATTTAAGCTGGCAAGAACCTGTCTTTTGTATATCCTCGACTTCTGAATTAAAAATACATATATTTGATATGTCATTTCACCTCATTTGTTTGAACAATGGTCATTTCAATCAAAAGTTTGGCCTACTCCACGAACACAGAACAAAGTTGTACATAATGTGTGATACATAAACAAAGAGAAATAAATTAAATACATTATCATGTAATACTATTTAACTTGATTTACTGCTGCAAAGATATTAACTTATCATAAACCCTTCTTTTTGGTACTAAGTTCTGTATATATCAAATTTCTTGATTTGTAGATAACAAAAACATAATTGATCCCGATTTCATTAATAATTATATATCTAAGACATTTTATAAATAACTAAAAATTTATACAAAAAACTAAAAGTCATACGTGAATCAATATGGCTTGTGAGAGGATTTGTTGTGAATTCGGAAAGTGTTTTCTTTTTTTATCTCATTATATTTTTTTGTTACTTAATTATTTTTTAATTTGATCTTTATATATTTATTTAATTTAGAATAGAGATTCATGATATATTTTATTCTTTTTTTCTTTCGAGTTTTCATGGTCTTTTAAAACATGGCATGGCATTGAGTCTGTTTTTAATTTTACAAAGAAGAATTCAGAGGCTTAAACCCCTCTTTTATCAAGTGGAGGAATGCTCAAGTAAAGGAGAAATAAAGAGAAAAAACCATGCATGTCCTTTGTTCTTCCATAACTACATAATTATCTTACAATTGTTTTTTTCTAACAGGTAGCTAGTGTAGGGATAAATCTCCTTTTAAAACATACAGTACTTTCAGACATAAGCATGATCAAGCAAACAGATGAATAATCAAGAACATAGTTATGATTCTCCAGGAAAGAACATCCCAGGCTACTTTCATAAGCACAGAGGTTATGCAATACTTCAATCTTCAGTGCAAATGACAACGATATCTCACACCCTGCCTGCTCCTAACTTAGTGTATTATATATGAAGGTTGCATTTGGCTGGTTTATCAGTGAAAAACTTCTCGGAAAACTTCTTTTTTTACTAATATTTGTTTATCAGTGAAAAAAAAAAGCATCTATCTAAAGATGTCACCTACATGATTTAATGTTATTTTAAATTTTGTCGAAGACAAAATTTTACAGCACATTGAGCCATGAAAGTTAAAACGGTTTTGCTTTAAAAACCGACAAATTTTTCAAAAAAAAAAAAAATTACCACTTTTTCAAAGAGTCACAACTCCCAAATCCACATAGCAAAAGTTTTGCTTTGAAAACAACGTGGCAACTGAATGGTGGTCCGGTTAAACACATTTTCTTACCCAGAGGTTTTTCTTTTGAAATGATGAGTTAAAAAAATATTGAGATGCTGTTAATTTTTTTTTTAGTAAAAGAAAAACATTAATCATATAAAGATTGATTTAATATAATTTGATTGATTTTACGAGTTTAAAAATAACTTATATAACTTGAAAAAATATAATTTGATTAAAAAAAATTTTAAAATAATATTTTTTTAAGATTAAGATAAAAACATGTTAGATTGATTGAAATTAATTTGAATTAACATGTTAAATTTATAATCTAAGTTACGAGACTACGATAATCTTATAGAAAACAAATCAAAATAAATTATAAAGTTTAAATTCTCAATCACCTTATTGTTAAAGAATGAATTTGAAAAAAAAAAATTAGAAAATGACCTAAAAAATAATTTGAGATAATTTGTCAAACTCGCAATCCGGGTTACAAGATCAAGAAAACCCCATAGAAAACAAATCCAAATAAATTATAAAATCTAATTTTTAATTAATTTAATATTAAAGAATGAAATTAAAAATATTTTTGGAATGATTTATGTGCACATTAAAATGTGTTTTATATACTTGATTTGGTTCTTTATCTATAGTAATGAACCGGCGTTATTTAAAAATTTCTCAAAAAATAAAATTGCGTTGAACAAATTAATAAAACTACGCTATCTTTTTTTGTATATATATTAAATGATTGGATAAAGATGAAATAAATAATTTTATATTATTTGGTTGTATGTATTACTTTTATGCGTAGACTCTTTTATTTGGTGATATATATACGACTGCCTTAATTTGATTTTCCTCGTGCATATCAACAACCTTTTTCAAATGCCAAGAACATGTCAATTCAAAGAAATTTCCTGGATGATAATGAGCAGAGATAAGCAGGGCGTCATTTGACTGAAAATAAATGACAACAGGGCAGGTTAATTAGATATAGTGTACCAATTATTAATTCAATTTATTTAATTAATTGACTACAAATTTTAAGTATTAACTGAACAAATAATTTTTTTTAGAAAAAAAGTATCAAAAACATTAAACTGGACTCATTCTTCCTAGAGCCAGAAAAAAAAAAAATATATATATATATATAGACAAATATGCCCATCAAATCCAATACATACAAGCGTAATTAAGCAGAGTACTCTTGTATAGATTTGATGACAACTGCGTAATATTGGTCAACCAAATATTATTCAGATTGATATTAACTTCCCTGTTGTGGTATCTACGATTCTACAGTTCTAAATTTTCCAAGAGAATAAAATATAAGATCAGAAAATACAAGGAAATTTACTCCCTTATAGAAGTCCTAACATTTTTTTCTAATTTAAGCTGACATGAACCTGTCTTTGTATATCCTCGACTTCTCATTCATTTGGCTTTAAACTTGCCAGAAAGTTGCACAAAATTAACTACAATTCTAACTTCTCATTCTCTGGAGAGTTACTTTTGGCGAGATGCGCTTTCCCTTGGTAGCCACATCCGTAATTCTAGCTGTCCTCTGGGCTCTTGCTCTAGTACAGAGCCTTGATTTTCAGTTTCCAAACTTCACGGAATCAGATAGAGATCAACTTATTTTGACTCCCGATATTTCTTATATAGCCCATACCGCCATCCAAGTCACACCAGATTCTAATGGATTTTCTATGGTTAACAGGGCTGGAAGGGTCTTGTACAGATGGCCATTCAGACTATGGAGCAACGGAGGGAAGAATGCATCTTTTAATACAACCTTCGTACTCAATATCAAAAGACAGACAGCTTCAAGTGGTGAAGGCTTAGCTTTTATATTAACAGCAGATCGTGATGTTCCAGATGGAAGTAAAGGACAATGGCTTGGAATAGTAAATTCCACGTTAAATGGATCCAAGGAAGCCAGGACAGTGGCAGTAGAATTTGACACCGGACAAAGTTTCCCGGATGATCTTGATGATAACCATATTGGATTGGATGTGAACAGTGTCTACTCAAGAACATCGGTTTCGTTAAATGACAGAGGCATTTATCTTTCTAAGGGCAAAGATGTCACGGTAGATGTTCGATACGACGGCAAGAATTTGACTGTTTTTGTGGATAAGGACATGAAGAATCCAGTTATTTCTGAGCATCTCAATCTCTCAGACTATCTTCCAGAAAACGTTTATGTGGGGTTTTCGGGTTCAACAAGTAACAACACTCAACTAAATTGTGTGAGGTCATGGGAGTTCATCGGTTCGGAGATAAAAGACTCCAAGTTGCGGTGGGTTTGGATTTTAGTTGCGGTAGGATCAGTACTAATCCTGTTGATTAGTATTGGTATCGCCCTTTTCTTGTACAGGAAAAGAGGATGTCAAGTGGACAGGCTGGAGGATGCTTATCCAAATATTGATGAGGCAATCCTAGGCTCCTCAACTGCTCCGAGGAAATACAAATTCAAAGAACTTAGCAAAGCAACTGGTAATTTCAACCCCAAGAACAAGCTCGGGAAAGGTGGCTTCGGGACAGTCTACAAGGGAATCTTGGGAAACAAGGAAGTCGCTGTCAAAAGAATCTCAAAGAAATCAACCCAAGGTAAACAAGAATTCATAGCAGAAGTCACTACAATAGGCAACCTCCATCACCGAAATCTTGTTAGGTTGATCGGATGGTGTCATGAAAGGCGTGAGTACCTCTTGGTTTACGAGTACTTGCCTAATGGAAGCCTGGATAAATATGTATTTTGTGATGAAAAGCCAGGCACGCAGGAAGCAACCCTGAGCTGGGAAAAAAGGCTGAGCGTGATTTCCGGAGTGGCACAGGCATTGGATTATCTGCATAATGGCTGCATGAAGAGGGTACTTCACCGAGACATAAAGGCCAGTAACATAATGTTGGATTTAGATTTCAAAGCGCAACTGGGAGATTTTGGCTTAGCTCGCACCATTATTCGAAATGAACAAACTCACCACACAACGAAAGAGCTTGCTGGAACACCTGGCTACATGGCTCCGGAGAGTATTCTTACGGGAAGGGCAACGACCGAAACAGATGTTTATGCTTTTGGCGTTCTTGTTCTGGAAGTTGCTTGTGGAAGGAAGCCTGGAGGGCAGACTGAGCGGGATGACTACATTAGTAACATTGTGCATGGGCTATGGGAACTTTACAGAAGGGGAACGATCCTCGAAGGTGCAGACCCCAGATTGGATGGAATATTCAAAAATGAAGAAATGGAGTGCGTGCTTATTCTGGGGTTGGCCTGCTGCCATCCAAATCCAAACGATAGGCCCTCCATGAAAACTGTTTTGCAGGTCCTTACAGGGGAAGCGCCACCACCAGACGTGCCTGCTGAAAGGCCTGTTTTTATGTGGCCGCCCAAGCCTCCATCCTTCAAAGAATGGGGCAACTCTATCATTGGAGGCGAACTCTCTCCATTTTCAGAAATCTCAGGGAGATGAATCAAATGCCAAAGGATCGAAGGAGAATATGTCGATCATCAGTCAGTATATATGATTCTGTTTTAGTCAGTAATGTAGTAGTAGATATATATCTAGCCATAACGTTGCTGTGTTCCAGGCAATGATTGTTAAGAAATAGCAACACGTCAATAAATTTATTTTTTTCTTCGTCAAATTATGTACATAGTGCTGGAAAACTAGCTGCAGGTTCACCATAATTCCTAGAAGGAAGATGTTTTCTGAAATGTCAAATCCCTTTGGCGAGCCAACGATGGTATATCTTGGTGATCAATTTAATGTTTTTTTTAATATGTTATCATAGTCTTAATGATCAAGCAACATATATTGGACAGAATTTTTTTCATAACAAAATTTTTAAGAAAACTAAAGCTGTCATACCCAGCTGGCCTTTTGCACACCTTATTTTGACATAATATGAACAAAAGCTGCAGGTAAAAAAACAAAGTAATTTGCCGATAAGCAAAACATTTCAATGCTCTAAAACTAATGTGGGAGGGATCCTTGACTGATTACTCCCCTCAGCCCCATTTAACTATGAAAGGATATCGAGGTGGCAAGGCTATTAATATCATGGACTCATAGTAACGAAAAGAATGAAGATCAAAGAGTCAAGATCATCAGAGACACGACATGAAGTAATTCTGCAGTAATTCACCGTTCTATATGGGGAATAAAGATTCAAAATCACCCTCTACGGGGTAATAAAATTCTTTATCGTGGCAAACAATAATAAGAACTAGAAGATGGAGTTCAATCTAAGGCTGTTCCGGAGAACATAGCAAGAAAAGAAGACCAGTAACACAGAAAATGAACCTCAGGTTAACTGGAATATACATCAGGTTAACTTGGATGCATAAGAAGAAAGCAACTGGAAAGCAAGTAAGCATGTGCAAAGGAAACTAAATACATTGAAGAGAGAGAGCAAAACCTGTCAATGAAATCTGCAAGAACTTGCAGGAAAACTCAATTTAGGCAAACCTGTCTATATTGGAAACCAATATTATTCCTTGATTTAAATTCATGCCTCCTTTTATTCTTCAAAGTAAATAACACAGAAACCCTAAACCCAGTATTCTCTCAACATGTACATCACTATGTTGTCATCCTATACATGTCATAAAGGTTAATTCCAATAATTAAAAGGTTGTGAAATTGGCGCAAAACCCTACCTCTAATGTTTTTTTTTATTTCCTTGAAGGGGAAAAAAAGGTGAAAATCTCCTCTTTTGCCTGGTTTCCAAATTGCAGACCTTGATGAAAGGAGCTTGACAAAACCCCATGTAGTTGAATGCGATTTTCTCTCTTCCACATGTCATGGCCATGGAAAAAATAATTTGGAAAAGTTGGTTTTTCAGATTTGACTGTACCTCCTTGGAAAATGGACGCAAAATCCATTTTTTTTGTTGGATATATGCTTCCCTTTTTCAACCATGCAAATAGCAAAGTACATGGTCATTTTAGTTCGGCGTGATAGTTACTTTGGTCAGACCGAGGATATATGGGCTCGTTATTATGAGAAAGACCAAAGTATCCAAAGATGATAGATGTCTCATGATACTGCAAACAAGACTCCATTTAGTCATGGTTCTGGATTGATTAAGCAATTTAAATAAATTAACACAAATAGAGAATAGAATTCTTGATAGTAAGCATTCCGTTTCAATTCTTAGCCACATCTAAATCTTCACATTTGTAGAACTTTTCCTCTGCCTCCCCCATGTTGCAGAGTTAATTCCTGACCAAATCCAACTATCTCAAGATTAAACTTGAGTACTTGAAGTAGTGGCCTCTAAATCAAAAATAAAACCCCAGTAAAAATTAAACCAAAATTCACCTATCATGCCCCAACCCTGAAGGCTAAGGGCACATGAAAGTTGATAGTTCTAGCAGATATTGCTATGGTGAGAACCAGCTGAGACTGATGCGGCTACCTGATCTACTGTAGGAAGTTCGAGTAAATTTGATTGGAGCAATAAAGGCTGCTGTGCAGAATGATGCATAGCTCTTGTGAGCAATAAGTACTTCAGCTACTGTAAAGTGAGCAGAAACTCATGGTTTAGTTGCTTCACTTGTGAGGAAGAGGGCCATAGTCTTGTGCCTGTACACAGCACAGAGTGAATCTGGTAGAGCGGGAAGGTGAGAATTTTGATGAGCTTGAGCTAATACATGATATTTGTGTGCAAGAGAATGGAGAAATGAATGTCTATCAATTCAAGGGAGCTTTTGGTGGTTCCAAGAGTGATGACAAGTGACAACCACAGGTTGAGAAGAGGAGGATTGGGAAGACATTACATTTTTCAAACACGTTCAATTCTTGTGGTAAGGAGCACAATTCAGTTAAATTTACAGATCATATTTAGCAAGTTGGTCGGGAGGCAGAGGCTACCTTGAAGGCAAACAATGAAGCTTATGATAATACAGCAAATCAGCATCATTTTGTTCAAGAGTTGAAGAGGGAAACTTAGTCATTGTGCTCTTGAGGTCAGAAAGGTTCCTAAGGGCACTTAACACAAGCTTAAATTGAGGAAGCAAGAGCCAGACAAAGTGCTGAAGAAAAATAAGCTCAAACGCTTCCAATTTAAAAATACATCAAGTTTTACAACGTTTCTGATTTGAGGTTATGGAAGATGTGTTAGACAAAAAAAAATTAAAAAAGAGCAAAATCTGCATCAAGTTTTACAACGTTTCTGATTTGAGGTTATGGAAGATGTGTTCGACAAAAAAAATTAAAAAAGAGCAAAATCTGATAGAGGCAATCAATATAGCAAGCTTGCAGTTTGTAAATCAGCAAGCAGGTTGGTACAACCCCTGTTTTCAGTTATGGGAAATCTCAAGGGGCTTATTCCTGGCTTGGCAATGGTACAGGAAATGTGAAGCTGAAATGGAATCAATGGCAGAATCCACAGCCTAAACAAAGAAAGAAAAGGAAAATATTAAAACAAAAGGGGCCAGGTGCAGTCATGTTTGTTGAAATAACATCTCAACATCAATCAAATATTTGAGCAAAATAGCATATGATATGAAAATGCAAAACAAAAACCCAAAATGCATACCTCTTACAACATGAATTGCCTCGCATCCCATATCCTCAGAGTTGCATCAGTAGAACCAGTACAAATAATATGGTCTTCCTCAAACACAAAGTAGGGAAACAAGTTATGAAAAAGTGCGACTGAGAAGTTTAACCACGGACTCTAAAATTTAGTTGAGGTAAGCACAAGTTGACTCAAACACCCATATTAATAAATAAAAAAGTTGGAAGATACTGTCAGGTGTAAAATCACCACAAGTCACAGATCCACCATGACCGTATTGAAAAGGACGCCTTTTTCAGCATCCTTCATCGAGGCAATGAAATCAGTAGAACCCGCCAACGCAAAAGGACGTCTTGGATGCCACCTGATCCACTAAATCAACAAAGCTGGGATCGTTCTTCATAAAACAAATGCTCAAGAAAACCACAGTAAAAACAGGCTATATAGAAAGGGCACATTTTACCTCTTACCTCAAACTCAACTTCAGAAGAACTAGAAGCATCTTCAAGTTTGTGTCTGTGATGACCTGACGAGTCCCAAATTCGAACTGTTGCACCAACACCACCAGATGCAAGCAACTGCCCATCAGCACTAAAGGCTAAACAAGAAACAGAATCCTCATGACCTGCAACGAAATGCGTAGAGAAAATCTGTCGAATATAAGAAATACATAAAGAATCCAGATAATCAGTGTTGATTGGGACTAGGAAGACATATGGCTAAACCCTAAATAACATCAATTCAGAGGAAAATCTCTGCCACTATAAAACGACAGAATCAAAACTGTCTTGTCTTAAAAGATCCCCGACTACCTATTTACACCCTAGTTCAAAGTCTTCAGCCCTAATCATTATCCTGACAAAAATCCTGTACTCAACAAACCATAATGCATAAAGCAGAATAATGACATGCCATTTAGCTCCACTTTCCAATCTCCATCTCCAATCTTCCAGAGAAAGCCTTTATCCTCTGCACTCCCAGTTGCAACTAAGGTAGCATCTATTGGGTTGCAGGCAACACCTGTGAACAAAACCATAATGCTAAGCCAGCATATGTATGACCCCCTAAGCACCCCCGCTAAAATCCATATAGTTATATATATATAACTGAAGTGCTGAGAATTTGACCAACAAGACATATCGGTATGAACTATGAACAGTGAAAGTGTGCACAGAATCATTGATAACGTCAAGATAAACGTCTCCTGTGTCGTCACTTTTCAGTTCCATCCTGCTTTAATTTAATGAAGGGTTTGTAAACTAGTTTTGTGTCAAATTCGGGTCAACCTATTATGATTTCTGATTCCCGGGGTTTTCTCTCATTTCCTGTTCTATCACAAGAGGACTACAGAATGCTTAATTGAGTCCTTTTTTTATACAAAGAGTTGACTGAGTGCATGTACATCAATAATATTTATAATTCCACCCTTCCGTTTGTGACACTGTCAGTTTAGGTCTAAGAATTCTTGGGTTTCTCTGCAACAATTCAAATTCTCTAATCCATGTTTCCTCCATTTCTTCCATTTGTTTATCTACAATCCATTCATCTATCTATCTCCATTCAAAAAACCTTTCCCTTCGAAACACTTTCCAGCTTCCGACAAAGAAACTGGCTAGTTATCATTCATCTCTGGCGATATTTTATGGTGATTGACTGCTGATTGCTTCGAAAAATAAAAATAAAAAACTGATTACTAGCATTACGGGGTTCTTGATTTTATGTTAAAGAGCATAATGTGACTTCAATTAGTAGATTTTCTGTGACTACAACTACTAGATGTTCTGTTTTTCTTTTATACAAAGATGTGACTTCAATAATTCTGCCAAGGTCATTTTAATTTAACCTTTAGCTGCGCTTTTCCCCTGTCAGCCACATCTTTAATCCTAGCAGCCCTCTGCTATTGCTCAATTGCAAAGCCATGATTTTTTAGTTTCCAACCTTCGCGAGTTCAAACACAACTCAACTTACTTTTTGAGTGCCATTTTTTCTATATAGCTTGTCACACGCCACCAGAAAGTTCTTACAGGGGAAGCACCAACACGAGAAGTAAACAAATCTTCTATTCTGGGAAGCACCACCACGAGAAGTGATTACACTGCATGATCAGTGTAATGACTGTAACTTGTAATTGCCATTTTATCTAAATTTGCAGTGAATGCTTTGAATCAGAAAGCTAATTACTGGAATGTTGAAAGATTATCGCAGTTCATGATTTCAGATGATACCCCATTACGTGACACCAATTAGTTTTCTGACAAGGGATTTTTCAGCTTCCTTTTATTTTTCGCTTGTCTAATTTAACTTGGAAATCATGGAAGAACTAGGACGGGTGAAGAGGTCTGACTTGCAGTTGATTCGGTAACAATTGTTGGTAGAAATATCCATACCAACTGAATTAACCGGACACTCAGAATCTCAATTCATTTAATTTCTTTTACAAAATTAATTCAGTTTGATCTCTTTTTATATAAAAAAAAAATCAAAACTAAAAATAGACCAAGCCAACCTTGTGAACACCCCTAGATTTGATCTAACATGAAACTCGGATCAACCAAGTTGATTAACCATAAACCATCATTTTATTAATTTTTAAAAAAAGATGTTATTTCAAGTTTTTTTTTTCTAATGAAACAAATATTATTTTGAACAAAAGCTTTTTTAAAAAAATCCTTGGGTTAGACCCGAGGAGTTTGGCGTCAAGCAGGTCAACAAGTCTTGTAAGGCCCGGTTTAAACTACTTTGGGAGGGGCAATGACTGATTTGCCAGTGAACATATGATAATTATCAAACTACCTATTACTAAAAGGCAGTTAATAATGAAAATTAGTAAAGAGATTATATACAAACATGAAAAATCAACTCTAACTATGACGTAAAGTTATTTTGCACAAATCCGTTCTATACGGGGACTATAGATTAAAATCCCCCTCTATGGGTAATACAATTGTTTCAAATGAACAATAATAACGAATGCAAAAGATGGACTTCAATCTCAGGCTGTTCTTGAAAAAAAAAACCAATTTTATAGGAAATGAACCTCAATCATAATTGGTTTGCACTGTCAGATCCTGTACTCCCAGATCATGGTACAAACCATGCACCCATTGTAATATTGGGCGGTCGTCCACCCCCTCCTTCACCTATTAACAACATCCAAGAAACAAAATTGTGTTACCAGTCTTTAAACAACCAGAAAGTAGAACTTCAAAAGTATAACAAAGGACGCCACCTGCCACATCAAAAATGACAGCAAATAAGCCAAACTTTCAGTGATGTACCTGAAGTGAAATTGAGCCAATAACATGACCAGGCACCAATTCCCAAAACCGAGCTTCAGAAACTTCAGCAACATCTTCACGGGCAGAAACCTAGCCAGAAAAGGGAATTATATGTAATGATAAATAAATTCAGCCAAAATGTATTGTATAAGAATCGGCTCTTCAAAATGTTGGAAACATCCTAACTATTTGAAAATTCACACTCGGATCATAGCAAATGAATGAAAGCCTTTATGGGAGCTTACCTGTCTCAAGCATTTGCTCAATGCTGAAGATGGAATGCTAGGTGGTGCCATTTGAAGCAAGATGCCACCCGTGGCTTTAAATAGTGGTAGGACAAGCATAACAACAGCAGCAGAAACCAGCCCCAAACATAAAACTTCAGCATTTTCAACCCTGTAATTTGTAAAACAGAAATTAAAAACAAAAGAGGTAAACAGGGGAGATTGCAGTGAAAAAACAAAGATGAAGCAAAGTACCCAAGGGACAAAAACCAGGATGCCAATATCAAGCCTGCACTGAGAAACAAAAAGAGTAAATCAGCCAATCATGGATATATGAAATATGCAAGTAAATAAAAAAGGAACATGCTTTTGCAAAGAAAAATAAGTACACACACAGACTCAGAGAGCATACCTGCGAATTGAATCTGCAATAACATGCAAGCATACTGAATGGAAATTCATATCTTCTGCTTTTCTGTAGACTGCATGCAAAATATAAATGCAACATAATCCAAAGAAAAGATAAAAATATCAAAATCTATTAAACAACTGAAGCAGTTTCTATAACAGTAACAATCATTATAACCATATGTATAATATGCCAAAAATTCCCATCAAGGATCAAATTGGAAAAGCACCATGTTTTACAGTGTACCACTCATTATACTTGAATAATGCTATTCAAATAAGCGCTAGTACATGTGAGCCTTTTCATATGGCTTAAAGCTCATAAAATGACTTCCTGTGACACATAAAAGTGCAGTAAGTGACTTACCAATATTAATGCGAGCATAATTCCTGAAGAACCAAACACCAATAAGATTCACCAATAAATTTGTCACCGCAGAAACAATCAAGTAATGCCTGTAAAAAGGGTTGCAATCTCCATGTTAAAGATGAAAAATAAAAGGATGAGCCACGAAGTGCACTGCACTAAATACATAGTAACTATCTTTTGGCAAGTATGTGCTTATCTATGATGCTGGATCCAGCATAATAAGTATACTGCTCCAGATATCTGCACAACCGACTTACTTGTGTTCAGATTCATCTTGTATGAATGCATGGAGTGCTTCCACAGCTAACGAGAATGACATGAACAAAAGAAACAGCTGTCTACACAAGCAGCAAAATCAAGAATATCTAGATGTTAGAGCAAAGAAAAGAAGTTTTAGTTTTATAAAGGAATTAATTGAAGAGAGTAAAAGTAATTCTTCATCAGATACACATATTCAGTGCCAAAGAAACATCCAGGGTCAATAAAAAATCATAAGACTCGGAAGCAAAACTTTACTTCCTCTCTTTTATTTGGTGAGTATCAAAGGTAAAACCCCACCCTCTTCCTAAACTATCTGAGCCAAGACATAGGTCTCATTTCTCCGAGACAAAAACAAACCAAACATCAAGTGCTGAATGCATTTTTAAGATTTATGTATACATCTATATATTGAACATCTTATTGTTTTCATGCCACTCATAACTGTTCACTATGCACCACACTCCTGATGTTTCAACCCCGCAAGCTAAAGCATATAAAACACAAAACCCAATTTATCCAACTAAAGCAAACCATTAATACACCAAATATATATCAACAATAACACCTTGGATTATCATATCTCTAATAGCACCCAAAAAAAAACCAAAAACACAAAATCCTACAGGAATTTGGCATGTTACTTACAGCATTAGTAAAAGCAGCCAACACTTCAAGCCTTTTGTACCTGGCAAAGGCATTTAGCAGTTAAAATCAGTTCCTTTAAAGACAAAGATTGATCAATATCGGGAAAAATTCACACAAACATAATTACAACCAAAATAATAACTAACCCATAAGTGTAGACATGATCAGACTTTCTCCTAGAAGCAGCCATGGCAAACAACGAAAACGTTAAAAGCCCACATCCAAATGTCAAATGAAACGCATCAGATACCAAACCTGCAGCAAGACCCCATAAAACAAAAATCAATCAAAACAGTGTTCTGATTGAAAGACCTAAACCCAAAACTGACTCAATTCCTCACCGACACGGCCTGTAAAGAGTCCGATCGCCAATTCAGCAGTAGAATACGCAACATTAAGCGAAATCATCAAGAAAAGTCTTCTCATTTGTCTACTCCCAGACCTAATAACCCTAAAAATCGAAAGCACGGAATCCAAATCCGATAGTTTCCTCTTTGGGTCCTCAAAAATGGTGTCGTTTTGGTAATCAAAAGAATAATCAATCTCCGGTGGAATGTCAATGCTTGAAACGGTGCGTGAAAGCAGAGGCTTTGTTGCATCATTCGTGATGATAGAAATTGGGGTTTTGGGTTCTTGTGATTGTTGGTGAAATGAAGATTGGCGCCAATAAGCGTACCTGCGATCGCTTGTACCCAATCCAAAATCAACATCATCTGGATTTCTGGGCGTCTCCATTTTGGATAAAAAAAAATGGGGGAGCTGTAGACAAAACCGTAACTTGTTGGATTGGAGTCTGGTTTTTTATTTCAAATCAAGTTTGTGAATTCCATTGATTAGCAATCACGGACTTGAAACCCCAAGATCAGACGTTAAGAACGTTGCAGTTTGGGTTTTGAATAAAGTTTGGTTGAGGAAAAAAAAAAACCTAATTTTTAGTGAATTTGAGGGGAGAGAGAGACTGCTACTTAGCAAAGTCAAAGTGAACAAGTTAGACTTGTGTTACGAGAGTATGGAAGTCTCGTCTGATCAGTCCGACAGTGGGGTCCATTTAACTAGAGTTAATCGATTTTTTTTTCTTTAACACAGTTGAAAAATATGAAGAAAAAAATTAGAGAAGAAAATCATTTTAGAGAATTGTAAAAGGTAATTGCAACTCCTAAATAAATTCTACGACTCTTTTAAAAGAATAGCTAAGGTAATTTTAAAATTTAAATTTAAAAAACAATTATTCTCATACAACAATAAATGATTTATTTTTATATAAACTCTACATAAATGTTATATTCTTATACAAACTTTACAGGTAAAAAAACTATGTTTGAATTAAAACTATTTTGAAAAAAAATAGAATAATTTAATTAAGATAAAATCACAAGTTAGACGGCTAATTGGTCTATGGTTACGAATCAACCCTGCTAGTTCAGGTCAAGTTTTAAAATAGTGATACAGAAGGCTTCATAGTATAAGGCAATGTTGTGGTATTATCAACTCTGCGGGGACTTTGAGCCAGAAGCTCCATTCCAAACGAAAGTTTTGAGGATGATAGAGAACCATTTTCAAACAGGCGAGATAGAAGAACATGTGAACTAAGAGGAAGCCTCGCTTACAAGTTTTTATGCAATGCACAATAGTAAAGCACATTTCTGTACGTTTAGGATGGAATGTAGGATGTAGCTAACAATCAAACACAAGTTACACATTTGCAAATGAAAAAATGGCCTCTTCAAGACTCTCCGGTTGCTGAAGGATCCATCTGGTGTCATTAGACGGTTGCTTCAATGCATCGAGCAGCTGATCCCATCACATACTCAGCCTCCACCATGGATTTGAAAAATCAAAGAATGTCAATCCCAGCTATTAAACATTTTATGCTTCAATCTGTTAATCACCTCATGTGAAAAGGAAAACAGATCCCCATTCTCAGGACTGCAAATGATGATCAAGTGTATAGGCATGGGTATCAGAAGGGCTCGAGCCAGGCCTGCAAAGAAGTATCAGAAGACTTGAACAAGCATGATCGTGCTTAAATAAATAATAATTATCTAGTACGCTTAACAACCAGGATTCTACAAAGAAAGAACAAACACTATCTAGAATATTAACAAACACTATCTAGAATATTAACACCACTGAACAATAAAGAATGCTATGGAAAAGAACTTAATAGAACCTACACATTGTAAATTCCACCTCGCAAAAGCCACATTCAAATATGAGGAGCCAGAAAAGGTGTAGTGAACGAATAATATGAATTAAAGCAAACTGAAAAGAAAAGGACACTTCTGGCGCTAACTCATTTTGCAAAAAAAAAACAGAGGTTGTTCACGTAAAAATTCAGCCTTGTTCCCCAGCTAAAGATTGGCACGCAAATTTTGTCATGTCAGCTGAAAGAATAATCAAAAGATTTATGAAGAAAGAAAGAAAAGGTGTCTGTCATTCACGAATAATCAAACTCAGCCTTGTTCCCCGGCTAAAAACTCAGCCTTGTTCTGTTATTCAATATTTTCTGTTCTTCCATAAAAATTAGAAAAAATGGGAGTACTGACAACACCTAAAAGTGCCTACAAGTGCCTACCTGCCTCCAATACCACCACCACCATCATAATAATCCACAACAAACACCTCTGAAACTTACATGAACACTGTTTTATCAAATCATTGTTGCCTTCTGCCATAGCATTTACAACAGAGCAGAACAGCAAAAAACAGGTCAAGCCGCACATGTGGTTGAGACAATGGACAATCCCCACCCCCCGGGCACAACCCATGGCTGTCTGGCTTTGAGATTAGAATCCATTTTCACAGTTCACTTAAGCTTCTGATGCAAAAATGCATAATAAAGTACCTCTTGTTAATCGTGCCATAGTGAAATTTTCGGCTTCCAGCTTTAACATCTTCAATGTACTGCAACGATAGGAAATTAGATATACGAGTGACAAAAGCAAGTGCATGAAAAAACTGTGTATTGCTAAAACAAGGCTCTTACCAACTTTAAAGTAACCACCATTGATGAAAATGCCAAGGAATCCAAAGGTAAATCATCAATTGAAAAAAGTCGGCACTCCAATGACTCTGGACCAGGTGAAAAGTGGGGCTTCTTCAACTTTGCCAAGAAAATTATGTAAGTCTGCTCCAAACAACAACAACGACAACAAACTTAGAAACCTTAAGCAAGGTCATAGAAAAATCAATATGAGAAATGAGGGGCATCTCTCCCTTACTTGGCCAATACGAGGGATGTCCAATTGAGCAAAAGGTGACACGACTTCCACTTCTGCACGTGCTTCCTCCCAGGTTTCCCTGATTGCCCCTTCTGCAGCAGACTCACCAATTTCCAGGTAACCAGCTGGAAGGGTCCTATTTCAGCACAATCCAATTATCTGGGTTACCCATTATGGATAACAAAAGTATAGAAGCTAGTTAAAATGCAAAGCAGAAGGGACCAAGTAACATATGGAGAAAATTCTTTTTTTTTTCTTTTTAACTACTTGAGAGTTTCTGTTTAGAGAGAGCATGCAGTGGTTCCATTCTGTACCAAAATTACAATTTCAGTTGCATACCAGAGGCCATGTGATGGTTGGATGTTTCGCTTGCAGAGTAGGACCTTGTTATCATGCTCAATGATGCATCCCACCACCTATTCAAACCAGTTTACAAAAGAAAACAATAATTCCATTACCTTTAAAACAAAGTAATTATTCATTGAAAGTGCAATGCCAAACAAACTGGAGAGAAAACTAAGAACATATACCGCGTTAACAAAACATGTTTAAATTATGCTTTACCAAGAATCAAATGGGATACAAACATCGCAAGGTTTTCAGATTCATGCCTACAATGTTTTTCCTTGTTTTCAGTGCTTGTTAAAGCAACCAGCAGAGTTAAAATAATCCACACACAATTCCACTATTTTATGACTCAGGGAGTCAGGGTTCAACAATTTATTCTCCCTGGAAACCTTTTTGCATATAATCTCTAGTCCACCAAAAGTTCTCTGAAGATTGCATTGTCACTTTGTCTAGCATCCACGTCACATGAATCCTTTTGTAGTGTCACATGTTTTTGATTGATAATCACAATGCTGATATATGATTGAATATTTAAATTGTTGCTGAAAGAATAATTGAAGCTAGCTAGCACATGTACGTTACATTAAATGGAGATACCTGACCAGCTGTGGTGCAAACCAGGATGCTAAAATTAATTTTAGAAGAAATATCATGATATGCAAATGAGTAAATTTTCCTCAGCAATTTCAGCAGACACATTCAATCATACAAAACAACAGAAACATACATGACAATTTTAGTTATAATAATGAATGACCGTACCATTTTAGGGTTTTGATAGGAAATTTTCTCACAAAGTGTGCAAATGGCTCTCATCTTTTCCTCGCCATCAGGTATATCATGTTTTGTCTGGCCACCACACCACTGACAGAAATTGATCTTGCGAGCACTTCCCTGAAAACAGATTTCATTAGAAAGGTATAGGATTATGTGAATGCAAGTGCCTTGAATAAGACTGGGAAAAAAAAAAACCCACTCGCATCAACAATCACTGATAACCTGATCAAATTGATCTAAGTCACAACATCTCTTTCTAAAATCTTGTTAAGAAACTTGAATAAGAATACAATACAAGTGATGTTCAAAGAAGGATACAATACCATATGAGCCAAGTTATTTGATTGTTCCTTTTTTGCCATGTGATTTAAACAAATAAGCAACTCAACATTTACCACCGATAAAAACAAACAAAACATAATCGAATTCCAGAACACTGAAGGCAAACTAACAAAAACAGATGCAAGAGACGGACTTTAAGCGCATAATCAAGAAAAAATGTCAATCACGAATCCCAATAATTATCCAATTTATCTACGAATTCGATAAGAGTATCAGGATTTCAACAAGAAGGAAAAAAAACTCGGAGAAACTCACAGATGACTGAACAGCAACAGATGAAGAAGAGGTTCCATCCATCTTAGACTCAGACGGAGTTGAGTGAGCACGAACAGGTCCCAAAGACCGAGTCTTTCGAGTCAAAAACATGAAAGGATTTGTGGGTCTGGTTATTGGAGAAGAACAGGATAATGGTTTGGCGGAGGTTGAGACAAAAGCATTAGTTTTAGCGGCATGTGGTGGTTTCAGTCTATAATAATAAGCCACAGAACCAAGATTCTGTATTGCTTTTAGCATTGAAAATCTCACCAATTTCTTGTCTTTGTAACAAAAATCTTGAGGTATGGTGAGAATTGTTTAGCAAGTATGAATGATTGTGTTTGGTAGGTGTTCCAAGGCGAACCCGCGTTGCCACGGTTAACTTCGGTCTGGTGTGTTTCTGAGTACAGTACAGTTACTACAATACACAGAATGAAAGATAAGAAATTTCATTTTGATCCTCCAAATATTGATTTCATTTTTCTCATGGGGAATAAATTTCGTTTGGGTTCCACAATCGGTTAATGATAGTTTTTGAATTTAAAAATTCCTCATACTACTTTCTATATTTTATATCATCATTATAGTTATCGCCATTGTTAAGTTCTTTGACACGCTCACTGTATATAGTATTTTATTAATTAATACATATCTTGATCTTTAAGATTTTTATTTTTATCCTTCTATTTTATTTAAATGATATTTTTTATCCTTTTACTTTATATTAAATATTATTTAGTTTTTAAATAAATTCTTTTTCAATTAAATTCCTACTTGTCAATTCAATTCTTAAGTTTGGTTAAAAAACATTGGATTAAATATTAATTCCAAAAACTACAAGGACTAATTAAATTATTATCTTGATATATTATTAAATAAAAAATTTAAAAATTAATCGTTATTATATTCTTAAATATCTTAAGTAGTTTTTGTTTTTGTATGTAATTTAAAAATACATTTCACATGTAAGAATATCAAATTGATTGGTTTTTTTAATATTATTTTTATAGTTTTGATAAGTTGATATTAAAAATAAAATAAATTTAAAAAATTATTTTAATATATTTTTAAAAAATATTAAGAAATGACAATATTAGACACAACAGTCACCTCCAAGGTTCCAACCGAGGGCATTGCCAAGTTGTTTTAAAAAAATATATTTTCTTGTTTTCATACTGCTTTCCTGGTGAGGTTTTATAATTTTATTTGATTTAGATTTTCATTAATTAAATCAGTTTTGGCTATTAATTAAAAAATTTTGCATGTTTATTGACACTCAAGATTTATTGATCAAATTTTTGTTTAACTGTAATTTTTTTTTTAATTTAACGTGAGTGTTCGGGCCAGTTTGCGCATACCTCGACTAATTCCACATTCCTTGAAGTTTAACCGTAACTTTAAAGCTTGAAGAACCCTAGTTTTTTTTCATCACTATCCGTTCCGTCAAACTGGCGAATCGGTGTTCTAAAATCTAAATTTAAAAATTGGGAATTTATAATAATACATTGAACAATTTGTTGCCATCACTAGACGGTTATTGCATTGTGCACCTACACGGGTCCAATTACATAAAATCCATTACCATCTCATGCAATTTTATCGGTCGCAAAATTCAATAAAAAATTGTTCAAAACTACATAACACTATCTATCGGCATTCCCTTGGAAACTGCAGCCACTTGATTGGATGTAGTTTGGGCTACAGAAGCTCAGAACAATCTTCAAGCTGCAGTCAACTTATCACATAAAGATTGATATGCTGCACTGCACAGTTTGAACTTTTCCTCTGCAACAGCCTGTTCACATATGTTGATTAATTGTGTTGTCAATAGCACTTAATTAGATCTGATTAGAGAAGTTGTGATGCATGATCAGTGTTCCTTCAGGAAAAGAAATTTTTTGTACTCCAAGACATAAGTTCTGTTATGAAGCCACTGGAATTGAAATGTACAAGCTGCCTTTTATTAGGGGTGTATCATGACATTCTAAGAACATGTATATATATATATATAAAGCTTTAAGAGATTTGACCCCATGCTGTGCAAAAACTAGATATATATGCCAGGGCCTAAACTATGGTGGGAGAGAGTACCTTTGAGGAGCCCTGGTGACGATCTGGATGCCATTTCAATGCACATGACCGATATCTGAAATGGAAAATCATGTGTAAATAAAGAATAAAAGAAACTTCCATTCGTTTGGCAATTGTTATGCTCTAGAAAAATAGCAACCAGTCTAGTGAGAACTCACGCATTTTTGACATCTTCAAGTTTTAGGGGACCATAAGCTCTCAGTCCAAGAGCAAGCCTATCTGAGGCAAAATTTGACTCCAAATCGTTGGAATCAGATTCTGATGAGTAATCATAATCCTCTTCAACCCGATATCTCCAATTCTTCCCATAGCTATAAGAGTGGTAGTCAGATGAGTTCTTCCATTGGGGATTCTCATCACTGACGAAGGACCAGTAAAAGTATCGATTCCCACCAAATGTAGATCGGAAGATGTTGTCAACATCAGCATTATCTTCTTCACAAAAGTGAAAACCTTCTGAAAAGAGTTGAAAATTGTATAATTTCTCATGCAACTCTAGAAGGGTGATGAGGAATTTAAAAACCACATATAGCACGAGTAAATTGATAAAATATCTAAATTTTCCCATTTGATGCATGAATAAGAACACAAGAATATATAAAATTAGTTATAAATGAAGTATGGTATTTTGAGGAGTGCATGCAAAACAATACACAAAAAAATACCCCCGTGCAGACAATTTCAAGCTAGTAGATCACAAATACAGCGACCATTTAACAGTCCAACACTGAAATGCAAATGCTTCATGGAGAAAAACATTCAATGGGATATGTAAGTCAAAAGGATAGGCATGTTAAATTAGGGGATGCCTGTTTCAAGATTAAGAAATAGCGGTAAATTGTCACAAGAAAGCTAAAGTTAGCGTTAAAGGTGTTGGCAAACGCAAGAATAAATTGTTAATCATAAGAAGGAGAGAGAATAAAATTTCATAATACTGTAGTGAGGAGTGCGGGGGTGAAAGAACACCCCTGCCTCCCAGGTAACAATCATTCCCCTTGTGGCATAGGGAGTTGATGTTACCCTAAATAACTCTTCCTCCCAAAAAAACTCAATCAAACAAGGAGAATAATAACTGAGGCAGTCAATCTCTCCCCTAACCCCTACACCAAAGTGTAAATACTTCATGGTACGTACTTTTACCCCAACTCGTGGTTCTCCGATTGTCATTCATGTCCTTTCTTGATCCCTTAGAGTATTGTTGTCTAAACCATGAGGGGCCGCTACTTGAAGATGGATCTTCCTCATCAAAACCATCATGCCAACTCTACAATCCAGATGAAAAAAATTTAAAAATTACACCTTGCTGTCCAGGAATATAATTAGAATGGAAAAATAACAAAATTTGCACCCACTTAAATTTCCAATATAAAATGAATTTCAGAAAATAGACCACCAATCTGTGAAATTAGAAATGAGCTGCTCTGTCACAATCAATTCTGCAAATCATGCTGAAATAAAAGAAGCAGTCTCAGAGAGGGAAGCAGCACAACAAGATTGCAAAGTACTTCTCACTCATGAACATGTATATTCGACAAATATTTCTCAAAGAAAAAGTACTTCTGCCTCCTGTTCAGTTTTTTCTTAATTAGTTTGGGAGGAGATAACTTATCCTCCAGTGCATTCCTTTCTTTCCATATCCAAAAACTTAATATTTTTTAAAGTAGCAATGATTTGAAAATGAAATAGAAGCAAGTTTTGTTTATTAAGTAAAGCATGTGAAAGTTTGTAGCTTTCGTTGTTGATTCCTTTAAGCAGCACTTTAGTTTTTGCAAGTTCTTAACAAACAAACAAAACCCAAAGCCATGGATCAACAACCAGGATCCAAAATGAGCTGTATCTGGTACAGTATAATTTGGAATTATATCCAAGATCACCAAGAAACCAGCAATACCAAAATCATATAAATCACATGACCAAATTATTAATCTCAGCAATTTGAACGTAATATATGAACCAATTCCCTAAACTATTCAACAAAATACCAACCTACATAAAGTAATAGCAAGTTCAAGACTTCTACAATATGAAAAAGGTAAACCTGACATGACTGCACTATTTGCAAAAAGGTTATTTTTCCTCGGTTGACATTATACTGGACAGTGTTATTGGTTCCCATTATTTCAAGTAATCAAGTTTGACATTACCTGACACTCAATTCTAAAATATTTTTAAAAAATTCAAAAACAAAAGGAAAAACAAATTAAAAAATGTGTTATCAATGCATTTTGGCCATTCACATGCCAATTTTGTGATTTTTTATTATTTTATCTTGTTGATGTCTTCTCCAAAAAAATCAAAAATATATTTTCGACGCATTTGCATTCATTTTGTAATTTTCAACGTCTTTTCAAAAAACTAAACTTCAAAACTATGCTTTCAACATATTTCAACCATTAACACATCCATTTTATAATTCTTAATTTCTTTTCTTATTGAATTAACGTTAGTGTTCTTTTCTTAAATAAAAAACAAAATACAAAAAAAAAGTGAAAATAAAAAACCAGAACATGGAACAAAATAGATAAGGATCTCAAGTGCAAAACAAGAAAAAAAATGAACCAAAACAAAATTGAGTTACATGGAGGCCATATAACTAAGCCAAAAGATGACAAGATTGGTGAACTATAAATAGAAGAGCAAATAGTGTGATAGAGAGAGGAGATGAAAAAAAAAAACATAAGACAAGAGCTGAAATTTGAGAACCCACAAATAAAAAAAAAACCTAACATCTCTCCCAAACAACCCAAAACCAAAAGCAAGAACCCTAGTCACATCTCAGCCTACCTCACCATATTCCTGCCAACCACCATCATTCTGGCTACCACAATAGCAACTCTAACCTTCCTCTCGTCTTTACTCGTCAATCGGCTAACTTCTCTAGCCTCCTTCATTGAAAAATACCAAAATAAAGTGAGAAAAAAAGTTGCTGGAAGAAGAAACAACAGCCAGCCGAATCTTCCCAGCATCGGATCTCACCAGACAACCAAGAACCCTAGTCACTCACCAGCCAGAGGTGACTTACACCTTGACCAGTTGGAGGAAGAAAAGGAAGTGATGCAGTTAGCCACTCTCCTCTCCCCTTCAATAATCTCAATGACATGTCGCAACCCAGGCTGTCCGAAGAAATAAAAAACATCAGGAGCAAAAAAAGCTGAAAATTTCCAGCCACCGATCTTCTCCTATGAATAACAGTGACCGACACCTCTACCACCAGGAGAAAAAAGATGAACTGGTGTAGCCTGCAGACATAGCCACTCTCCTCTCCCCCCAAGCATTAATTAAAACGACGCAACACAATCTGAGCCACCGCTGCAAAATTTTCCAGCTTTTTTTTGCCACTTCCACCTCTTGTTTCAACCACTTCCAGTTCACCTCATTCACTCCAAAAAGTTCATTTCGAACACTAAACATACTGTGAATGATAATTTTGGTTTATGGTGGTGATTTGGATGTGTATTTATGATGAAATTGTTGGGTTTGGATAAACTTTGAAATTGAGGGTGTACATAAACATTTGAATTGCTTGTGTTTATTTTTTAGTATGATGTTTTTTTTGTGGATAAACATATATTGCAATGTGTTTTCCAGTTTTTGGTTTTTGTGCATCTAGGCCAAATCCTTCAAAACTTGCATCTTGCTCATGTTTAATGTTCTAGATCCTATTTCAAATAGATGAACCCGTGACCGACACTATTTGGATAGGACCGGGGCATACAATCTTCATTCATTTAGAAAATATTGCGAGTAAATCTTGGATATAGGATAAATAAACCTTAACAAGACATTATCTATAGACTCTTCCTAGAATTTGAGTTGGGTTCAATGAGTCCAACATAAGCCCATTGGTTATGTATTAGCTCGACTTGACAAACAATTAGCACAAGTTACGATCAAGAGTCACCAGCTATAGACATGTCAATTAACCAAGTATTATCAAAATACAATAACTAGAAGTTGCCAAAGATGAACCATACCATATAATGGTTAGGCTTAAACCAATCTTCCAAGGTTTAACTAAATGTAGTGGGCCCACTATCACCCATAAATAAGACTACTGATAGATTAGGCATAACAGGCTGTTATGAATAAATGACAAGAGTAGCAATGCAACTTATTTCAAGTAGAATGTTATAGGGTGATAGTATCTTCACTTTAACATAACTAGTCTCTTACTTTGGAACTCTGAAGAGCAATTTAGGTTTTTTTAAAATCATAATACTAAGTGACGACTCTTTTTTAATATAAGACATTTTCCCCCTCACAAAAAAAAAAAAAAACTATTTTCCTCTTTCTATGAAAGATAATGGGTTGTCGCAATATTGGAAGCAACAAATCATCAATTAACTAATGAGTGATCTTCTCTCACTTTAAACATCAAAGTTTTTTTTACCATTCCTGCGATCTCTCATCAATAAGAAAACTTCAAATGTTCTCATGGAATTCACTTAAAGACTCAACCATCTTTTAAAGGATTCTTATGCATTATAAGACTTCAAACCAATCACCCTCATTCTTCTCAATCTATTTTGTAACTTTAAACCAACCTTACACCATTAGTTCAGCTTCCTGCTCTCATGCATCAATTAGCTTTTGATCTGCTAAGAATTGCCTTATTCTCTCCCTTGACCTTTCAATGTTTTTCCCAAGATTTATACAAGATACCTCACCCATACAAAAACACCCTTCTTCAAGGAAAATCAATAGCTTCTTAACATTTGTAAATCACTCTTAGACCTTCTATTCAACTTCCTTCCCTCGTATCCTTGTAACTTGTATTCTCCCAAGCACAGCATCAGATTTTGGTTTAACAATCAATCTGTACAAATCTCACCTCCTAAAGAAACTCAACAGCAGAATACTAGAGGTTATCAAAATAGGATTTCAAGTAGGACACAAACGGGAAATTTCAGACATCGTGGGAACATATATTTTACAGTAATCAACCCTAACCCCACCCTCTGAAAAACAAAACACACACACACAAACACTGAAAGACCATATCTTAAAATAACACACATATAGCCAATCCCACTTTTGTACTGATTACAACAAAGCTTGAGAGACAAATATTCTAAATCAGCAGACTCATCAATTAAGAAAGCATGAACTCCTTGGAGATGATAAAACAATAACAGAGTATATAGCAAGTTGCCAACGTCAGGAAGGAACCTGAAATAGGTGATCTGCATAAGAACCGATATTATGCAGTAACGCTTCCTTTGCATTTAACCTACTGGACCTCCTAGAATAATTGTTGGATCTATAACTCTGCATTGAATGAACAGTTTCATTCAGCAAGAGAATATGTTCAACTTATCAAAAACAGGAGAGAATATTTTCATTTCAAACCATGCAGAAAGAGGAAAAATATAAAACTTTTTTAAGTAAATAAAGAAAAAGAAGCCAGTGATTGGACTTCTTATCAAATACGATGTGCTCAGTAGATCTATCAAAAAGTGCATAGATAGAAAATTCTAAACAGAAAAATAGATCACTAATTTGAACTTTTATAATGAATAGAACATTCTAATAAATACACGTACACCCTAACTTTTCAAAATATAAAGGTTGTCTATTAATCATAGACTTCACAACTCAATCCATAAACATAGACTATTGACAGTGATTTAGATCAACTAACCTCTCCAACCTTTATGTCATTGCTACTCCATCTATTAGCATTGGTTAGAGGGACAAGCCAAACTTGATATAGTGTAGAGACTACAATATAAATTTTTAATTTTAAGATACCATTTTGTAAAATATCATAAAAACCAAATTGCATAAAACATGATTTGAACTTTAAACCTTTTTTATTAACTAAAAAGTAACTTACCAACTCAAAAATAATAATACATGTGATGCAATTTAGTTTTGACTGGATTAGTGTTCCCGCACTACCACACTACACCATGGACCAGATCATTTTTTTTAGCATAAAAAAAAGCTCAAGAGGCATGAGAGCATTTTATCGGACCAGATCAATTATTTTAGCATAAAAAAAAGCTAGGGAGGCACAAGAGCATTTTTAAAAAGCAAATAAAAAAAATCTACAACTCGGTTCAAAGAACTAACGAAGTAAAATAAGCTGGTATCATTTAATTAAATAATAAAAGAAAAGACAATGACAATTAATTGACCAGATTCAAAAAAAAATAAAAAGCAGCTTTCATGAGAACTTGAAAAAAAATAACGCCAGCCAAAAGAAAAAAGGTGAAAAAGCTCAATTCCTAGCCAACTTAATGCAAAAGAATAAAATTGAAAAAAAGGGAGTAAAGTCAAACCGAGCACGCATGTCAAATCTGCAACCCAAAACATGAGACCATGACACCAATAAAAAGCAAAAAAAAAAAAAGATGAAGCCCAATACACAACAAATCCAATGTAAAAAGAATGAAATTAAAAAAATCCAAAAAAACCAGCAAACTGTGTAAGCCAACAAAATTTCATGACCCGGATCATATAAATGAGATAACTTAGGACCTGTTTGGGAGTGTGGTTGCGATTGCTTTTCAAAGTGTTTTTCATGCTGAAATGCATCAAAATGATGTTTTTTCATTTTTAAAAAATCATTTTTGAGATCAGCGCATCAAAACGATCCAAAAAATAAAATAAAAAATAATTTTTAGCAAAAAAAAAAATTGAATTCTTTGGAAACGCGGGTTGGCCCGCGTTTCCAAACGCTCCCTTAAAAAAGGGCAAATCAAGATAAATTACGAAGTACAATCCTAAAACAACTTAATGTTGAAAGGCGAAACCAAAATAATATTAATTTTTTTATATAAAAATAAACGACCTCTAAAAAAAACTGAGTGAACTTGTACTAACCTGTCAAATCTATGGTTCAAGTGATAAGATCAGAATAACTAAATAGAAAGGAAATCGAATAGAATAAAATCATGAAATCCTAGTCTTACAAAAAAATATAACACCAACGTTAGGATGCAAATGAAAAGGAAACTTGGTGTAATAAAACCTAAAAAAACGAGGTTAACTCAGGTTAAGTTTTAAAACACGTGACTCAGGTCATGAAATGAACCCGTAAGTCAATATCATTTGCGATCATGATTCAAAATCTTGGTCACATCATCCAAATTTTCTCTCCTTAACATTTACCAACACCGTGAATGTCTATCTGATAATATCTCAATCCCTTGAACTCATTTTCCTAAATGATACAACAAAAATGCTAAATGTGAGTATCATACAAGAGCTACTAAATATGAGTATCATATAGGAGTTGTGGGTCATTTCATTGACCATTATTAAGGGTTCAAGAAGTAGGTAAACAACATGATCTACAGTGAATAGCTATCATTTGAAGAGAACAATGGTGAATATAGTATAGTCACAAGAGGTTTTGGGATTGATGAACAGGATAGCTCAATTTTTTACCCCTAATTCCTAAATATTTTTCAAAAATCCAAAAAATATGTTTTCGATGCATTTTGGCCATTCACACACCCATTTTATGATTTTTCGACTATTTTTTCCCTTATTGATGTCTTCTCGAAAAAATCATAAATTCAAAAATATATTTTCGACACATTTGCGTCCATTTTGTAATTTTCAATGTCTTTTCAAAAAATCAAAATTCAAAAATATGTTTTTGACGCATTTCATCCATTAACACATCCATTTTGTAATTTTTTATTACTTTTCTTATCGAATTAAAGATAACATTGTTTTTTAAAAAACAAATACAAAAAAAATATGAAAATCAAAATAGAGACAAAATGGACAAGGAACTAAAGTGCAAAACACAGAGAAAAAAAAAAGGACCGAAACAAATTTGAGTTACTTAGGAACCAAGTAACTAAAAAAAGAAGACCAAATTGGTAGGCCATAAATAAAATAAAAGAGTGAATAGTGCGAGAGAGGGAGGAGATAAAAAAAAGAAGAAGAAATCAAGCCTCTATAAGTGAAAAGACAGAAAAAGAGAGCTGAAATTTGATGAGCCACACACAAAAATAAACCTAACATCTTCTCTCCTGAACAACCCAAAACCAAGAACCCTAGCTACATCTCAACCTACCTCACCAAATTCAGCCAACCACCATCATTTCGGCCACCACAACAACTTCTTTAACCTTCATCTCTCCTTGTCATACAGCCAACTTTCCTAGCCTTCTCTAATCGAAAAACACCAAAAAAAAAGAGAAAAGAAGATGTCAAGAGAAGAAACAAGAGTCTGTTGAATCTTCCCAGCGTTGGATCTCACTCATCAGCTGGAGGTTACTTACACCTCCACCACCATAAGGAATCATAGGAAGTGGTGCAGCCTACGAGCATAGTCAATCTTCTCCTCTCCCCTTCAATAAGCTCAATAATGCATCGCAACCCAAGCTGTCAAGAAAAAACAGCTTTGGGAGCCAAAAAGATTGAAACTTTTTGGTCACCGATCGCCTCTAAACGATGGTGACCGACACCTTCACCACCAAGTAGATGAACCCATGATGGACACTATTTGGGTAGGATTGAGGCATACAATCTTCATTCAATCCGTAAATATTGCAAGTGAATCTTGGATACTATAGGATAAATAAACCTTCATAAGACATTATCTATGGACCCCTGTAGGATTTGGGCTAAGTTCAATGAGCTCAACATAAACTCATTGATTATTCATTAGCATGGCTTAACAGACTATTAGTCACAGGTCATGATCAGAGTCACCAACTATAGACATGTCAATTCACTTGGTATTATCAAAAGATAATAACTGTGAGTGACAAAGATGAATTAGACCATGGAATTGTTAGCTTAAACCAATTGCTCAAGTTTAACTCATTGCAGGAGACCCATTATCACTCATAAATAAGAATGTTGGTAAATCAGGCACAACAAATTGTTAGGAATAAAAGACAATTAATAAGACAGGTTATCTCAGGTCGGATGCTTTAGAGTATCCCTTATCTTAGAATTCTAAAAAACAGTTGAAGTTTTCTAGTAACTATAATACTTAGTGGCGACTTCTTTTTAATATAAAACCTTTCTCCCTCTCATAAAAAGACCACTTACCCCATCCTAGAAAAGAGAGCAAGTTGACACGATGTTAGTGCGACAAAGTTCACCAATTAGCTAATGAAAGATCTTTTCATACTCTAAACGTCTGAGGTTTCTTCTACCATTCCTGAGATCACTCATTAAGAAGAAAACTTCAAATATTCTCATGGAATTCACTTGAAGATTCAAAAGGATTATTCTGCATTGTAAGACTTCAAACCAATCACCCTCATTCTTCTTGATCTATTTTGTAACTTTAAACCAACCTTATACCATTGGTTCAGCTTCCTACCCTCATGTGTCAATTAGCTCCTAATCTGCTAAGAATTGCCTTATTCTCTCCCTTGGCCTTTCAATGTGCTTGTCTCGATATTTATACAAGATACCTCCCTTGTACAAAAACCCCTTCTTCATTTAGATAAAAGGAAAATCAATAGCTTCTTAATATTTGTAAATCACTCTTAGACCTTCTATTCAACTCCCTTCCCTCTTATCCTTGTAACTTGTATTCTCCCAGACATAGCATCAAGCTCTAGTTTATCCATCAATTTGTACAAATCTCACCTCACAAAGAAACTCAACAGCAGAAAACTAGAGGTTATCAAAATAGGATTTCAAGTAAGACACAAAGGGGAAATTTCAAACATCATGGGAACGTACATTTTACATTAACCAACCCCAACCCCACCCTTGGAAAAACAAAACACACAAACACCGAAAGACCAAATCTTAAAATAACACACATAAACCAGTCAATCCCACTTTTGTACTGCTTACAACAAAGCCTGGGAAACAAATATTCTAAATCAGCAGAATCACAATTGAGAAAGCATGAACTCCTTGGACATGATAAAACAATAAGAGTGTATATAGCAAGTGGGCAATGTCAAGAAAGAACCTGAAATAGGTGGTCTGCATAAGCACCGATATTACGCAGTAATGCTTCATTTGCATTTAACCTCCTGGACCTCCTAGAATAATTGTTGGATCTATTTCTGGATCTATGACTCTGCATTGAACAAGCAATTTCATTCAGCAAGAGAAATGTGCAATTTATCAAAAACAGGAGAGAATATTTTCATTTCACACCATGCAAAAGGGGGGGAAATATAAGACTCTTTTTAGTAAATAAAGAAAAAGAATCCATTGATTGGACTTCTTATCAAATACGATATGTTCAGTAGATCTATCAAAAAGTGCAAAGATAGGAAATTATAAACAGAAGAAAAAAATAGAGGGAATCAAACTTTTTGAGAACGTATCTTACTACTTGAATTAGACTACCAAGAACATGTTGTTTAAAAGATCATGGAAATGCGCCGAAGAACAAAACTTTTTGAAAACTTAGTGTACCAGACCAAAAGAATACACCAGTATGTTAATCGTGAGACAGGACTTTTGCAATATAAAATGGAACACCTCTTAAATTCATATTATTCACAGATTGTGGCCAAGAAAATGACTCTCCCTAAACCCTAACATTGGGAAAGAAAGGGAATTATTCAACAGATTCAGATTAATGTTTCAAACAAATGTCACTACCGAGTGCCCACACACGCTCCAAATGAAGTTCATTTAATCGTTATAATTATGTACCACAATTCGTTATTTCTTCCTTCTAAATATCAAACTTAATTTCCAGACAGAAACATAGAGGCGGTTTGTTCAGTTGATGAAATGGAGGAAAAGAAGCAATTCTGGCCAGTTTTCTAAGTAAAGCTTAAACATTTACGATATAAGTCTCTCTGGTTGCTAAGGAAAAACAAAATATGAAGCAAGATTGAATTGTATCTTTCGACATTTCTGTCTGCCAAGTTAAAAAGCAAAACGTTAAGGTCTTTGGGTATCATATTTTTCCTTATAAATCAATTTTTCACACATTTTCCTTCTCAAAAGACAAAATTATTTAAAGGGCCAATCAACAAGATCAAAAACTATACCCCAATCAACAAGATCAAAAACTATACCCCAACTCATCAAAAGCACTGAATACCACACACAAAATATATATTAAAAAAAAAAACCCAAATTTTAAAAAAATAAATCAAAGAATCCATTCCATATACATATGCACATATGAAGAGAAAGAGGTAGGGAGAGACACTAACAGCATCACAAAAACTGCGTCTTTTGCGTTCAAGAACTGGAGAGGAGTGAAAGAGAGCAGCTTGGAGCTGGAAAAGATTGGTTTTGGGGATTGAAAAGGCTGCTTTGGTGCCAAAACTCATCATCTTTGCAGAACAAATCCACCATGGAATTGTGAAACTCGCAGCTGCGAAACCAGTTATAGCTGCTTGTAGACGTCGGCGATTCCACTCGAAAAAAAAGTCATTTGATTATTTCACACATTCTGGGAAGATGTGGTTAAAGAGTAAAAGAGTAATGGTCTTGTGGTATACTTGGTATTGGGAAGCAGTGGTTAAAAAGTTTGTTTTTTTTTCTGATTTACTTTTACCATTTGAAATGTCAAGGGGGCTGTTTTTTACATGGAGGGCATTGATTTTCTATAATTAGCTTGTCTACCACGCCAAAAAAAAAAATTAGTATAGAAAATCAAAAAAAAAAAATCATAGTTGTTAAATTTGATTTGATAACAGGTTTACTGGAAAAACTGTGATATAGAGATTGATCTAAGTTGTATTTTAAAATAAATTAGTTTTAATATTGGCTTGACTAAATTTAATTAATTTAATAGGTAAATTTATGATTTGATTAACTTAATTATATTGGGTTTAGACTTGGTTACATCAATATGTAAATTTTATAATAATTTAATAACTTAGATCTTAACAATCATAAATATATTGTTCTTTCTTGTAAATATAATGCATTGGGTTTGTTTTTTTATTTCAAAATGTTTTTAAAAAAAATAAAAAATTTTATTTTTTTATTTTAAATTAATATTTTTTTAATGTTTTCATATCGTTTTAATATACTGATATTAAAAATATTTTTTAAAAAATAAAAAATATATATTATTTTAATATATTTTAAAATAAAAATTACACTTTTAAAGTATCTCGTTACATGGTAAATTTATTTCTTAAGAAAACAGAATTGCAATTAAAAATAGCACGTTGATGTTTTTAGTTCTATACAATTAGGCCACGAAATGGAAATAAAAATAAAGAACTGAATTACCAATTTATGCAGAGATAGAATTTTATCTCTTGCTCTTCTTCTTTTTATGCAAAGATAGAAATTTCGTGGAATTGAAAAAAAAGAGGCTTCTTGGATCATGACTGAATCCAATTCAAAGAATAATAATGAAAGTAATTGTTGATTTTTCCTTGGCTTTTTTTTTCAAATATAGAATTGTCTCCGATATTAAAATAAGGAGACTTGCTTAGCTCATGAATTGAAATCAAATCTATAAATAATATGGAAATGAAGGACAAGTTTTAAGCATAATTATAAGACAGGTCTCAGGAGTTGACTTAGGTGACAAGTCAAGTCAACCCAAGCTTTTTAAAATAAAAAATTGAAACAAGATAGTTTTGGTAAAAGAAAAAAAACGTCATACCGAAACGGTCAATGAATCATCAAATTGATAAAAGTCAAAGTCTTGTAAACATGGTTTGAAAAAAGAGGTATACCATCCATGCTTTGGATAAACATGTGGAGTTTTATGAAAATTGAGGATAATCATTAGCAGGATATTTATAAGGGGTTTAAAGTGTAGTTGTAATTATTTTTGAAAATATTTTTTATTTGAAAATATATTAAAATAATATTTTTTTTATTTTTTAAAAATTATTTTTGACATCAACACATTAAAATAATCTAAAAATATAAAAAAAATTATTTTTTTATAAAATACTTTGAGATAAATGAGAGGAATTGAGGTGATTATCGAAAATTTGAAATAAACAAATGAAAATTTATTTTGAAAATTTTTATGATGCTAGTAATTAATGAATTTTTACTAGGTCATGAGTTTTATTTGATCTTTCATCTTAGTAATTAATAGGAATTCACTAATTATTATTTAAATACCATAATTTTTTTATTTTTAGGGTTATTAAAGTCTAGTTAATTTTTACATTAATAGTAACAAGTGAGATCCTATTAGAATTCTTATTATTTACTTCATGGGTCCACTTTAAATAAAAATATAAATACAAATAGGAAAGATAAATTTTATGTTAAAATATTACTTTTGAGCTATGAGTTTCTTTCTCTCTCTTTTCCATGTGTTTTTTTTTTAAAACTGGACATATACATAGCTAATAACATATCGCTAATTATTTTCTAGTGCTATAGAATTTTTTAATTTTTGTTAATTTTAACATTTACAATTAATAAAACATTATAATAATGAATATGCGTACACTCTAACTTTCCAACACAGGAAACTTGTTTATAACACAGGCCATGTTTGTTTCTGGAAAATAGTTTATGGAAAATTACTTTCCAAACTTTTATGTGTTTATTTGTCATTAAAAAAGATGGTTAATGAAAAACACTTTCCGGTCAACGAAAAACACTTTCCAGTCAAAGAAAAATTTGACATGGTTTTCAGGAAAGTATTTTTCCTTTTGACTGTGTTTGTTTTCCGGAAAGTGGTTTCCGGGAAACTACTTTCCAAACTTTCATGTGTTTGTTTGCCATTAGAAAAGTTGGTCAACGGAAAACACTTTCTAGTCAAAGAAAAATTTGGCTTGATTTTCAAGAAAGTGTTTTCCTGGAAAATTTGGGCGGAAAACACTTTTCAGAAGTTGTGAAAAATTTAGAAATGTCATTATTTGCTGATTATATCAAATTTGATCCTTAAACTTTTGATTGCTATATATATTTTGTTTTGAATATTTATTTTTTAATCTCATCTCTTAAAATTTAATTTTTATATTAACTTTGGTCCTTATTTTTATAATTGCCATTTGTTTTTTTCTTATCATTTTATTGAAATTTTTTATCTATCAAATTTGGTCCTCATTCTTTTGATTGTTACTTATTTTATTTGAAATAATTTATGAAATGTTAATTATTATTATTTTAATTTCTTCGTCTTTCAATTTTTTTATTTTTTATTTTATTTCTATTATTTTGATTATTATTTATTTTATCTGAGATAATTTATGAAATTATATTTTTTTTCAATTTCATTCTCATTCAACTTTTTAATTTGTAAGATTTGTTCCTCATTATTTTAATAAATTTAAAAAA
>Ga0307515_10003282_pt1 | contig 34221 bp, 34 predicted proteins | sample 17_EM_MG_FD_194513 | JGI IMG/M metagenome (GOLD analysis project Ga0307515, IMG submission 194513) | Populus trichocarpa ectomycorrhiza microbial communities from riparian zone in the Pacific Northwest, United States - 17_EM | ecosystem: Host-associated > Plants > Roots > Unclassified | place...
AGCTACGATCTTGTCGAGCCCTGTGATGATTGACGTAGAGTAGCATCCCGGAGAAGTTGAGTAACGAGAAAAGAGATTCACCGTAAGGCGCAGATAGGAACAGACCAGCTGGCGAAATGATGTGCAAAACTGCTCCGACAAAGGCTATCTTGCTGTTTTGTGTCTCATTTCTCACCGCGATAAAGAGGCGATGTAATACTAGCACTGATAGAAGGTGAGAGACATGAGAAATGAAAACTCCTGCCCATATACAAGATTCCAGAGCGTGTTCGGGAGATGGAAAATCTGTGAGCAAGTTCAGCAATACAGATTGACATGCCATAAAAGAATACCATACATGAAGCGACAAAGGCAATTAAACGTGCGAAGACCCAACTAAATGCCCATTCCTGTTCATTAACGTATCCTCTTTCTGCAGCCTTTACAAAGTAAATAGCGTCCCATCTGACCAAATTGATGGCCAGTCGCTCACGTGTTGTACAAAATTCAGAATGAAAATTACGGTGACTCGCATGGAGGTGGTGTCCTCTGGTTAAAATGAGTGATGAAGTATCATACCCGGGTAAAGGACTTGCAACAGCGAGAAGGACTAAAACAAATTTCCATAGAACGAAAATTAATACTAGTGACTTAATTGGATCATTTGAGGGCCGGCTGAATGGTTTCCATGCAGACATGATTCGTAAAACTGATATAAAACAGCTGAATAGATCCGCGAGAGACTGAAAGACGCGAGCAAGAGTGACAGGAGCTTCAGAGGTCTGTCCCGATGGTCCGGCGCCAAACCCACATTAACTAGCGCAGAAAATAGACGAAGTCCACAAACTTTCTCACCGAAAAACTGATCTTCATCTCGACTTTTATCGCCAACCTCGACTCGTCGCCTACAAAGACAAGACGGTAAGCTTCCTTGATATTATGTTTGCATTTTGAAAGTCGCCAGTACCCAGCTGCAATGGAGAATTTACACTCGCGATCTCACATGCATGCTGCGGCGCAATACCATCGCATATTTAGCTCTGCTAGATGTTGCCGATGATGAGAATGGCTTGAGTTTGCGAGAGGCAGAAATGCTTTCTCCTACTCTTAGAGATACAGAACTACTTAGTGAACGATATTCGCTGATGGTTTTCTGTCCTCAATGACAGCCCGACGACCAAGATGCCTCCCAAAGCAAAGAAGACGGCCCCAGCGCCTTTCCCTCAGGGAAAGGCTGGCGCGAAGAAGCAGGCCAAGGTATGTCCATATCCAATGCTGCCTTTATGAAACTGAAAATTCTGATGACGAATTTCGTTCGTAGAACCCCCTCATTGAGAAGCGTCCTCGCAACTATGGCATCGGCCAGGACATCCAACCCAAGCGCAACCTCTCCCGCATGGTGAGGTGGCCCGAGTATGTCCGTCTTCAACGCCAAAAGAAGATCCTCAACCTCCGCCTCAAAGTCCCCCCTGCGATTTCCCAGTTCCAGCACGTTCTGGACCGAAACACCGCCGCTCAAGCTCTCAAGCTCCTCAACAAATACCGACCCGAGACTAAGGCCGAGAAGAAGGAGCGTCTGACTAAGGAGGCTACTGCCGTTTCAAAAGGCCAGAAGAAAGAAGATGCCAGCAAAAAACCATATACTGTCAAATACGGCCTCAACCATGTTGTCGGCCTCATTGAGAACAAAAAGGCAACCCTAGTCTTGATCCCCAACGATGTTGACCCTATCGAATTGGTTGTGTTCCTTCCCGCTCTGTGCCGCAAGATGGGCATTCCCTATGCTATAATTAAGGGAAAGGCCAGACTGGGTACCGTTGTCCACAAGAAGGTATGTTGGAATTTACACAATTGTACTTTTGCATGTTCTAACTATGGGGTTGTAGACCGCTGCTGTCGTTGCTCTTACTGAGGTCCGATCCGAAGACAAGTCTGAATTCTCCAAGCTTGTCTCTGCGATCAAGGATGGCTACCTCGAGAAGCACCAGGAGAACATTCGCCACTGGGGCGGTGGTATTATGGGCGCCAAGGCGAACGCTCGTATGGAGAAGCGTAGGAAAGCGTTGGAGAGCGCCATCAAGATCTAGATGATTGTGTGATACTGGTATGGGATTTGGGAATCCAGTGTGCTTGTCTGTGCATTTAGCGGGCGTTGAACACTTAAAAATGAGATGATCTTGTCACTTATGACGCCAATCAGCCAGCCTATGAAAAGCAGTCTTTGACCTGAATTAGTTTTAACTTGACCTGCCTCAGTCCGCCCAAGTGTACCGCGAAGGAGTTAGTGAGATGTGTTAGCGTTAATGATGCCTTTCAAGCTTTCTAGTCGATGTTCCCACCCCCCCACTGCTATCTCCGTCATCGGCCATCTAAAACGCGGCAATCGGAAGCTATCGAGCACCGTACGCACTTCTTCGCCAGTAAGTCCGTCCAACCCTTCAACATGCATTGCATACTAATATCAATAACAGACACGGGAGCGAGCGATCCTTCTCATCTCTTCAATGCGCCTCCCATCCACCGTAGTACCAGAATATCGTCCTCATCGCAACTATGCCTCTTACCATCCTCTCAGACTCAGATGTCCGCTCCCTCCTCCATTCTCTCACTAAGCAGGACATACTCGATTTGCAGCAGTCCTTAGCTGATGCTCTTCATTACTACTCTACCTCCACTGAAGAGGATGCCAATGGCTGCTGCTCTTCATATCAACCGATGCGGACAGCTCTCAAACGGAGCGATGGGCAAACAACGCTCTTTATGCCAGCTAGCAGTAACGACGGGCTAGGCGTAAAGATAGTCACGCTTTCAGAACCCTGTGGAGGGAGTATCGACGCATCCTCTATGTCTTCGTTCGACTCCCTCTCGTTATCCTCTATAAGTGCACCTTCTGCAGGTTCCTCGACTGCCGCGTTCGATGTGCCTGCCGACATCCCTCCCTCAATTAACAGTAGTCAAAGCACAAGCCCGAAGGGCTCTCTGACGCTACTTGACAAAACGGGCTCACCACGCGCCCTTGTCAACGCAGAAGAAATTACTGCCTTTCGTACAGCACTTGCATCGACAATGCTGTTCAAAAAAAGGACAAATGTCCACGATCTCGTCGTTTTTGGGGCCGGAAAGCAAGCGTACTGGCACATACGGCTAGCTCTTCTCCTTCGAGGGCCCGAAATACACCATCTCAACATTATCAACCGGACCTTCGACACCGCTCATGCGCTTATCGAAAGGCTGTACAACCCTTCCGTAACCCCCGCGCCATTCCCCACCATAAACATACCAACTGCCGAGACGACCGATCTTGCCCGACCGAATATCAGCATTATAACGTCTGCTCATAACGAGTACGCTCGCCTCCTGAAGTCTACCGTTCGCGCCTCCTCTGTCATTTTTTGTACCACGCCCTCACTGGCTCCACTCTTCCCTGCCGAATACCTAACGAATACGGAGGGGCGCAAGAAGGGGCGCTACATCGCTGCTATTGGCTCGTACAAAGCGCATATGATTGAGTTACACCCGGACATCCTGCGCCAAGCCGTCGCGCCGCAGCATGGACACCATCACCACAAGCACGCGCAGCAGGGTGGTGCGGTCGTCGTGGATAGCGTCGAGGCCTGCCTCAAAGAGGCTGGGGAAATAATTCAGGCTGGACTTGGAGGCCGTGAGGTGGTAGAGATTGGTGAACTCGTTATGCTGAAACGGGATGCGGAGCGCAAGCGGCTTCAGGCGACAGGACAGGGCACAGCGCTTGATGGGAGCGGCGTGGAGCTAGGAGAAGGGAAGAAGATGAAAGGAAGCGATGGGAAGGAGCATAAGGCGGACAGCGGGCTGATGGAGTGGCTGCAGAGGGGGAATGTGATTTATAAGAGTGTAGGGTTGGGCCTGATGGACGTCGTTGTTGGAGGGGATTTAGTGAGGCTGGCAGATGAGAGAGGAGTGGGAACGATGATTGAGAATTTCTGAAGTACGAAGAGCAGATTCTTTCCATCGACATACACGGCTACGAGTTCTGGTACTCTTATTCATGCTATTCTTGGGAATGGCTCCATCAAAGACACAATCAAACTCGTAGACTGATATACTCCAGAGTAGCATAAACGAAGGCTGACCACAGTCAATCGCACTCTCAAGGCTGCAAGTCCTTCAACTTATTTACTGTCTCAAATTTAGTACGTGGCAGAATTAAACATGGGGAATCAAACGTGGAGCCAGAAAGCAAAGGTGAGGCGCTGCAAGCCAACACGCTCCTGCTGCTTCCAACCCTTTTCATGGTCAACGTGGCACCAGATGAAAGAGGTCTGTTCAGTATTGCAATAAAGATAGCTTAGCGAAAGGAGGCATAGATGCAAAGTGAATAAAAATACCTGCGTGCGAAACCTCTTCGGTCACTCGATGTCAATGTGAACTACAAGCGGAGGACGCCAGAACATGTCAGCCTTACTATACATATCCTAATCCAGCATTGATTACAAGCTCTACCGTATTTTACCAGGGTCTGTAAAATAAGACGGCGCTTCAAGCCTTGCATGCATTCTTCCCGGACCCGCCCACCTGGACACAGGGCAGATCTCAGCCTGCTGATAGGCACACCATGACAGCTAGAATAAGTCAACAGACACCCTGGTAAAGACATTCCGCGTCACCGGTTACGCCACGAGAACAGGCAGCTCAAGGCCCAAAAGGGCGCTGGAGGCGCCGAGAACCCTAGGCGCTGTAGTTCGGCGTGGCTTTATTGATTTTCGCCCTCCATCACAATTTCCATCTCACCTCCACTTGGAGGGATGACGGCATAGCCTGACTTGGGAGGGTCTTTTGGCCCCAAAGGCTGAAGCTGAGTCGCCTCCAGGCTGAAGCTAAGTCCCCTCCAGGCTGAGGCAAGAGCCACGGTGACCTCCTAAACTAGAGGCTATATGCTTGCGGGCGGGAGGTCTAGGGAATGAGTGCTTTTCTTTCTTTTCAATCCTTGCGCAGTGCGTTGTATGCCAATCTCTATCAAAACGATCCTAAGTTTTCAGCTTGGGATAGCCAGGTCGTCTAAAAATGGGTCCTAGCACGACTCACATGGCTGAAGATGATTCCGATGGTCGATTATCTCCCGAACCGCCGGATCCCAGCCGTTATTCTGTCCCTGTTGTGGGTATCTTGCGACGTGCGACGAATCTCACCACATCCAGCTCTTCTACAGAACCCCTATCTTTGGGCGACGAAAGGAATTACAAAGGCACACGGTCCCCACTTCTATGGGATATTGCAAGTGCTCAATATATAACACCAAGTCCCAATACAAGTAAAGGAGTTGATGTTCCGGGTTGCTGGCGGCGTCAAACAGTCTTGAGTTTAGGTACGTTACCCTCGCAAGGGCGCAGGGCAAAAGGGCGGCCTCCCACTAACTTTTATTCGTAGATGGAGGTCATATCCATGCATATTCTGAACTATGCATTCTTGAACGAATATTTCGAGAAATAGCAAGAGTGGAACGTAGTTATGATGGTGCAAAGTCCAGCAAATCCTCTCCATTGTTCGGTACTCCGGATGGATATGATGAGCAAGAGTTCTCTAAGGATGACCCCGCTACTATCACAGACAACTACCTGCCATGCCATTATTTCGACTACGTGGGGGGCACAAGTATGGGAGGGTATAGCACCCATCCTTTTTGTAATGCTTCCTTTCTTATGACTGTTGCTTGACTAACGACTCTTGCTTAACAGAGTTGTCGCCGTAATGCTTGGTCGTTTACGTTTACCTATCAACAAGGCTATACGTAACTTTGAAGAAATGTGGACATCTATATCCAGCGAAGGACATGAGTTTCATCCGTTATTATCGAGACGCAAAATTCGCGCAAGATACTCAGAAGGTCTGCGCAAAGCATTAGACGGGATTGTACCCAAGCCCCATAAAAACATCGAGGGGGTCACAATTGCTGAACCATTCCGCTCAGACTCGAGTCTATGCAAGACGTCAGTTCTCTTCGATATATTTGGTATTGTTCTAATTTAAGCAGATTAGTCCTTGCCGTTCAAATCGACCGCGCACGAGGAGTGCGACGCCCCTATCTATTCCGCTCTTATGTCTTTAACGAGGATAAGCCCACGGCTATGAACCGTAACAAGAGCAATAAGACGCAGGACACGCCGCTGAAAGATGTCTGTCTCGCCACATCTGCTGCGCCAAGTTTCTTTGAAAGCGTGAAAATCGATAATAAGAAATTCCGCGACGGTTCCATCTGGATGACCAACCCATCCATGGAGCTCTATCGCGAAGTCTACTCAATGCACCCAGATCAAGAGTCGCCGATACACTGTCTGGTAAGTATTGGTTGCGGCAAGCAAAAGCGTTCTCGGATCCTCCCATCAATAAACATGCCGGCGACTTCCTTGTACAAATGGGAGCAGCAGCAAGTACACGATGTGCTGAAGTTGCGGAAGAAAGAAGGCGAAATTATCGAGTATATACGTTTTGCTGGTCCTGATCTGGCAGATGTTAAACTGAGCGATTGGAAACTGGAAGGACACAGGCGCAAGACCTTCGATCGCATCAAAACCGCTGCGGAAAGATATTGCGATACTGAGGCGAAGCAGAAGATCGAGAAAATAGCAGTACAGCTCGTCAAGTACCGGCGACAGAGAGCACGGACAGCGCATTGGGAACGTTTTGCCCTTGGTGTTCGATACTCCTGCAATTGGTGCGAAGACTCCACGGAGTTAGTCGATCGGGACCATGTGATTGATCATGTTAAAATCAAACACAAGGATCACGAGGTAACAGGTTCACGTTTCTTCAATGAATACCGGAAGGTATTAGAGGAGTTTAGGGTTCCAACATCTTTATAACACGGAGCATGTGGCGCGTCTTGTATAACAGTTCATAGAGGAATGGTGTTTCCGATACCCAGATGTCTTTGGTTCGTGCTTTTCGCCTCTGTGGCAATAATCGTCCCCGTTTCCTAGCGTGCAGTGCGTAGATAGTCAAATAATTTCTTGAGTGATGAATACTATCTTTACTTAAGATATGAAAGTTGCTAGATTCAAGAGTAATGCTTGGGGATGTTATGATAGCACCGCAATAGCACACAAGCAATCTTCAAGAAGCTATATGATCTGGCACGCAAAGGTCCCAAAACGCACATTGAAATTTACTAAATGTACAAGGAAAGTAGGGGTAAGATGTTGAACTAGTATATCATAGAAGGAGACTACTCATAAAAATTACGCACACCTGTATGGGGTTACATCTATAAAGTATCAAATGATATCAAGCTAGATATTTACCGAAATATATCACTCAACCGGTGGTGTTTCCTTCAGGAGCATATTTGATGGATAGCTACCCTTCAAAAACATCACGCGAATCATCCCGAAACAACGTTTCAAGTTGACTTTAAATCTCAACGATTTCCACAAGTTGACGTCGCCTGTCAAGGTGCGGTATTTCCATCCATCTCCGTGTGGTAGAAACATCAATATTCCTTCCTTGTCTATATTTCGTGATTACGGTGAGCGCATTTCAACAAAGGGGAGCTTGCTGATGCTTACAGTTGATATCGTGCTTTTTCATCACTGCGTATTCATAGGTTTCGGGACTGAATACGATGACGTGTTTTCCCGGTATATCTTCTATTTTTGGAATAATCCTTATTCCTTTATCTTTCCTTTGAGCAGAGTAGATTCGAATATCGGAGAGCCCCTGATTGACACTGGGCTTCCTGGGTGGAACTATTAAATTTGGATCCAAGTCTAGTGTACTCGAGGGAGGCTTAGGCGTTGTAAAGTTATGTGTAGGACGAGGACTTTCTTGGAAGTCAAGTCGAGAGATGCGGTTGGAATCTCTTGTAGCGGTGCTAGCTTCAGAGAAATCCCTGGACATGGGGATTGATTCGGGAATTGTCGCTGAAGAGGCCCGAGGATTGGAGGTGGGCCTTTGTGTAGGAGGTTTATCACTAACCACAGCATCGTGGGCACTCGACCCGGCGAATTGATTTGAAACTGATGGTAGCGGAGCGTTATTTACAGAATGGGGCTGTGTTTGAGAGACCCATGTTTTCTGCTCGCGTAACACATCGATGCCCTTTCCGGAAATGTCTGTCCCAGTTCTACGAGGAGAGGATGACGCTGTATCCGAGCCAATGCGGTTTTTTGCTAGAAAGATATCACCGTTGGGCGGTTCTGTCTCTGGAACCGTCTCTAACTGACTGGATGTCAATGAATTTACTGGGGCTGGTTTAGTGGTCCTCTCCTGGGTCATGATTCCCAGCCGTGAGCCTTGAACCTGCGCCTCTGTTTGCTCTAGCATGGAACTGAATTCCGATCTTGAGGTTGATTCCTGCTAACACTACTTAGTAATCCCCTGAAAATAGATAGCGTGGTGATTATACGTACTACTGGGTGACAATTCGCACATTTTTCTCTAAGTTGCTCGAATTCCTCTATAACCCGACGAAGCCCAGGCCTTTCTGCTGGGTTTTCGGACATCATCTTAAGAATTATATCAAGGCTTTTCTCATCTAGAGCTTTGCACTGGCTATCAGGCGCGACGGCACCCTTGGTGCCTTTTTTCACTATGGCTCTAAGTTTTTCAACCCAACTATTCACTTCCGCAGACTGTTTGCAGTATACGACGCGTATATTATCTGGTGTTTGAATATCCGGTTCTTTGCCACTGACATGCGCATATAGATTCATGAAGCTCTCGCCAAGTATGACGGTCACCATTTCCAGGAACACGCACCCCAAAGAAAAAGTGTCAGAATTTAAGTCACGATTGGTACCACTGAATGTTTCTTTGGAAGCATATTCCACGGTACACTAAGTTCGTTAGCGTTCTTGGACTGGCAAATGTGGAGGCGATATTTGTGGCTAACCATGGTGTTACCTGAAGTGACTGCAGCCTCTCTGGACCGATATTCCTTTGAGATATCAAAGTCGGTCAGGATGACAGTATCAAAGGCGTCAATGAGTATGTTTTCTGGCTTGATATCTCGGTGCTTGATAGGGTTTTCTCGATCATGTAGATACAGTAAGGCCTGACAAAGGCATGCAAAGTACCCTTTGAGTCGAGAAACATATTTGTGGGGAGTAATAATGCCGTCTTGTTGTTCTCGGTTGTGCTTAGAGATGGTCTTCATGTACGTCCAAAGGTTGTACTTGGCCAGAGGAAACAGTAGAATGCCAAGTGTATCCTCTGATGTATAACATCCCACGAAAGCGATGATGTGGTTGTGGCGGAGATTCTTCAAAGTCTTGACTTCCTCGTCTGCTCTGTCCCGAGCTTCGTCCGAATCGAATGAAACAACCTTAACAGCCAAATATTCTTCTACACCTTCTTGGTTTCTACACGCTGCGGCTTGAACGACAGCCTTCGCCTCACCACGTTTCGTAACCGTATCTCGCCACATTAGAGGGAAGCCATCGCTCTTTGGAAATCTGATTTTCTCCTCTGCTTTTATTTCTTTCTTTTCGCCCTTAGCCCAGAAAAGTGTGGGACGGGTTTTATAAAAATCTGATAGGGACATAGTAGACGTGACACGGTTTGCGTTTTCGGAATCCTGTCGACCAGGAATCTGTTCCGGGACATCTGACCGTCCAGATACGTCTGCTTTACGAACACTGGGTTCTGGTGTCCTGACCGCTGTCGCGGTCACCCTTACAGCTCCCTTAAGATTGTGGTCTGTAGGATGTAGGTGCTGAGGCTGTGCATTGAGTGGAGGCGGACTGAGAGATCGCGGGATATTGCTGGGTTGATGAGTCATTTTCCAGAATTTTATCTGAAGATATGCTATTGGAGCTGTGGTGGACAATTCCTATCCTTATTGTAGTTCCTGCGACGTAATTCACGAAATCAAGCAGCATCGTTGCCGACTCGGAGGTGTATTGACTGCAGGTGTTTTGAGGGCGCGAATGCCAGATATGTAGCTTGTAGGCCTGCGAAGAATAGAGTTAGCAAAAGTTATTAATCTGGCTGCGTTATGGTTGAGAGGAAAGGTTGTAGAATCACCTGAATTAGCGCTGCTGGCTTAGAAAAAAGGTTAGCTGGGACGCATGGATAGTTGATGTATACCTTGCCATCCCTGCACGTCCTTCAGTTATTCGCCGGCACACTGCATTTCCGTTATCGATTGTTGCTAGGACTGTCCGAGTCGCCGTAGTGTAGATTGATGCGATGGATAGCGCTCACAAATCTCCACCCTAGCCGTCTGCGTATACATAACCAGAAGGCTGCGGCATTGCCTCTTCCACACCTCCCCAGGCCAATGCAAAAAGAAACATGGCAGAGCCTCAGCTAGGCGAACTAGAGGCTCTGGCTGAACATCCAAGTTTAATTCGGGCGGGTATTCGTCTGTTTCCGGTGGAAACGCAGGCAGGAGTGTCACGCGAACGCTGTGTGAACAAGGGTAGAATCCCACGCAGACATGTGCGGGAGAACGTGCCAATAAAAGCTTTCCAGATTGGGATCGGCACGGCACGAAGCGAATTTTATGCTGCAAAGGCTGGGTTTGCCAAGGTCGATTCGATGTTTGGAGTCTGTAAGCGTGCCCTGTTAGGTAAAATACGTTTATTTCAATACATGTTTACCTTTCAGCCTTGTTGCTGATGGAAAACCGCTGTGAAGGCAGTATTGAGTACCCGCACAGCCCCCCCAAAAAGTACACAAGGTGTGTGACTGTTCAAGACGCTGCGGCATTTCTGAAATCTCAGCTGCCTCCTTCCTAGCTACCTCTACTTTTCTTAGTCAATTCTCGTCAAACGCTGGAATCGTGTATTAGAATTTCCAACACCAGGCAGTGATTGTTAACGAATAAAATGACGGACCCCATATCCATAACGTCGCTGGCCATAGGTGGTTTATCTTTGGCGGTTCAGGTTTTCGAAGGCATACAGAAAGGTACGAAACTGCTCGATAGACTCCAATCACAAATATAAGTTCATGACTGGAAAATAGGATATGGGTATTTCGACTCAGCTGCTCATATGGACGAAGAGTGTGAGGTCCTAAAAATCCGGTTAGGTGTAGAGTATAGTTTGCTCCTAGAATGGGGGGATGCTGCGGGCCTCACTGATGAGAAGAGACACCCCGAGTACGAAAAGAAAATGAAAGTAAACCAAGGTCTCATATTTGCTATACTTGGAGAAATTCAATCACGTTTGAAAAGACTCCGCAAATTGAGCCTTGAGGATTTTAATGGGCCAGAAAATAGCCTAAAAGGCACTGTAGAACCGGACAATAGCATAAAGAGAGTCGCGGACATCACCCTTGGCCACCCAGACTCAAATGAAAATGTCCAGAGCTCGCTGAAGCCTGAAACTGCAGAGTCTTGGGGATTATCTCAACGAGGACTTTCTAGAGAATCAATCAAACACGTAAACTTCGAAACATACGCGGAGATCTTCAAATCCCCTACAATTCCTCAAGGCAAACAAAGACACCATAAAATTCTGAATACGCTGGTGGCTTTTGGAAAGGGCGCGAGGGACATTGTAAAGCAACCGAAACGGATGAAATGGGCTTTGAAAGATAGAAAATCAATTGAAGAGAACATTCAGCGCATATCGCAGCTCACTACATATCTTCGCGAGACGTTGGGGAGCACTCAAATGCAGATACTGCTAGACACAGCACAGGACACATGGATGCAGGTGTTGCAACTGACCACAACAGTCAAGGAGATGGAGCATTTGCTTACTGCTATGCAAAAAGCGAAAGACCATTCTACAATCCAGGACTCTATGAGCTTTACGTCCGGAGGTACCACGCTTGTCGACTCTTTACATAGTGGAAATATCAGCGACCGAGATACAGGACGATACAGTTCTCTATATGAGAAACTCATAAAGTTCAGCATCATTGTTGCGAAGTCGCAAGAATCGTCCAAAGGCATGCATGGAGTTAGTAGAAGACTGAATGATGAAAATCTCAAAGCGCTCAGGCAAAGAGAAGTTAGTGACCGAGGTACAAGGACTCTTGCCACATATCGAGATAAGAAAGTATGGATCGAGTGGAAGAAATACACATCTGTGGTTATTGACCTTGGGCAAGGTATGACCACTTCAGGTCCGGATCCGGAAGTCGTGAGGAGTGTAGAGCGTCTTGCCGCGCTTCTCCAGACCAAATCTCGACCGGTCGAATTTTGCGCACCTACTTGCCTCGGGTATTTCCTAGTCAAAGGCAAAGACTCGCGGTTCGGACTCCTCTACGAAGCAGATGACAGCGGTGAGACTATTCACGACCCTCAATCATTGTTTCAGCGGTTCGGAGAGAGACCGGCATTCTTACAAGACCGTTTGCGACTTGGGCAAGACCTTGCCACGAGCCTCATGTATCTCCATGCCGTAAACTGGCTCCATAAGGGATTTCGAAGCGCTAGTGTACTTTTGTTCCCAGAGAAGGCAGCTGGCGAATACGGAAAACTGATTCTCAGTGGCCTCGAATACGCAAGACCAGATGAGGTGGGCCGCACGTCGACCGGGCCGCCAGAAGATCGAGAATGGGGGGTGTATTGTCACCCCGGGTATCTCGGAGATCGCCGTGAGTGTGGATTCCGCAAGACGTACGATATATACAGCCTAGGAATTGTTTTAATCGAGATTGCGTATTGGAAAGCCGCAGAGGATATTTTGAATTTCAAAGAGACGAAGGGTCACGAGCAACAAGATCTGTCAAAAGCTGACGGTCAGCAAGCCAAGCATTTCGATAAGGCCTCTAAGTCAGATTTGGAAAATATTCGCAAGCGTTTACTCACTGATAATCCAGAAATCCTTGAGCACGTTCGAGTTACCATGGGAGAACGTTACCACTCAGCAGTTCGAGCTTGTATTGTGGGCATGGAAGCTTTCGGGCTTCCTGAAGAAGTCGACCAAAGTGACCCTGCCATTGCTGCTCTTCTTCAGCAGGCATTCGCGTCCGTCGTTGTCGATGTTCTGAAGAGTATTGTAGTGTAAGGTAATTTGAAATCGTCCTTGGCGCAAATACGCCAAGATATCGGAGATTCCTCGGCGTCTGTGTTCGGAAGGCGAAGTTTATTAAGATGCGCAGGTGTATTTCTGTCATTCCTATTGTAGTTGGTGTGTGCACTTGTTCCAAGATGCTTTCATGGACGCTATTTGTTTTTGCTTTGCATAATTCTATTGCTAGATGTATGCTATTTCTATCATTCTTAACTATTACCTGCAGCTGCTTCACAGAGTCCTGAGGTCACATTACTTCTTCTTCATCTCTGCTATCCATAACCGCACTGATTTGGCACTGTCATGTGCGGCACGAAACACTACTCAGTAGGATTGGTTTCAGCCTGTGAATTGAAAATCGCAAATGGAATGTGAGCTGTAAGGCCAAAAGGGTATCGAATTGACGAAGAATTTCAACTTACATTGCCTTTCGCTCTCATCGAGACCACGTAAAAAATCGGCACCCTCTCCTAGTGCGCCCCGTGGATTATGTGCTTGGTCAGCTATTACTGCAGCGCGTATTTTGAACGCCTGAGATTTATCAACTTCTAATTCTATGGTGCAGAAAGAAGGTTCGCTCTATATATAAGATGTGCGCACCTCACTTAATACTTCAACCATTTCCTCATCTTCATATAATTCAAGTGTGCGTGCTCCTAGATTATAGAAATGAAGGGCAAGCGCTCGAAGGTCAACGGTACGTGAATCGGCTTTTAGTGCGTTTAGAACGCGTGGAGAAAGTGCCGGGGGCAAATCGAGGGTTACAAGCGATGAGGTACTAAGATTTTGGCTGGGAGGGTCGTCAGGTGTTGGTGTTGATGGTTGCATACAGTTAGAATTTACCTAATGGCCAACATTTCTCCTAGCCACAGGGGCAATTCTACCTTTGAGCCTTGTTTCATCTACTAGAATTTAGGACCTGTCAAAGGGTAGGAATTAAGATTGGAGCGAGAGGGCCTCACGTCTCCGCCGATGTTCCCGTCAACATACCCCAAACCGGGGACGGTGAGCTCAAAAGTACATGGTACTTTCTAAGTGGTGTTGTGAGATATTGAATTATGAAAAACTGAGGAAAACAATGTACCTGCGCGTCCGTGAGAATCGCGTCGATGTCGTAGTAAGATCCCATGTTGATACTGTCTCAATAATGTCAGTACATTGTCAATAGTTTTTTTCTGCTCTCGTAAACCATGTTTCAAGTTCGAAGAGCAGCATGTGACACGTATGAGTGCAGAAAGCAGACCGGAATGGCTTTCTCAGAGAGGCTTGGTTAAGTACGAGTTGTGCTACCCGCAGCCTGAGAAAACTCTGACGTGCAGAACACGTTTGAAAGAAAAAGGCGATTCTAAGAAAAGGAATTCGAATCAAGCGGAAGAGAAAGGCATTCACAGTGAACTTGTGATTGGACGCATTTGTCATAGTGGTTATGGACCTACATTTTCGCCCTCCGACGAATTGCGTGGTCGTGATTGCCTGGGAGTCGCGGTCAAGGGAAGGAGGCCTTATAATGCCATGCTCACCCAGAGACACTCAACGTCAGTTGTTTTGAGCAGAAGAACGACGGCCCTTGGCAAATACACTCGTCTGAAGAAGCAAAGGTGGGTCCTAGGTTACTTCTGGAGTTGTTAGCTTCGACGGATAAAAGAGGAGTGTTGTTCAAACACCTTGGCTGACAATTCTCGCCTACTGCAGCACGACGCCGTCCCCGACGAACGGCTTCAATAGGTCATAGCTCCTCTCCAATCCCCTGGTCATCAAGCTGGTGCCGCAACGGAGACGACGGCTACTTACATGCAGAGGAGACTAGTGTTCTCTTACACTGCTGATGCGCTGTATCGAAGATCGAGTACAGAGACAACGCCACGCAAGGCTCTGCCGCTCCAGTATGTTGTACACTGCCGAGAGCGAGCTTCCCAAATTATCGACCTTGTGTCGTGTGAATCTCTACCTGTTCCGTTCCTCTCACCAAATGGTTTATGCTAACGTTTCTTGTCCCCTAGTCTGTTCTTGTTGCATCCAGAAACTCATATCCTTTGATGAACAACTTCACCAATATTACAACTTCTACGACATTAACCTTATCTTCCCCTCTCTCGAGTCCCGAGGCCTTCAAACATGGCCGGTACTGAGCGCATAGGTCAGTTGATGAGTGCGCTTGATGCCTCTTCTGGTATCGACATATCGCGTGCTACATCACCTGGAGGCGACTGGCGTCAGACAAATGGCGGCATAAACGGTTATGATGTTGACAAGCACAGCCGAAGCCGTCCACGCACTTTTCCATACTTTAAATACCTACCATATGAAACTGAAGACCAAGCGGAAAGAGAGGAAAACTTGAATACTTGCATGAAACACCTCTATATTGTTGTATCTGCTGGAGACTTTGCGCCAGGCGCGGTGCACTGGACGAGGGAAATTAGAGGATGGCTCTCCTTGAAATTTGACCTTCCTCGTGACACTCGCATCAAGCTCGCCAAGCTCTATTATGAACTAGCCCTTGCTCCAGGTTTGGATTATTTGGTGGCAGAGCGTTTCGCTAGCATGTTTATGGTATTAACAAAGTGAGTCCTTTTCTGATCCGAGCTTCCAGGAAGCTATGTAGTTACTAACGTTAAATAGGCGGAAGCACTATCTTCGCCCTGGAAAAGACCTGGTACTCGATTGGAGGCCGCTGTTTAGGGAGCTGAAGACGTTCGTTCTGCCATCCGAGTCGGGAACTACACATCCTACGAACGTAAAACGCAATGTCCGCACGTTGACTAAGCTTTGCACCTTTGCCCAGCTCTATTTTGACCCGCAAGAGATTCCCGCCATGTTCCAAGAATTCCTACCTTACTTCAGCACCTCATTTTCAGAAGGGGCATACGTGGTTGTGGGCTTATTAAATTTACTTCTCCCAACCCACCCTGCTGCGGAAGAGCACACTGAGCTCCAACCGCAACATTACCTGCCAACTTTCTTCCATCTTTGGTCCCTTGTCAACCGTTCGAGGCTGTTTGATGTACACTTTGTTGATATCTTTTCTAGGCTTGCTAGAGACTCATTATCTGCAAAGCATGTTCCCTTCTCACAACATGGTATATTTACCAGTGAGCAATCTTCACTCATCTTCACTGCTGTTCTTAGACTACTCGAAATTCCTGTTGGGCAAGCTACCTCCCCTTACAGCACAACGGTGGATTTAGGCGCTGGCCTTGCTATAATGCTTGATCGAGACCAGAGAAAACACCCCATTGCCCACCACATCGCACGATGGATTGTAATGTCATTATCCCCAGCTTGTTTAGACCATCCAGACTCGGTTTTGTCAAAGTTAGAAGGTTTGATCCAAGCTGTTGAGACATTTTTCCATCCGTCGAATTCCGGTAGTTGGACGAAAACATTATCACAGCTAGTTTTCTATTTGGCAGACTTCTTTGTTATGCGATGGAATCGAGAAAGTAGCGGGGAGATGGAGGTGCCAGAAGAGAGGAGACTCAACAATGGGCTCAAGCGTCGGTTTGTGTTATGCTTGCGAGAGGTTATATTCATGGGCATATTCGCGAAGAGTGGAACGGCGATGAATTTCTCACTATCGACCCTTCAAAGCTTGGCGTACCTGGAACCAAACCTGATTCTCCCAGGAGCCCTGCAGAGAATATATCCAGCCATGCAAGGGCTAGTCGAGGTGCACCGAACGATCTCCTCTATACGAGCATTGCATATGCTGTCAAAAGTCATGGCAAGAACCAAAGGCTATAGATGCCACGTTACTACAGTCCTAGGGCTTGCGCTACCGGGAATCGATGCCAATGATTTGGAGAAAACTCTGCATACACTGTCATACATCCAAGGAGTATGCTATACGGTTCCCTTTCATGATCTGACACAAGAGAAGAAAGATGGTCGGAATAATCAAGCACCACGTGATGGCACTGATACTCCAATGGAAGAGGCTGATACTGATACCGGTCTGGCAGTGAGGTGGATAACAGGCCAGGTAGAACGATTGGAGAACGAAGGCGGTGGGATCGAGATTGACTACAATAAAGAACTCAGTGACCATGATGAAGAGATGGTACTGCGATCTTCTACCACTGGACTTGCGGAGTTTCTCATGTCATTCCTTGGTCGTGTATTCACACTACTGGAGAACTTGCCTGATGCTTCGCGTGTGAGGAGCGGGTCTCCTGAGGAGAATGTGGTCAACACCCTTCCAGCTGCATTTACTCCGCTTCTTGCTGCCCTTTCGCCTAGCCTATTTGACATTGCGCTCGACAAGATCGCCAATTTCGTTACAAATCATGTCATCCATCAAGCGAGAGACGCTATGGCGTTCATCTGCAATGGGCTCGTCAAAATTAATCCCGAAAAGTCACTGAAAAGACTGTTGCCCCATCTTCTTGCGGGAATCCGTACTGAAATTGACGACAATGGGGCTGGTTCGACAAGGACTACCGGATCAGAGGTGCTCCCTAGAGATCGCGCATTGGTCTGGAATATCAGTTTACTCAGCATGTGCGTGGTACATGTCGGCGACGCGGTTCTTGCTTGGAAGGACGAGCTGTTTGACATTGCTGAATACATGCAGCAAAGGTGCAGAGGTATCCCTACTGTGCATGTGTCCAACTTCATCCATCATCTCCTCCTGAATTTGACGGTTACATACACGATCGACTATTCTATCTATGAGAAGGATGAGCTTGAGAAGGGTCTATCAACAGAGTCCTGGGGCAAACTCGCAGATCCAAAGAATCTGAACGTCACCTGGCATACTCCTAACGAAGAGGAAATTGATTTCGCAGTCGCACTATTTGAGTCGCAATGTAAAAGCGCTATCGGTGCATTACTCGATCTCATCAAGCCTGACCCACCCGTAAAACGTGATGGTACAGGGAAAGACTGGTCAGATGAGGTGTCTCGAAATCTCGTCCTACTTAGACTCATCATATCTGGGATTTCGGTCCTGTTTGATCCAAGATTCGACAATTCTGATGCAAGCACTGACAGTCCCTCTTCCAATCAAGAGGATGACGTTGACGCTGATGAAATAGAGGATGATGCTGGCCTCGGCGAAGCAGAAGACGAAGAGGTGAAACCGACCTTCCAGTACGAAACAGGTTACCCATTGGCTCGAGATGGAAGGAATTACCAGGCGATTCACAGTCTGCGCCAGATCGTAGGAGAGACTCTCCATAAGGTCCATAAATTCTTGATAGAAAAGCAGGAAGATGATGTGCCGTGCTTCAACTCCTTATACAACGCATATCGATCATGGTTCATAGACGTTGGTATTGAACGGTCGGCTCACGTTCTCGACAGAGTGACTCGACTTCTCGCAGCCGACGTGCATCCTTTTAAATTCAGTGGTCTTAGGAAAGAATATCCAAGGCCACTGCTTGTTCGACGCGCGAATGTTTACCATCTCCAGAGATTGCGTCACAATGCAAATCCGCGACCCAAAACTGAACTTGATAAACAGCTTTTATTGGACCTGGCAGAATCCAGTGTATCTCTTTACACGGAGATTCGTCGCACTGCACAGACGGCAAATGAGTCAGCGGTGAAATGCGTTCTTGGAGCAAGGCCACTCGTCATACCCCCTCTCCTTGAAGCTCTTGTCAAAGCCGTCGATGAAAACGATTTTCCACGCATCAAAGGTGCGATGTTTTCATTACTCTTCGGAAGCCTGGCCAAGACAATTAGTAGGGACTGGAGGTTCACTCCGACACTCATCAAAGCCTTTATCGAGGTTACCGGAGCTGACAAGCCTTCCGTTCAGAAGCTTGCAACTAATGCCACGTTCCAAATCATGGACATGGGCAAGCCTTTGGAACGTATGGTCATCCTTGATCAAGAAATCGTCGAGGCAATATCTTTCCCTGTCAACGCGCAGGAGACAGAAAAAATCCAGGCTAAGATCAACAAAAGACGGGACTTCATCAAGAAGAAGAGAAGCAGGATCGAGGGCAAGAAATCACAGCTATCAACAGAACTTGTTGAACTGGGAAGAAAATCGCACTGGAAAAAAGCGAGCCGAACAGCTGCAATCGTTATAAACCTTGGCATGCGGTATGACTCAATCGCTTCGGAGCCTATGATCGATCTTGTTACCAAAGGTTCGATTGACCCACATCCTAGTCTTCGTGGTCTGTATGCCGGCGCTTTGGTCGGCATCTTCACGTTAGTCCAAACACGTGGTATTACAGGGCACAGCTATGAGAGATACCTCTTAGGAGACGAAGAGCTTCCTGATAAGATAGTTGTGCCGACAAGAGCTGAAGATCCAAATTGGACATCGCAACACTTGGCGAGCTTTGCTAAGCCTGAAGCAAAATACTACGTTGACTTTGACTACCCAGGCTGGCTAGTTTGGAATAAGACAATGCCAGCTTTTCTGCCCAATCCACCATCTATTAAGTTCGACGGTGTTGAAAATAACGTACGCGAGAAGATCGGCAATCTTCTAGACCGGCACTGGTTCTCAACTTACTTTGCATATATGAAACAAGAACCGCGAGACTCTGGAGCTGACCGATTCCGCATGTCAAGCGCGATGATGTTGACGCATGCCTTTGACCTCCTATTTGCTGACCTTACGAAAGCTAATTTCGAAGACATTAAGGATTTGACACAATCCGTCTATGGCGACGGTAGTGACAAGCATCAGCATCGAGCTACGGCTGAAATAATGGGTGCGTTACTATCCTGCGCACCGGATTTGAAGCCGGAGTTGCGTGCAGAGGTCTGGGAGTACACTTTCCCTATCATCCGAGGAATATTCAAAGATGGCTTAACGCCTGAGAATTCGTCGTACTGGACAACATTTTTGCACGTCGTGTTGCAAGGGAAAGACCCCCGGAGGGGTTGGCCGCTTGTGGACTGGCTTGCTAGCTTTCGACTTGATATGGAATCTAATGCTGCATTCAAGGAGAGTTCCAAAATACAACTTTTGCAACAATGTATTTTAGATGCCGGATGGCATTTCCAACTTGAAAAGCCGATTTTAGAGGACTTTATGCAGCACCTGGATCATCCATACAAGGGCGTACGTGAAGCCATGGGCCAAACACTAGCTAGCATTCACCGGACTAGATACCATGAGTCGTATAAGGACGTAAAAACCCTCATAGAAGCGCAAAAAGCAACCTCTTCCATCGGCATCCGACCGTATCAACCAACTGAAGAGTATTCCAGAACCATCACTGATGTGTTTGAAAGACTTGAGGTATGGCGACAGAAGCGTCCCGCGGGGCAGCAGACTCCGTCTTCGTACACATCAGGTGGCAAAACTGTATTGCTTTGGCTTGACTCTACTCTCTCTTCATATGAATGCATCCAGCTTGTCAAATTTTTCCCAAACGTTTTCATGGAGCAACTTCTCCACATGATGGACATCAAAGAGGACCCAGAGCTTCAATCCCTCGCCTACCACGTATTCCGCCATCTTCCTAACATCCCCCACCGCGCTGGTGAAGACGAAGAGTTCATCGCCGCGCTCATTCGCATCGGACGCAACGCGACGTCCTGGCATCAACGGCTCCGCATCCTTATCAACATCCAAGTCATCTATTTCCGGCGCCTCTTCCTAATGTCGGAAAGCCAGCAGCAGGCACTATTCGACTGTGTCTCTGCTATGCTCGGAGACGTGCAACTCGAAGTCCGCCTGGGTGCCGCAACCACATTGTCAGGCATGATACGTTGCTCACCCGTCGCGCTGCGCAATCGCACTGTCGAGGCTCTGAAAGTCACCTTCACAGACATGCTACAGAAGAACCCTCTCCCGAAGAAACGCATCCCAGGAACTCCCACACCGGAGCACAACAAACTGATCCTAGTTCGCCATGCCGCAGTGCTCGGTCTTGGCGCGCTGATCCAAGCGTTCCCGTATACCTCGCCGCCGCCAGCATGGCTGCCTGACGTACTGGCTACCCTGGCTAGGAGAGCTGCCGCTGATCCCGGCATGGTTGGAAAGAGCGTGAAAAGCGTTTTGGCGGATTTCAAGAAAACGAGGCAGGATACTTGGCACGTGGATGTTAAGGTAAGCTTATCCCAACTCCTTCCATCCTCTCCTGTCTAGAACCTCTCGTATAATGACTAACGAGCTATTTAGGCCTTCGAAACAGAGCAGCTGGAAGATCTGGAAGGCGTGCTATGGAAGAGCTACTTCGCCTAAAATCGCCCGCCTCTATTTTCATCACTTGCCACTGATGGTTCCTCAACCACTCCGCACTGCGTATCAATGTACTACTCCCTTTCGCTCTTACTGCGAGCTGTAATGCAGTGCTATTTGCGAACTGCATCGCATAGTGGATGTATAACCCCCACATTCGGACGCGGAAGCTGCCGGAGTAGTGTTTTTGCATAGATTAGCGCAAGCGCATGGTTGGCTTGCTTAGCTCGGCGACGGCCTTGTATAGATTGATAGAAGACTATGCGTTTCGGTGTCATCCATATGTCTAAGTTCCCTGCATGTGACTTTGTAGAGCTATAAATCAGGCTTTGTACTGTCTGCCTGAGCTCACCTCCATACTCAACGTGATGGCGGTGCATTTTTCCATTACAATTCCGGAATTAGGGATTCTAGCCTCGCTTGATCTTGTTCAACTTCTCGTTTGCGCTAATATTGTGATGCTTTGCGACTGGGGTAATCATTCATATATGCTTAAGCAGAGGTGAGGTTACAAGACACCTCTTTGTAGCCCAATAATGCAACCATAGAGAATTGAGCCTTTACGAAAAAAGTTAGCTGCACTAACGAGTCGCTGAGAGCTTTCCCACATGAATTCTGGCTATATCATGACTGTGTTGGTTGTTCATGTTCTAACTCCGACGCAAGCATTTCACCAATAGTGCGAGATGACAAGCTCCGCACCACTCAGCCACACACAAACCTACAAAAGGTAAGCGAGTGACTGCCAGGCACGGCTGTGCGAAACAATAATAAGCGAGGTGACTCCGTCACCTGACAAAAAGCCATAATGCTAATAGCTAGAGAAGTTCAAAGCGCTTCAGTTAACGGTAAACGAATAGCCTCTCATAGAGACAAGGGTATCTAGTTTTCAGTTATGCTGCAGTCCAAACTACTCCAGACGAAACCCGCGCAAAAACAGACGAAGAATGAACCACAATGAAATGCTGCCGCGCATAGGAGAGAGCAAAAAAACTTGATGCGAGAGAGGACCCCGGAAACCCACGCCGCGCAACCTGCGCCTTCTCAGCCTTACGCATGGTACGTAGCTCGCCGGGTTCTTCGCTAGCCTGCCCGCCCCGGCTCGGCTAGTTCCTCCCTTATGTTCGTTGAATGCAGAACCAACATGCCATTCTCCTCTATAGTATATGCCGTTTTATTTTTCAAGCCGCCCTTTACGCCGACAATAATGCAATCTCCAAAGAACCGCGAGGGTAGCTCTATAACCGAAAAAGGAAAAGACTTTTGTTTAGTACAATGTATATAAACAGTTTGCCTTTGACACCAAGTCGGTAGATGTCCGTTTTTATGCTGGGTATCCACAAAAGATTGACACACTCTGAATTCATAGAAAAATACTGAATAGAGAGAAAGCTAGACCAATGAGGAAGGAGTATAACAGGAAGCGTTTATTATTCCCTTCGAACACCCTTGGCGGGAGGCGAACTGATATGGCGCCGCTTGTAGGTTTCGGTGTTCCAGTGGCGACGTAGACGCCTGTCAGCTGCACGCTGCTGCTCGTAGCGCCATTGGATAAGCTGGTGGGTATGCTTACAGGCAGACTGCCAGGCACGCCTGCGATGACAGTGCTAGCAGGGGGGCTATAGTCGTCGGGATCCTCGTACCAGACACCGTCGATCACGACACCTTTAAAATTCATTATCGAGCTGATTTGGTCCTTAGTACAAGTGTTATTAATATCACGAATCCAGCACGTGCTCTCCGGTTCAGATGGAGCTTTGTTGGTGTGATTTGAATACTGCGGGCCTTTGGTTGCGAAAGAGTCAAGCGAAATGGATTCACCAGTTCCCAAGTCTGTCCCTTCAATAATGCGTGTAAAAACTGTGAAGGCAGTTTCAGGTTGGTAAGCCGGGACAAGGTGGCCGGAGTCATATATCCGCGAGAAGGATAGATTGCCGAACTGGCGAACTGCACCGCCGACGTAGGAGGAATTGACGATAATGTCTGCATAGCCCGCAGCGGGGAAAGCGGATGCATAGTTAGGGACAAGTGCTGCAAGTGCCAGGGAAACGGCTTCTCCACCGTACCAGTTACAGATGTAGTCTGCATCACCATAGAGGAGAGCTACGCGGACGCCGAGGGTCAGTAAGTGAGCAAGGGAGGCGATCTGTGTCCCGCGAACAATATCGCCAGCTGCGAAATGCGTCAGTATGTGCCCAAGGGGTATTTCAAATTGTAGGAAACAAAATTGGGATAATTATTTTTGAAGAGTAGGCAGATGTTTCATGCGACCCCGTGACGGAGTTTATTCCAAACGCCGCAGCATGTGAAGATGCATATGAAGAAGTCTGGGGGATATACATACTTTTCTGGAAGAGATAGAATATCATGTCATTGCTCTCGGTATAATTAAGAGGAACCCCAATAGACTTTTGTAAAGGAGCAGAATTAAGGTATTCAAGATATGCGGGACTCGGAAAACTGGTAGGAGTAGTAACCCTAATATCATAGAAACTTCTGCCGGACTCGAAATATGATAACTCGATATTATCACAAACCTGCTCAGCAGTAGCACATATTTCGTTCGTCATATACTCATCACCTTCGCCCTCAGGATCATTGGCGCTCATGCTGCTCCGGCAAGCATTGATAGCCTCTTGACAACCACCTGAAGCCCGAAAATCGTTGAGAGCATTAAACATTGTAACATCGCTAATAGCCTTGATCCCGTACGTGTTGTTGTTTGCAAACTTCGGGTAGAATGGAACTTGAACGAGCTCGTCTATAATCCCGTTGAGGATGCCAACCGCCGTAAGTCTGATTTCGAGTGTGGTGTTCCGCGGTATCAAGCCAGCCGCCCGGTTCGCATTTTGCTGTTCGAAAAGATTCGCAAAAGCGGGACCGTACTGGCCTCCATAACTTTCTGCGAAAAGATTCACGCCGGCCGGCAATGTGGTCGTACTATTTGGTTTCGTTCCAGGATTGTACTGCGGGAAGGCGGAGAGGAAGCCTTGAAGGAAGTGCCAAGCAGCATTTGCGGCAATCGTGGACGTGTTGGCAGTGTGCAACTGGTTGCCACTGCTGAATGTGCCGTTAAGGAAAGTGTAGGTTGGTTGTGTAGAAGGAACAACAGTAGGGGCAAGGTAGGTGTCGCCATAAATATTGTGGGACTTGTTGATCAAGACATCGTAAGAAAATCCCACTTGAGCCGGCTGGTCAATGTAGAGAATGTTAGAGCTCCTATCCCATCCCCACACTCTTGACTGTGTGCCGTATCCCCCGTCCGACATTTGGACTACCTCGCATGGCCCGCTCTCCTGGAAAAGACCGATCATGCTGCTACTACCTGGGCCACCATTCAGCCATATTGTGAGGGGAGCCGTCTCAGGGTTTTGTCGAGCTTCGATGAACCAGAAAAAGGTATTGATGGAGTAGTTCTGTTGGTAGGGTGCGATGGTGAAAGGAGGAAGATTGACATAGCCAGTGTATTGTTTCTGCGATGTAAAGACAGTGGTGCATGTCCCCGGGTCGGGTGACTTGTATGAGATGGTTATGTTTGGATCTATGGGAGACTTAATGACATTGGGATAGGTGGCGGGAGGAGGGAATTGAGCAGTTGAGAATGGCACAAGGCTAATGGCCGTAGCAGCAACGACAGGCAATAGTTGGAACAGCTACAGAGAATGCGCGTCAGCTGGGGAACTCCCCTCTTCTCCGAGACGCTGAAGCGACGCCCGGACGATTGCTGGGTGTTGAGGCTGAAGCTGTTCTGGTGGAAACAATGCGGGCATGGAAACAAGCTGGACTCACCATGATGATTGCTGCAATGCGGATGAGCTACCTCATGAATAAGATAACGGGGAGAGGCGATAAAAGTGAAGAGAAAGCGAAAGACAGACGCAGCAGCACGACAAAGCTGAAGCCAAGCTCGCACAGCCTCCAGAAGGATTGTGCACGCTGCGGGATGGAGCAAAGTAGAAGATGCAGCTTGGCGATAATTGAAAAGGGTTGCGCGGCGCTCATGTGGGGTAATCCGGGACCTGCAGCAATTCAGCACCACCCGGCCGAACAAGCGCATCAACACCAGCACTATGTAGGTGCACAAGGCAATTGTCAATGGCCAACTCGGGAAGGATCAAGGTGCGCTGAAGCAGGGTCGACGGCTTCTCTGTATACGCAGATCATCATGCAGCCAATTTTCTGAACAAAACAATCCAATTCCGTCGGGGCCGCATTTATCCAGCCATCAATAAACTTGGAATTATAAGTAGATACATAACGCGTGGACATGCAGCCGCGACTCAAACCATCACACCGGATTTCAACATGGAATGTGCCGTGTTTCTCATTTAGCCGCGGCCATGAAAACCGCACCTTCAACCAATAGAGATAACAGTCGTTTATCAAATATGTTAAATTCCTTTCATTAATAGTGTTTATATTCTGACTGCAGCGCTTTCCTCTTTAATATTAGAATCATGTCAGTGAGGTAACTAGTCTAATTCTGGGCTCAACTTTCTCAACTATCCGAGGCTCAACCTCCCACATCTCCCCTCCATCAGTATCCGGCCACCAGTCTACAATCTTTTCTCCCCTTATTAGCCTCCCCAAATTCATCCTCACGCTCCACTTCACATACTTAGTCTCTACAACCGCCACGTAATCCCCTCCATGCCCTGAAATATCGCTGCTAGCCTTGGGAAATGATAGCTGAACAGCGGAGGTTGTATCCCCTAACCCGCTGCCTTGCGTGCATCTGTTATCGATAACGGATCAGCCAATCAAGTAAGCTGCACGAGATACTAATGCCCAATTAATTCTAGTCGCGATTTAGCGATGCACGCAAGCGGGTTAAGGGATAGTTATACAAATCGGCCTGTTTCCTGTCATTTAAGCTGCTTGCAAAACCCTCACGGTAGCCCCTAGATCCTCTGAATCTTCTGGACTCTCCGGGTCTTGCAGGTCCCGAAAGCCGAACATCAGGCCGTCGCGCTAGTCACTCAACATGAAATCATATCCCCTGGACAACTCTCTGACCCCGAATTCGTACAGCAGTTTCCTTGCACCCCTCTGCGAGTGGGTATGCCACGCTGCAGGTCGTGCCATTCGCGCGATGCACGACTCGCGTGTGCAGAGGATAGAGGTCGCAAGGTCATCTATTGCAAACAATGGATGTGGTTTAAGGTGCTGAGGTTCTAGCACTGTAATGTCATCGGGAATGGTTACGCGATCGGGATGGGAGGGTGAAGGGGAGGAAAGTGAGCCCCACAATGCCCTAGCCAGAGAATGTCCCAGTCCGAACTATACAATAAGCTTGTTAGGTGTTCAATAGAAGGAACGGAAGAGAGGGGAACTGAGGAACGGTGAGCGGCATCTCGCTCATCCAATCCAGCAAAATCGGGAGTTACGTCAGGATGGGAGCTCGCATTCGAGAGGAGGGCCTGCAGACCGCGGGAGGCAAGCGCGAAGGTCCGGAGTTGGGACTTTAGGCGTGTATCCCAGTCTACGCCATCCCCAAGAATGAGAGCTGTGGTGAGGCTTTGCTTGACGATGCTGTGTAATGTTAGTTTCGATATGCCAGATGTTATCGTTATAAAGGCAGGTTTTTGAGTCCGGGAAGTACTGACGCTTGAAGGGTATTCATATGAGCTCGCCAGCTACCTTTACTGCCGGGCGAGATGAATTTATGGTCTCCAGGTGGTAGCGCTTTCTCCAGGACATCGTCACCGGAAACACCGGAAACACCGTCAATCCAATTTAACTGCAGGTTACTCACTACAGCGGAAAGACTCATGGCATCACGGCGGTCTGTTCGTGAAGGAAGGTTTATGACAAGTATTTTTTGAAACTGCACACGTAAGTATTTATACACCAATCCTAGGGCAAAGATGTTTTCATGGAGGCAGAGGACATATCGAATGGACGGGAAGAATGAAAGTCGCATGGAAATAAGAAGCAGAAGCCATACGCCAAGCGTTTAGTTGAGCGCATCATCTAGAGCCTCTTCCGCCTTCGAGAAGCTATGCTTAAACCCCGAAATAAAATATCTCGAAGGGCTTGCATGCTGATACGCGGATGTGACAAAACATGATATCCCGACCAGGAGAAACCAGCTGTTTCGTTGCACGAACATTTTTAGAATTTGAACATCATAAGACGTACAGCCGGCACATTTAGAGATCCTTCTTAGTGCGGAAAGTGACATGGTCAGTGGGAAGAATGAAGGTTCCGTCACTATCGTAGACTCCAAGATACAGTATGTGGGCATTTAACGGGCTGAATAATGCCCTATATGTTTGTAGGTGGTCCGTGCGCGAACACCAGAATCAAAATAACGCGATTACACCACTACTATGTCTTCCAACCGTACTAGATTATAGACCTTGTTCAGCCTACTTAGTATAACGCTCAGCAGAATTAGAGTGGAAAAAACCCCGCCTTAAGCCCTGGTTGTTGCCTAGATTCCTGAGTACGGACATCGAATTCAGCTAATTGGTTGGTTCTTATCGATAACCCGGGGACCCGAATCATTGTAATAAGGGATATGTACTACACCTTAAAGTGGTGGATCAACGTCCAGGATATGGATGTTTTTGAACGAAACAGCCTTGGTGTATATTGAGTGGTACGTAAACAGTGGTCTAAGGTTTCAGTATAAATTAGGCGTGTGCCTATTGGATAATCTTACAATATCGATTCAAACATTTAGCTATCGTTAACATAAATACAAAGATAATGAAACAGCCGTTAGAATGTGCCGTTTGCCCCTCCACGAAATCAGAAGAATTGTACGAAGGCGATACATGAATACCTTCCCGTTATTCTACAGCAAAAATCAGATGTCACTGCATCGCTGCCAAGGCCAGTTGGAATCTCCTACTCCATCCACCATAAATCCACCCAGCACGATCTACGGAATCGTAGTAATAAGGCAGCCAGTCTAGAGTAGCAAGTGTCAGCAATGCATACCCAGTTTCTTTAGAGATGGCTACACGGATCATCCTCACCCGGTATGTATAGACCTTTTTGCTTGACTTCCTCCCACGAGTTTGTCTTAAATACATTCTCAATACACTGGTCAATCTTACTACCATCTTGAGCGTACGGAGCTTTTCTCCCTCGTCGAGCAACAATCCGTACCTCCCTATTCACTTGTTTTTCGGATATAATCCTAGCTGCCTCCTTGAGCTCATGGCCAGGAATTGCGGACCATGGAGTGCATTGCTCTATATCTTCAGTCATTCCAGTCCTTTCGGCTTCTTTGGCCAGGTGCATTGTCACTCTGGCCCCAGAGTACTCTCCGTCGCGCTTCTGGAGTAGTTCATTCCACCCCGCAGGCTGTGCGACCCTCAAACGTTGATGGTCCATAGAAGAAGTCATGAATTCAGTCGTAGGAGAAACATAGTGCAACTCTTTCCAACCGTCACTCTCCAGAAGGGACTCAATGTCGTAGTAGGTCCCAATATCACCCCAACCATCGTTTGCCCCTGAGTCATGAAAGCAATCCTCAACCACAAGGCGATCCAGCTTAAGCCCCGGAAGCAAAGCCAATGCATTACTAAAGTGGTATGTCGTGTAATATCTAATGGTCCCACTGGCGTACAGCGGGAATGGAAATGCCTTAACATGGATATGGCGGAGCTTGCTGATTATGGTGGAGCCTAGGTTCATCAAAGTATCTAGCATTACTTCTGTGCTGCGAAACTGGACCTGTACATTTGCTGCTAGAAAAGGTTGTGCTTCATCCTGGATTTGACGGCACGTGCGAAGAATGGCTGTGCGATTTGATGTTTTTTTGTTATAGCCAAGTCCATGACGAATGGTGATTGAGCTAAAAAGGCACTCGTAAATCATCTCACGTAGCTCAGGTGGGAGAGTGAGAAATGTTGGCGCCATTTCGGTAAATGCTAATTGAGCCGAGGAAGTAGAGTGTTGAGTGTCTTCAGCGACGTAACGGCCAATTCACAGTGGCTTCTGACGGAAAATACGTTGAGTGTTTGCAGCCATAAGCCTTTTTTTCTTGGAGATACCAAATGCACAGGAGAATATTTAAGCTTATCAATAACGGGGCAGCTATCATGATTAGAAAAGAAAAGAAACATCATAAGTTTGTCAGACGACGTTGAAGGGGTTCAGGTCTCTTGGCATACGCCAGGCTGAAAACCTATGTGGGGGTGAGGGTGAAGATAAAGGCTGAAGCACCTCATTCGCCGTTTGCAGAACCCTAGTTCTTTCATAAAACCAATGATATTTTGCGATTCTGAAGCTGAAATGCCCGAATCTCTATGAATTGAAGAATGCACCCATCTATCAGCTGGTCGCTACAATTGCGGCTGGGTATCACTGCAAAGAATCTACTGCCCTAAAGTTCCATGCATGCCTTTCCTATTTTCTTGCATTTTTACGGCTGAGTACGCCTGAAGTTCGTGGTGTTTTATTGTTGCTTTCTCAATCCAATTTGTACCTCAATCGACCTCGTTCTCGCTCCTCGAGTTTCTTTCTTTGCCATTGCCACTCCACTAGCACTGGCAGAAAGTGCCAGAGATCGAATTCAGGCCACAAGCAATTAAGAAAAACAATAGAGGTGTGCTGATGGCACTGCCAGAGCATAAAATCACTCAGTCGTTCGACTCCCGAGGTACGAACCAGTAAGTCTAATGGCGGCGCATCATTAGTGAACATGTTCGACGTCAAAGTCGCGGCAGTTATGTTTTCCGGATCCGGATACGTCACTGCGGGTGGAGCTTCACTTTTATCAGACTGGTTCATGAGTGTCGAAGCTGTTGAGGAATGTTCGATATCTGAAGGGTTGAACTCTTTAGATGATGAAGGAGATGCTGAGCGAGAATCTGGGTTTTGGGAAGGGACGTCCTCGGGAACTGTGCTGAGTTGTTGTGCGCGAATATTACGCGTTATATGAGTCTCGGAGAAGGGCCGTTTTAGTGGTGGTGGGTGAGGTTTGCTGTATGCTATAACAGTGTTCCTAACCGCCGTGGTAATCTCGTCCCGTGATGTGTAGGGGAAGCACACATTGAGAATAGCTCTAGGGAGCCTGTTATTAGTTCCGACCGGTTATGAAGAAGACGTATCTGTCCTACCTCTTGTTCCCTTGAGTTAACAGAACAGCTTTATCTATTGCTTCCAACACGTCTGGTTTGACGAGGTCACGCTGGCCGAGAATTCGAATTGCCGCACCATAGCGATCAAGTAAAGCTCCGTGTTGGGCCAATTGACCCAGTTTTGTTTTTGCCATCTCCATTAGAGCGTCCACCTCGTATTTTGAGCGTTTAAAGTTTTCGATACTAAAAGCATAGATAGTCACAACTTTTACACCGGACTTATAGCAAACTTCAAGAATCTGGTATTGACGGTCAGTACAAGTGTTTATGGTATAAAAGCAAAATGATGCCTCTATTGCAGAGGATACATACACGAGCAAGAGCTTCAAACCCCAGATTATGGCCTTCAACAGTCTCAATCTTGTGGCTCCGCGCAAACCGCCTATTTCCGTCCATCACAAATGCAACGTGTTGCGGGATCGGCCCTTGGCGTAAAGCTCCAATCAGGAGTTCTCGAAGTTGGCGCATCCCCCATGTGACTGGAGGTGATGAAGCAAACCATTTCCGTATCTTAGAATTGTGGAAGGAGTCTGACATGCTGAATATGCTGTTGAAGGAGTCGATGTCAGGTAGATTTGGTGTTGAAAGTGGACGAGTTCGAGGAGCATGGAATGGAGTTTATAGTCTTACGGGGTAATGAGAGTAGAATTAAGCCCCCGCACGCCTGCTACCGTCCTACATGGGCTGGTGTTGTGTGGTTCGAGGTTGAGATGTGCTTTGACATGTGTACGTAACTTGTACAAATGCCCAGCTGTACCTTAAACAGGAGGCTAAGCGGCGCTTGCCGCTGACGCGAAACCAGGAACCGGCTGAAGCTTCCAGCTTTTTTCTCTTACCTCAGCAAGCTCAGACGTGATTCCGTTGGTGCGGACTTTCAATCGGTCCGCGAGCTGGCTAACTACGTTTGTGCTGCACCACTGGAATCACGTCTGAGACTTTTCCGCAACAGTTATAAGCAAATTCAACGCTTTTTATGATGTTCCTTATATTCGCAGTTAAAATTTCTTAACCACAACGGCTTAAAATACTACTAAAAGTTCTTCGATTAGAGAGACAACCTAATATTTTATAAATATCTAGTCTATATTGGCCTACAACCCCCTAGAGTCAAGGTCATTTTCGCCAAAAAAGATTCCATTATTGAGAACTACAATTTTAGCCATAACGTCGCAATAGATATCGCAACGATATCACAACGGGTGCATATATAAAGCCCAAAAGTCGATCAATTATGGAGCTAGTTCTACAGATTAATTTAACAATATTTTTAGTATAAGAGCTGTTATAGTTAATTTCGTTAAAAAAGGTAACTGCTCTACATATAAAATAAGTCGTTATCGCTTAACAAACCTTGCGAAAGTCCCTGACAAAAAAGGTTAGCGATATCCGCTAATTGATTCTATCCCTTAGTGAGGCAACCGTTTCTTGCACTTTTCGTATATGCAAGCCTCTCAAGCCAATCTAAAGGCTCTATACTGTATATAGCTTGGTGTTAAAGCCTTAGTCAGTGCGATTGTTCGGCGGTAGGGGTATAGGCGCCACCTCCGAGCTTCGGAGTCTCGAATATTAATGCTCAAATATTGCGGTGAGCAGCAGCGACGTGGCTAGGAAGCCTGTATAGAATATTTAGTAGTGTAGTTAATTAAAAAGCTTTAATATTATTGCTGCCTATTTAATTAAACCCTTAGCAAGATATCATCCTTATGCCGCCCAGAAAACGTCGTGCGTCTTTAGCTCCAAAGCCTCCTAAGGCCCTAAAAGCTTTAAAAGCTCCAAGGCCTATAAAGCCTCTAAAAGTACCTTAAGCATAGGAGTCTTATTTATAATCCTTCCAAGCAACGCAGTATACACACGATAGCTTGGCGGAAGTAGTTGTACAGCCTCCAGAGGCTTTAGTGGCTCCAGTACTTATATAGTAGGTAGCGGCGCTAAGTAGGGATATTTAAGAGGAGGCTTGGCCGAGTACCTAGGTGGAGGATATTAAGGATAAAGTAGGAGCTATTTTTAAGGCCCACGGTAAGACTGCTAAGGATAAGGCAGATGAGGTGGATGAGGCTAAATTACTAGAGCTATTAGCTAAAGAAGTTGTAAGAATAGGCCTTCCTGCCGTTCCTACTATATAGGAGCCTATGGCTACCGTTCCTAAACTAGATCTTAAAGTTATTAACCTTCCAAATAACTTAATATTCGCCGCTCGGCGTGCTAGTGAGCCTATTAGTGGCTTTAACGCGGGCGATAAATCTAATAGTCTTCCTAACCAAATTAAGGATAAGCGCTCTGCTTACTGTACGCTGGTAAATCAGATTAGTATAATGTCTAGTAGATGTAGATCTGGATAGAACCTACCAATTTAAGTATTTCTACTGTTCTTTAGTATTAGTATATTTAAGAGGCTCGCTGTTAATATAAACCTATATGCAGCATCTTAAAATGCTGGCGGATATTACCAATTAGGACGATATACGGGTAAACGATTACGGACGTAAAAGGAGACCTCTGCTGGCGAATTAATAATTTGGGTAGGGCTTATTATCTATATAGGTGTCTTTAAAGGCACTTAGGTGCGAGATCTTTGGGCTGTGGATCCTAAATATCCGAAACACTTAATTAGCTTATTTATGGGTTAAAAAAGATGGGAGTAACTTAAGCGCTTTTTCTATGTCTTACTACCTCCACCAGAGGGTATTAAACGTCAGGTCTTTAAGAAAATTAAGCCGTTAATAACTCCTTTAGGGGAGGCGTTTAGAAAGTACGTTATACCTAGATCTATAGTTAGCTTTAATAAGATAATAGTAAGGTTTACTAGATGATCTACGGCTATAATTAAACTGCCTAGTAAGCTAATACCTAAGGGCTTTAAGATAATAAGCCTTTGTTAATATGGATATTACTATAGCTTTATATTTACCTTACCTGGCTGCTTTTTTAGGCTTCCTTCTTGAATAGATTATTAGAATATTATTCTCTTAAATACCTCCGAGTGCGTCCTCTACCTTACCTAACAGCTTCCTCTTTAGGCTCGTCGATTTTGCCTATTTTTAGATAACTACTTTATAAATATTCCGTTACTTCAGGTGCTTCAACAACTCGGAATTACTGCAGCTGGTACGGCTTAATTAAACTTAAAGAACTATCCAGAGGTGTATAAAAGGGTTAATAAAAGAAAGGAAAGGCTACCGTTTAACTTTATTACGGGAATAGTTGTTGGCGTAATTAATCTAGTACTTTTAATTATATAGTAGGATAAGAATTTAGTACGGTTTTTAATAATAGCTTACTTATATAGTAATAAAGACGTTAACAAAGTTAATCGGCATCGCCCGCGGGCATATAATTCCTTCCTTAAGAAGCTAGTAGCTAACGTTTGGGGCGATAGTTTAATTAAAAAGTTAACGCTTTTTAGGCTCTCTATCAACTATAATAACTAGATAGGCGGCGTTAATATTTATAATTAGCTTTGAAGCTACTATACTACCCAGATCACTACTATACGCACTTAGCTGCCCTTATTCTTCTAGGCACTTAATATAGCTATAATTAACGCCTATATTATTAGCAAGAAGATCTTCCGGATATTAAGTAGGCCCTTCCTTTAAAACTACCGCCGTTTCCGTATACGATTGGCATAAAATCTCGTTATTATGGGTAGTTGGCAGATGGGCCTAAATAAGTAAAATACTAAGCGTCTTCTTTGTTAGGGCTTACTAAAACATAGGTAATATTAACCTGGTATTAGGCCTGGCTATAGAAATATTAGAATAAATTAAAAAACCACCTATATTACTGCTAAAACCCCACTACCTATAATTTAACGGTGTAAGACGCGGACTTACTGTTCTATTAAAAGATTTATAAAGAAGTAAGGTTATAAGGGCCCACTAAGGTACTAGATATATAGATGGAAGGAGGCAAAGAAGCTTATAATAAAGATAAGGCGAATAGTATATAAATGCGAGGTTTGTAGGCTTCCTCTATACCTTTAGTGCTTTAACAACTTCCATTTAGTAGGCGACGACTAGGTAACTATTTTAAGCCCTACTCCCTT
>Ga0307515_10003283_pt1 | contig 34216 bp, 19 predicted proteins | sample 17_EM_MG_FD_194513 | JGI IMG/M metagenome (GOLD analysis project Ga0307515, IMG submission 194513) | Populus trichocarpa ectomycorrhiza microbial communities from riparian zone in the Pacific Northwest, United States - 17_EM | ecosystem: Host-associated > Plants > Roots > Unclassified | place...
GTACGCGCATCCAATTTCGCCTGGTTGCCACCAGCTGTACATAGTAATTGTAGCGAACGGCTGTGGCTGCACGCAAGGTCCTTTTTGGTTGCCCTGGAGAATCGCCTTAGTTGGCCAGGAGAATCAAATTGAAGACGACGCTTCCTTTTCTCCCCCTTAACTATGCCTCCATTATGCCCGCCAAAACGCGAATACAACGCTGTCTCTGCAGAGAGGTTGACGAAATTTGGCAATATCGTACGGGTGGAAGCCTTACGATATTTGACAAAGATCACGACACTGCAGAGGAAGGCCGCCAGAAGTAATGTTCTTGTAGCCAAGCATACGGCTTCGCTACAATTACTATGTACAGCTGGTGGCAACCAGGCGAAATTGGATGCGCGTACCGAATCTGCAACTCGCTAAAGGGGGGGGGTGAAGCTGGTCGTGCACATCAATACGGAGGCAGCGGCCAAAAGTTCCTGGCCCCCCCCTGTGTGCGCTAGCCTTTAGTGGCTTAATGTGGCGTAAGAGATGCTTGGCGCGCACCGCGGGGTCGCGGCGTACACAGCTCTCCTCTTAATACTATACTCTATAAACTTTTAAAATCCATCAAATCCTTATTATATCTTACTGTTTATAATAGGTAACTTATATAAGAGCTTAGGCCCTTACTATAAAGATTTACGGTAATATAAATATTAATATTTAAGCCGCTATTAGAATAAGCGTCTCCGGCATTAAATTACACTAGCGGTAGCAGCTAAGAGCGCTGCTGGCGCTGCCCTTACTACTATCTTCGCGATACAAGAAGCTTATAAAATATCTTAAGAACTACCCCAAGAGCCTCTAGAGCCACCCCCCAAATCACCTCCCAAACTACCATAAGCTCTACCTCTAGAGCCACGATAAAACCCACGACGGCACCTGCCGATTAAGCTACTTAATATAATGTTTATTAAGCCCAAGCAAGAGCCATAACGGCAGCAGGAGCCACAGCAGCAGTAGGCTAAGTCATTAAAAGGAAAGAAGCCACGGTAAGGTGGTGGGCGAGGTGCTAGACGAGGTACTGGACGAGGTACTAGACGAGGTGCTGGACGAGGTGCTGGACAAGGTGGTAGGCGAGGTAGTAGGCAGAAGCAGTAATCCTATATATCACCACCACACCAGGTGGCTATTATAATGTCATATATCTACACTCTCGTCGTAAAGAGCCAAAATCCATCTTCTATACCAGCTTCCTTCCTAATTCGGAACGCCAAGAAAGTAGTTTTGTGGCTTATTGGTGGCGCATTTGTGGCGCAAGGGGGCCAGGAACTTTTGCCCGCTGCCTCCGTAGTAGGTAATTAATTATGTAAGTGCACGCGTTGTAAACCTGTTATTCGCGCACGGACTACGTACTGGTCAAGGGATGACAGCGAAACTAGATGTTTATAAGCTGCTCCTAGGCTGTTTAATGTTTATGGGGTTGGAAAATATCGAACAAGAGGGAACGTCTAAAGTTTGTTTTGGACCTATTCCAATATATCAGCAAGTTATTTAGCCAATATCTCCCGTGCACATTGCTCTTAGCTGTCAAAAAGTGGTAACGTAGTCTGCGGGCAAGTGGCCATTGCGGGCATGTGGCCACCCCATCAAACCACCGAGGGCAAATATTACGAATTACTCAACCACAAACAATTGTATTTGGTGTAGCCATTTGCTAGCTAGTTGCCTACTGTCTAACTTAGGGCATGTACGTGCATTATGTTCTGTTGACGTGCATATGCTGCACTTGGGTGGTGCTCGTTGCCGTCGCTCAGGTTGTAGTTGTATAACGCGTCGCGTGTTTCGCGATTTTGGTGGGGTGGCCACATGCCCGCAATGGCAGACTACGTTAATGTGTATTGCATATTATTAATAGAGGAAAGTGTGGCGAGAGCAACCAAGATGCGCGCATTTAACAAAAACATCTTCCTGCGAGTGTTATTGCTTCTGCTGTTCTAAACCCTTGAACCGCAGAATCACACGCCCAAGAGGCGTGTGGGTGAACATCTGGCGCACTCTCAATATTAACAAAGCTTCAACTTGTACCAGCCAGAATCGGCGGCAGTGTCCGTTTCAAGAGCTTCTGCGTGCAACACATTATGTGATTGAATTTTGAAGGTGATGGCCAGAAGCCCATGAAGACACACCAGTTTGTGAATAATTTTTGAATAATATGACTCCCACCCACCTTGTTCCACAACACTAAAGCCAGGCCACTGGTAGCAGGGACAGAGACAGACGTATCATTTTAGCTCTACAGTGTCCCCTACACCACTCTCTAACTATCATCTACGTCGTCTTATTTTACTCTATCCGTCACTCTTAGAAACAGGTTTTATCTTGCTCCAGCACAAGGTTAGTTGTCACTCGCTCTGCTTTTATTTTCCCCTTCCGCTCTCGCCTGCATCAGACGCCCTTACCTCCGTGCTCAGATCTGCGCCAACAGGGCAAGTTCCGCCTCGCCGTCACCTGGGCATGTGTAACGCGATTTGTGCACCTTCCACATTTCACCCCTCTTGTCCTCCACTATAGAGACTCTCTTCCTAACCATGGACTCTTCAATTAGCCCAAGAAATTCCAACACTCTCTTCGTGCATTGCGGTTCCGCCGCATAATGTCTCCTTCGAAGGTACAGAAACGCAAGCGGAATCCTTCAAACTTCAACCCAAAGAAGAGACGCAAGGGGCGGGAATCCAGTAAGCCTGGGCGAGAAAAGAGTCAAGAAAGTCGAGAAAAGCAAGCAAGTAATAGTAGGGAATATTTGGCTCGCGAAATCCTGAAAGAAGACAAGAAGAAGGGCTACTACATTGACTGGGAGGACGACCCAATAACTGGAGAATCCTTTGAACCTACTTGGGAACCCAAAGGATGTGCCAATGAAGCACTAATAGCCGACTGGGAGAAGAAGAAGGCTGAACGCAAATCCGCAGAGAAAAATACTTCAAAGCAAAGAAAGAAGCGGGACTCAACTACCAAAAAACACCCGAGGCGCGTCGATAAGGTGGTGGAGAGTTCACCAATATCTCAAGACACACCTTCGTACACGCCAATACTCAGGGAGCTACAAAACAACGGCGAACAAAACGGGCACGCTGCTGGGGCACATCTGGAACATTCCAGTCTAAAGGCCAACGGCTTACTTTCACCTTCACCTGCTGCGCCTGCTGTTCCCCCCCAGACCCCTATCGTTCAGGTAACACAAACCAGCGGCTTCGACCCGGAGGATTACGAGCGCTTCTCATTGCAACAACAGACGCAAACGCAGATTGGATCTTCTCCTAGGAAGACTCTTGAGACTCCTAGTACGAGCAGTTCCGCCAGTCCACAATCGCAAGCATTTACACTGCCCAAGAAATTTACATTTGATGGTGTAATACCTGATTCTCAAAGCTTGCCTGGATCCTCTAGCTATATTCCCTCCGCTCAAGCCGCCTCTGGCTTAAATCCAAATCAGATTCGGAGCTTACGCAGCGACAGCATAACTGAGGTAAGCCATTTTTCCTGGGTAATTAAAGCGACATTCACCTATATGCCTGCTATTATTAGGGAACGAATTATCTCAAACTGCCAGCTACCTTAAGATACAGTATAGCTTTCCTCCACATGCTAACAGATAGATTTACAGACACAGAATTTTGCCTCTACTGTCGAGAAAGTCTCAGTCTCTAGCTCTCCTGTGCCTGTTCCTGAGACTGGCCCTACCGAAGATCCATCTAGCCCTCTTATCGCCCAGGTACCCAGTCACACTGATCCGGTTGAAACTGAATCGCCGGATAAGCCGCTCAACTCCATCTCACAGGATACGCCTGAAAAATCTCAATCCTACTCTACAATTAGCACGAGCTACTACCATTTGGGGGAGAAACCTAAGCCTTCACAGGACGAACAACAAGCTTCAAAGCAGGGGGGCGAGGTTGATCGTCGTGACTTTGCCAGTAACTCTCAAGTAGAAACAGTCGAATCAAGAGAGTCTGAAGCACGGATTCAACACAGCATTCCTCAATCTCCAATCTCAATCACCGAGTATTTACAAGAAGGCCAAGTTGTCCCTGGGGTAGGCTTCTTGACTGGCAGCCAGGACGACTCTGCGGGTGTCATTCATCCTACAACTGAAGTCTCTACTGCTCATAGTAACGCAACCCCTAGCCGAACGTCCGCTTCGGACGACGAGGCCGAACCGGTCTTACGTGCCCGGCGCCCGCATTCTACCCCTGGACTACTAAGGCGGCTGGATCGAGACGAATCTGGTCAGTCACAGAACTATAAGACCTCATCTCTGCCACCAGTCCCTTCGCAGTCGCTGAAAAGATTTGGCACCACGGCACCTCCACTTCAAACGCCGCTAGATTTATCTGTATCGCTAAGAATGAACCCCTCGGGTGAGCCGGCCATGAGTATGACCGAGCATTACAAGCTCGCCAAGGCTGAGCGTCGACGAAAGTTGCAAGAGCAGTCACGGACTGGGTCCGGCACTCGGTCTCCCTCTATTATCCCAGATCAGGCACCGCCACAAGCGCCTCAGACCTCTCTCCGAGCATCAAACTTGTCAAATCTGGCCCAAGAGATGTCACCCCCTCCAAAGCCTTCTATCGCCTCGGTTTCGTTAGGTATCACTACTACAGTCGAAACGAAGTCGGCTACAATTGATCTGCTTGATGAGCCGCGACTTGATACTGGGGAGTATATTGTGCCTCTATCTATGGAGGGTCTTCAGGGAGATCAGTATCGAAAAATCCTATGGGAGGACCGGGATTTAATTAAGGAGTTTGTTAGTAAGCCTCATGCTACAGATTCGCCAATCGTTGGTAATGTCCGTGCTCTCCTTGAGAGAGTTCAAGATATTGAGGGCCATATGGATCTTATCAATGCTGGTACCTTAACACAAGCAGACGTTCGGCCAGAGGATCAAGCTATGTGGGACATAAACTGCAGTGTCAAATTTAGGTTCCTAGGTGCCCTTCTTGACTGTTTACGGGAGAGGAACATCCATATTGTTCTCCTTGGAAGGCCTACTCGATTTCTCGATATTGTGGAGACTTTTCTCAAAGGCAAACATATTGACTACGAATACCCAAGTGAGCTGAGAAAAGCAAATCCTTCCCAAGTTAAGAGCGCCCTAGGCGTGACCATCCTCGCAACTAGTGGAGAGGCTGCTGGTGCTGTCATTCGTGGTGCTGACCTGATTGTATGTCTGGATGGGACCTCTAGTAGATCACAGGTTCAAGGACTGCGGGACACTCACATAATCGATGCCACCTTTCTCGCTCCTGTTATATCTCCAGTGATAATCAAATCAGCGGAGCATATCAATCGGTGCATACCCTCCTCAGCAAACAGTACCGAAAGGTTCAGGATTCTAGTTAGCAGTATGGCGCATCTCCGGACAGACGCTGGCAAGCTGCCGGCCGATTATCCAAGAGCCCATGCAGCCGCAGAAGAAGTCGCACGACTACTAGAACCGTCTGGAGGGGTTGACAACGCTCATGCCGAGTGGGCTCTTCCCCTTATCGGTGGGATTAAGGATGCTCTCGTTTTTGAAGAAACTCAATCACAATTCTTGATAACATCGACCATACCAACCAACACACAAGAGTCTGTTAGCGCCCAGAAGCGAGCCTTGGTAGGTTATAATATGTCGTCACCGTGAGACACATAAAGCTAACATCATCCAGGATGTCGACCGCTCGGATCCAGCCAAGAAAATGCGTATGACACCGCAGCCTCTAGAAACTGTGAATCCTGCCGATGTTTCTATCAAGCAAATCAGTGATTCGGTCGGCGATTCTTCTCACGCACAAGCCCTAGAGAATACTGCAACTACCCCGGCCAATAATACTAGAGATGCCCCCGCGCTTCTTGCTCGCATTAAGGCCGCCGATGCCGAAATTACCTCTCTTCAAGCCCGCTTGGAAACCAGTCAAGCCCGCTTGAATGAGTATATGACCTCTCTTGAATCGTTGCAATACCGCTTCGAAGAGAGTGGCGCCGAGATCCGTGCAGCACGCAAAGAGCGCGATGAAGCTGAAATGCGCGCAGCCGTTGCTATCAAGCAGAAAGAGTCCCTTGCTGCACGCTTTGAAAAGGCAGATGAAGAGCGTAGAGCAGCTAAAGCTCAACTCGATGCTGAGCGTGCAGCCAACGTCTCCTCTGCGGACACAAACATTGCCGAACTGGGATGCCTCCGTGCCTCCTTAGCAGAAGCGGAAACAGCGAAGGACAAAGCTGAGAAGAGCATTGCGCGCAAAGAAGCAGACTTCGAATTCCTCCGCTCAGAATACCAAAAGGCTTCGTCTGCTGCCGCTGAATATGCCGATCGCATCGAGAATCTGGAAGCCCAAAATATCACTTTAACCCGCAAAGCAGATGGTCAGGCAGCGAAGCTGAAGCGCATGGGAATTGATGAGAATCAGCGCAGTCTGTTGCGTGAAAACCAAAAGTTGAAGTTAGAATTGGGGAATCGAGAGAAGCTTCTCGCACAACGCGAGGAAGAGCTGAGGACTGTGAAGAACCTTAAAGGGTTGGGAATGGGAACACGTGCGGCAAGCGTACCAAGGAGCCCGAGAGTGGGTGCGAATGGGGGAAGCCGGGCAGCGAGTCCGTTGCCGGGGGGGAGAATCAACTTGTTGCGAAACCAGTGAGTGCAGTGGCGCTGACTTATTCAGAGACGAGTGAGTAGATGTTGAGGTTAGGCCTTGAACCCAATAGGCGTCGAAAACTCGGGGGCTTATGCTAGTTACTTCGATGCTTTTTTGCTTACCTTAAATTGAGCGCACGGTATCCAAGGCGTCCTGGTTTACGGCAAGGCGATATGGAGCATTCTGGGAGTTGGTTGCTTAGTATGCCTCGGCTGGAGTTTTAACGAGTCCGTGGGATAGGTAGCTTATCCTTTAATATGGGGGGCTCGTTTGGTAGCTTAAACTTGAGTGCAAGCTAAAACAAAGGCTTAATGTTAATCACACATATTTGTGGTTTTATGGTGACCTATCCCTTGACACGGTGATTCGGGTCCTCAGGTTATCGATAAGAACCAACGAATCAAATGTCTAAGAAAGAAAGCTGACCTTTAGCTTTCGTGTCGAATTTTTTGGATGCTACCGTAAACTCAGTCGGTCTCCTGTGTCAGCGTACCAAAATAACGCCTTTATAGGCCGTCCGAAACTCGACCGGCCACAGGTTCTGTAGTTAGCAACAAGCCTATAATGGGAACTGTTTAATAAAGTCACATTATCTTAACATCTTGTTCTTCTCTAGAGAAAGTATGCCATGTGGAATGCAACGTTAGGAAACATAATAGACACTAAGCAAAGCCAAGCCGGTTCTCGATCACTTTAACAATCTTAGTCCATTCACACATCGCTCCTAGCCCAATGTCGCCACAGGCCAACAATTTAACTTGCGCTGGCAAGACCTCAAACCAAACCCATTCCTTATCAAGTATTGCTAACTGTTTTGCGGTTATAGGATGAGCCCACATCATGCTATTCATTGCAGGTGCAACAATGATCGTAGGTCCTTTCCGGCTCGACGAGTCGACATCCCATGCACGTATAACATTCGTCAACAGATTATCGCAGATGCCCCCAGTCACCTTAGCTAACAGATTCGCAGACATCGGAACAATGGCGAGTAGATGAGCCCATTTGCGTAATTCTATATGCAATATATGCGAATCTCTTGTCCACGGTTCATCCCACTCGTCTTGGTCCAAGTGAACGGCATCGACATTTGGGAGGGACGCTAGGGAGGCCACGGTAGGCTGCTCTGCAGACTGGCCTGCCAGAAAGTGGGTTGCAGATTTGGTGAGGATGACTCGAATCGAGAGGTTAGAACGGGCTTGGAAGGAGGAAATAATAAGAGGCAATTTGATGGTAGCTACAGAGCCACTTGCCGCCAAGAGTAGATGCTGTTTGCCATCGTGGATCCTAGCCGCCACGGCCGCCGCTGGCGTGCGATACTCGTCCCCAGGGCTAGGCTCTAATCTAGTTGTCATAATTATTATAAAGAGGCCGCGTAGAGAGAATTACTGCGGATATATGGCCGACGTTAAGACTGGAAAGATTAATAACAAGAATGTATATTCCAAGGTTAAATGTAACTTAAAGGCACGTGACATGTTTAAATTTAGAGTCTTTGGCAACAAAGGCACCCCGGCAACTTATCCACCAAGTTTAAACGTGCAAGTCTTGGCATAAGCGTTACCCGAATTATCCTAGCGCAAGCTGGGGTAGAGTTAAATTCTGCCCATTTAGAATCCAGTTAAAGTGCAGTTCGCTGCGCAACAGCATCTCAACGAGCACGTTATTCATAACATCTCCCTCCGTATTACTAGTCTTATCCTCCAGCTCTGGAACAGCTTGTTTGTCCGGAATACCGAAGTGTCGCAATCAACTCTTGTACTCAGGAATACAAAGCTTATAATTTTATGGTAATTTGATATAACATGCGGATCGTTGGTACCCCCCAACGAAAATTTTAACCCGAGTTTATAATTAACAAGCCGATTAATTAACCCAAAACTTTAATTTAGAGCCGTATTGTATAGAGCTTAATTAACATATACTAGTAGGTATGGATTTATTTCGTAAATCCTATACCTCCGTCGTGCTTTATAGTAGGGGGTAAGCTTAGGCAGAGCCTTATGTAGAGCTTTAATAGAGCCTTATGTAGAGCTTTGGTAGAGCCTTACGCAGAGCCACGTGCAGCTATTTATTCTGGCGATTAATTGCAGAGATATTTGTAGGGACGACTGTATAGGCAATTATATAGGTATTTAATTAATTATTCGTACGGGCGTTTATATAGGCAATTAATTAATTAATTAATTATATAGACGTTTATAGAGCTGTGCGTAAAGCCGTGTATAGAGCCATTTATAGAGCCGTTTATAGAGACGTTTATACGGGCGTTTAGTTAATTAATTGATTAATCGTATAGGCGTTTATATAGGCAATTGATCGATTAATCGACTAATTATATAGGCGTTCGTACGGGCGATTGTGCAGACGTTTATAGAGCCGTTTATAGAGCCGTTTATATAGACAATTATAGAGCCTTCCTAGTATATCAGTGCTGCATATTAGTAGAGCTTTAGAGCTCCGTATTAAGCTTTAAGTAGAGTTTTGAGTAGTGCTTTAAGCTTAAGGGGGAGACCCCCTTGGACCCCCCCCTACGCACTACGTGCTCCATTTACTGCGTAGACAGAGCTCTTGCAGAGGCTTTAGTAGAGCGTTTAGTAGAGCTTTTGCAGAGCTTTATATGGAGGTTCGTGTAGAGCTTTTGTAGAGCTTTTGCAGAGCTCTATGTAGAGCTTCGGTAGAGCTTCGTGCAGAGCTTCAGTAGAGCTTCGTGTAGAGCTTTGGTAGAGCTTCGTGTAGACCTTCGGTAGACCTTTATATAGACCTTCGGTAGACCTTTGTGCAGAGTCTTGTGCAGAGCCACATGCAGGCGTTCGCACGGGCGATTAACTGCAGAGACGTTTGTAGAGACGATTGTATAGGCAATTGCATGGACGTTTGATTGATCGGTTATATGGGCGTTTGATTGATCGATTGTATGGGCGTTTAATTGATTGGTTGATTGTATGGGCGTTCGTATAGGCGATTGTGCAGACGTTTGTAGAGCCGTTTGTAGAGACGTTTGTGTAGACGATTATAGAGCCTTCCTAGTATATTAGTGCTGCGTGTTAGTAGAGCTTTAGAGCTCCGTATTAAGCTTTAAGTCAAGCTTTAAGTAGAGCTTTGAGTAGAGTTTTAAGCTTAAGGGGGAGACCCCCTTGGACCCCCCCCTGCGCACTACGTGCTCCATTTACTACGTGGGCAGAGCTCTTATAGAGGCTTTAGTAGAGCGTTTGGTAGAGCTTTTGCAGAGCTTTATGTAGAGCTTCGTGTAAAGCTTCTATTGAGCTATATATAGGCGTGCAGACGTTCGTACGGGCGATTAATCGTAGAGACGTTTATAGAGACGATTATATAGGCAATTGTATAGACGTTTAATTGATCGTTCGTATGGGCGTTCGTACGGGCGTTCGTACGGGCGATTGTGTAGACGTTTATAGAGCCGTTCGTAGAGCCGTTCGTAGAGTCAATCGTACGGCGATTAATCGTATGGACGTTCGTATGGCCAATTTTAGAACCTTCCTAGTATATTAGTACTGCGTGTTAGCAGAGCTTTAGAGCTCCGTATTAAGCTTTAAGTAGAGCTCCGAGTAGAACTTTGAGCTCAAGGGGGAGACCCCCTTGGACCCCCCTGCGCACTGCGTGCTCCATTTACTGCGTGGGCAGAGCTCTTGCAGAGGCTTTGGTAGAGGCTTTAGTAGAGCTTTTAGTAGAGCTTTTGCAGAGCTTCGTACGGAGGTTTGTGTAGAGCTTTTGTAGAGCTTCGTACGGAGGTTCATGCAGAGCTTTTGTAGAGCTTTAGTAGAGCTCCATGCAGAGCTTTAATAGAGCCTTATGTAGAGCTTTGATAGAGCTTGTATTTAGGCTTATTTTTGAAGGCCTTATAAACGACTTTGTATATAGCTTTGAGCAGAGCTTTGCATAGGCGTTCGTGCAGGCGTTCGTGTAGACGTTCGTGTAGGCGTTCGTACAGACGTTCGTACGGACGATTGTATAGGCGATTGTAGACGTTCGTAGAGACGTTTATAGACACTCGTAGAGACGTTTATACGGGCGTCTGATTAATTGTATAGGCGTCTGATCGATTGATCGTATGGACGTTTGATTGATCGATCGTATGGGTGTTCGTACGGGCGATCGTGTAGACGTTTGTAGAGCCGTTTGTAGAGCCGTTTGTAGAGCCGTTTGTACGGATGATTGTACAGCCAATTGTAGAGCCGTCGTAGAGGTGTTTGTAGAGACGTTCGTCGAGACGATTGTGAGACTTCCTAGTATATTAGTGCTGCGTGTTAGTAGAGCTTTGGAGCTCCGTATAGGGCTTTGAGTAAAGCTTTGAGTAGAGCTTTGAGCAGAGCTTTAAGGGGGAGACCCCCTTAGACCCCCCTGCGCACTGCGATGCTCTATTCACTACGTGGCCAGTACACTGAGTGGGCAGAGGTGCTGCAAAGCCTTTGGTAGAGCTTTTGGTAGAGCTTTTGCAGAGCTTCATACGGAGCTTCGTGCAGAGCTTTTGTAGGGCTTTGGTAGAGCTTGATGCAGAACTTTTGCAGAGCTTTAGTTAAACTCAATGTTTTGAAGTTCGTCACGTGTATTTTGCAGATAGATACTGCCCGCACTTTTGTTGGACCAATCAAAAGCTGGCTTGGCAAGGTTTGAAATCTGGGACCCGAAAATATAGACCACTCGTACCTCGGGTCAATAAGAGCTATTTATATAAAATTTTAAATATGGCTTATCGAATAGTAAACAAAGCTCTTTATCAAATAAAAATATAAAAAACTTATTATTTATAGTATAATATAAAATAAAAACATAAAAGTATTATAAAACGTATAATTTTTATTTTTTTATTTTATAAAAGGCTTCATTTGCTATTTAATAAGCTATATTTAAAATTTTACATAAACAGCTTTTGGCTAAAGCTTCTATTTATCGCCCTAAGCCTTACGAGGATAGTAGGATCATCCCCACTTCTTGTCATACAACAATTTTTCTCGGCCTTCCTTTGACATAGCACTATCTAACATGGCTAATCTACAGAGCCTTTTAGTGATTAAGTTATTGTAAGAACAGAAGCATCAAGATGCTAAAGGAGCTTCTATTGCGAATCAATTCGCAGCCATCGTTTCAAGGCCGTGTTTCCTGAGTCCTGGGGTGTAGTAATTGACACCAGCTGAAGTATGAGGCTTTCCGATGCATAAAGTGGATTGGCCGATGGGGGGCGGGGTAGTCTTGCTGGGGAGAGACATTTCATCTTGCGCCCCCAGGTCATCCCTCCGAGCATTGACGAACTCCTTTCACCACTTTGAGAGCAAAGCAAGTTCACTAACCTTAACAATGGCGTTTGTATATTATCCCTTAGAATGGCATGAGCGGGAAAAAGAGCCACTCAATCTTAACAGTCAATCTTTTCGACTCCTAGAGGTCCTTGCAGATGATGGCAATGATCGCATCCGCTGTAGCATTCGACATGTCCGGCTCGGGGATAAACCAACATATTACGCGCTTTCCTACGTTTGGGGAAGCTCTGCAAATCCATCAATCATCTCGGTGACCCAAGTGTTAGCGGGATCGAATGCAGCACATTCTGGCAATAGTAGGACAGGCCAGGAACTCAAAATAACACAAAATCTAAACTTGGCCTTGACGCACATCCGAAGCCACTTCACATCTGACAAGTTCAAAGGGAATCAAGGAAGAATGTTCCTCTGGATCGACGCTATCTGCATTAACCAAGACGACGACGTCGAAAAAGCGCGTCAAGTCCGCCTCATGCGCGATATTTACCGCTACGCCCATCAAACCATCATCTGGCTTGGTCCCGAAGAGAATGAGTCCAGCCTCGGCCTCCAATTCATGCACAAACTCTTACAAGCCCAAGAAAACCAAACACAGAAAGGAGACACCCGCAATATTTTCCAACTCCCCGTCCGCTTAAAAGGCACCCAGGTCTGGACGCGCGACTACGACCTCCCTATCCCTCCAGACGCGCGCTACAAAGCTCTCTACCACATCCTTGACCGCCCATGGTTCAGTCGCGTCTGGATCATCCAGGAAGCAGCCGTCTCACAAAATTCGGTCATTCATTGTGGCGACCATCAAGTCCTACTAACCGACTTCCTGAACGCAATACAGTACTGCACATCCGATCTCGGCTGCGGCGCGGCGTACAAGCCTACAAATTTGCTGAAGGCGACCAAGCTTTGGAATGCGTGGTACAGCGTGCAGAACGGCCGGAGGCAGAGTTTGTTGGAGTTGCTACAACAGCATAGGGATTTCAATGCGACGGATCCGAGGGATAAGGTGTTCGCACTGTATGGGCTTGCGTGGGATACCAGTAGGGATGGAGATGGATTAGATATTGAGGTTTCGTATCGTGGAGATCGGAAAAACGCGGATGAGTTGAAGAGAGATACAGCTCGATTGTACACCAATATCGCCCAAAAGATCATCGCTAAGAGCCTTAATCTAGACTTGCTGAGCTATACGCGGGCCCCCCCGGAAGAGATAGCGGATCATTCGCTCCCGTCATGGGTCCCAGACTGGAGAGTGGCCGACTCCCACATGTCGTTCCGAAGCCGAGGAGCCGAAAGCGGTGACTACTTCCCCTTCGAAGCCGCCGGCCCCGCCGAGGACGATGACATCACCTTTGATGAAAAGAAGCGTGAACTCCATGTTCGAGGTTACGAACTTGACACTATCGTAGAAATAGGACCGGTGTGGAGCATTGAAGGCGGGAGCTCCACCTTCAGGTTTGTTGACGAATATCTTCGCGGCTTGCAGCACCAACGCACATTCTACGAGTGGGAAAGGCTCTGTAAGGCTCGTTCCGGGTCGAAATACCGCGGCACCGATGAGGACATGCTGAGTGTATACTGGCATACTCTGGTTGCTGGTGGCACGTATGACGGTAGGGAAGTTGATCTGACACACTTTACGAACTTCGATTACAGTTCACAGCTATTTCGGTGGATTTACCTTCTCCATCTTCAATACGTGACCGTTCTCTACCACGGTGCTGCCATTTTGATGGTTGTTGTCATGGGAATAAGAAATCTTGTAGGCAAAGGCCCGATTGATATGACATTTCAGCGGCGAATGGGTATCACGACGCCGAATCGGCGAATGTTGAGGAGCGAAACTGGCTACGTTGGATTGGCCCCAGCAGAAGCAAGAGTAGGGGACGTTTTGGAGTTGTGCAAAGGCGCGATGGTTCCGCTTGTGCTGAGGAAGAAGGATGAGGGCAGGTGGGAGTTGGTTGGGGACGCTTACGTTCATGGCGCTATGAAGGGTAATGCATTTGTCTCCCAGAAATGCTCTGAAATAGTTCTTGTCTAGATGTAAACAAAATTCCTGCTCCTCAGCCCGTTCATAAAACCCCCGGCATTATTGCAGTTTGGCTCAATGATACACTAGACGCCCTTACGACTTCAAGGAAATGTAAGACATTACAGCGAAGATTTTATAGTTCTATTTTCTTGCTAATAAAATAAAGGGTGCGGCCTATATTATATAAATTTTAAGAGGTTTTAATAAAATATCTTCGCATTCCTTACCATAATTAGCAGTTATAGCTTTACCACATAGGTTTAAGGTTTATAGTAAGGGCAATTCGTATTACATTAAATTTAAATAGTTATATATCACGTGTCTATACATTGCTTGGCCGAAAACCCTGCAACTTAGGTATTCAACTAGATGTTCAACACGGTTAACAACATCATTGCTTGCAACTGCACTCAATAGGTCATTCTTTTCATCATAGATTGTTTGCGATTAATGTTCTTAGTGGCCTACATAATTATTAAAGCCCATAACCGATTTTCCAGCCAATAGTACCCGCTCGAAAACTCCTCGCTTAACCGCCCTATTATCCACCTCCTTATCTACTACCATCCCATCTACCAAATATACCATAGTTTCATCTTTAGAAGAAGAAAAAGCTAGGAAATAAGACAAAAGGGCCTAATAACTCTATAACCTAGAGATCTAAAAGAGAAAGTAGGAGGAATAGATATAGATCTAAAAGACAGAACAGGAGAAACAGGCATAGATCCGAAAGACAGAATAGGAAAAGAAGTTTTACTAGGCAAGGCTAGCCGCTCTAAAGCAGCCTAATCTACTAGAGTACCCCTCTACCGCTAAGGCGGATAAACTAGGTAAGTCCTATAACCTACCAGAAGGCTCTAGCACGCTTAAACTCGACCTCCCTGGCCTAGCTAGAAGAGACCTCTATAATATATAGAAAGGATCCTTCCGCCTAGAGAATCTAGCACATCTATAGGTACACTCTGGCCGCCTAGACCTCTCTAATATGGCTACTATTAAAAATAGAAAGCTTATTTTAAAGAGACCTACTACTAGCCGTAAGGTTTACGAGAATAAGGAAGTTTAGTTTACTGGGTTTATAAACTACGTGGTAATCATAAGTACTCTCTATATATATCCAACTAACCTCTATATAAGGATGTTGCTCTAAATAAACAAAATCTATAACTACTCCGCGACCTATAACTGGACCTTTATCCTAGACCTCATACTTAACTACTATAGGTATATTATGGATTGCAATTAGCTTAAGCCTAGTAACTAGGACATGCCTACCCAGTTTAAGGCCCTATACTGCCGGGCGGCTAATATAAAGGCATAGAGCCAAGGGCTTAAAGTCCGTAGTATAGCATTAAAGAGATCGCGAAAGAATACCTCCCCTCCCTCTACCTCTAATAAGCCCTGTTACAGCTAGAACAATTAGCAGGCTTATAGAGAAGATCCGTGTTGTTACCGCCACGTATACTCTAAGTGCGATAAAAACCACCTATTAAAGTTATGCCCTAGCTAGCTTACCGCCATAAGTAGTTAGACCTAAGACTTAATAGTGGATAAAGATATCTTCCTAGGTTTAACTATTTAGTTAAACCTGCTATAGGTACCGAGGCTCTAAGGCAGGCCTAATTTAGTACCTCTTTTTAAAACTTACTTGTAAACGACTTTTCTAGCTAACTTACCATTACCCCTAAGGCCTCTCGCTTGGAGCACGCTCCTTTATAGGTACCCTAGAAATCTCCTAGCAATTTTATAAGGTATCCTTACCTATAGGGCGGAGATAGGTCCCTTGGCACCTATGCTATCTAGTGTCTATAAAAACTACCTCTTCTTACGCGATAACAAAGACCTTATCTCTAAAAAGATTATTACTAACCTAGCCCTAGGCCGTATATAGACTACTAACTCTATAGTTACCTTACTCCTAGGCCTAGTGCCTAAGGTAGACGGCGGCTTCCGCCGTATCTATAACCTCTCTTTACTTAAGGGTTCCTCAGTTAATAACTTAATTAACCTAGCCTAAGCAACACTACACTATACCCAGGTAAAGACTATACTAGCATATATAATTACAGCCGGTAAAGGCTGCTACCTGGTTAAATAAGACATTAAAGATGCCTTCCGGATTGTGCCCGTCTTATTATAGTTGCGTTACCTACTTGGCTTTATCTAAAAGGGAGTTACTTATATTAAATACTGTTTGCTATTTGGCTTACGAATAGCCCTATTTCTCTTTAACCTATTCGCTAAAGGTCTCTACTAGATCCTAGCATAATAAATTAACTCTGCTATTAAGCATTACCTTAACAACTTTATATTCGTAGTTAAGTGTCTAACTATACTACCATTACTAAGGGAGGTATACCTCTCGGTTACTAACCAGCTAGGGGTACCCTAAAATAATACTAAGAATATTAAAGGTACGGAGGCTAAAGTTCTAGGTTACACTATTAATACTATAGCAATAAAGTTAAGACTCTCACCAGTTAAGTAATAGAAAGCTATTAATTAGGTAACCAAAGCCCTCTAAATAGGCTGGCTATTATTATAGCAAGCCTAACAACTGGCGGGCCGCCTAGTATAGTGTGCAAGAGTTATCCGCCTTAGGCGCTTGTACTCTCGCTCCTTATAGGACTTTATAATAAAATGGCCTACTAGGTTATTAAGATATATGCCCTGGCGCCTCCCCCTAGAGCTTAAAGAAGACCTTAACCTCTGGCTTAAGGTTCTTATATTAAGTAACGGTATACTGTTCTTTGATAATAAGAAGAGGCCGTAGTTTTACTTATTTACTAACGCCTTATTGCTTAAAGGCTACGGAGGCTTCTACTTTAGTGGAGAGAACGGCTACTAGCCTAATTACGTGACTTCCCTGCCCTAGGCCTAGGCCTTTAGCTATTACCCCCTACTAGACTAGGCGGATAACTATATTAACCTAAAAGAGATATATACTATCGCAGAGGCATTTAGAAGGTGGTTATTAGTCTGGCGGTATAGGTCTCTTTATATCTATATAGATAATATAGTTGCCTATAGCGGTATCTAGAATAATGTTATAAAAGGTCCTGGAAACTAATTACTCCGAGAGATACTTATATCCTTAATAACAAATAATATTACTATAACGACTATATGGGTCTCTAGCGCTAATAATAGGCTTACTAATACTCTCTCGCAATTTAACCGCGAGAAATTATTATTACTGTGCCCTAAGTGGCAAATAAATAACGGCTTTTTGCCGGATAAATAACGGCTTCTTACTAAATAAATAACGGCTTCTTACTGGATAAATAATGGCTTCTTGCCGGATAAATAAAGGCTTCTTACTAGAAAAACGATATCTCTCCTCTAAGCGGCTACTAACTCTTACAGTTAACCTAGAGTTATTTAATTAACCTCCCCTAACCTTCTGGAGCGAGACTAGTAGGTTTTATTACTTTTTATTACTTATATAGCATAGCTTGGCAGCTAATATAAAGAAGGGCTATTCCTCTGCTATTAAGAGCTGGGAGGCCTTCTTAGCCCTAAACGGTTCATTACCGTATCCGGCCAAGAGGATGAACTTAGGGGAATGGATCGCTTAATAAGCATTTAGTACAGCCGCCCCTCTAATAGGCAGGGTTAAGCTAGAAACCCTTTTTAACTATATCTCTATAATCTAATCTTGTTATATAGATCTAGGTTACTTAATCGCCGCCTTTAAAGACCAGACTATTAAGAGGGCCCTAGTGGGGGCTATATTACTATTCCTATCTACTAAAAAGACTAAACTACTAATTACAAAGGATATTCTAGATAAGATTATTACCTTTAGGCCCTATAAGGCGGATATAAACGTGGATGCGGCATTTATAATGGCGTTTATAGGTTTCCTATATATAGGAGAGATTACGTACCCAAATAGGAAAGCTAAGGACTTTAGCACTACGAGGGCCCTCCATAGCGACGTTAGGATCGCCCCTAACGGCTATTTAATGGTCTTCTACCTTAAACGGAGCAAGATAGATAAAACCTATAGTGGCGTTAATATCTAGATCGCCGCTATACCGGGAGATTGTTTATGCCCTATAGCCGCAATAATACGGTTATTTAACCGTAACCCCCAGCCTCTATTAGATCTATTATTTAGCGTTAATAATAAAGCATTTTTGGCGCTAATAGTGCGTAAGATTCTATTAACCCGCCTAGCCGGCGGCGGCATCCTGCCTAATAGTTACTCTAACCACTCCTTCTATAGGGGTGCAGCATAGTATATATATAATTATGGCTTCGCAGAGTTATAAACGGCGTAGTTAGGTCGATGGATATTAGATATAGTTAAACTTTACTATAACACCTTAAAAACCACACGACTTTAATTAAACTTAAATTTCTAGTAGAGTGTGCCTATACTGGCTATATAACGGTGCTAGAGGCGTATTACCTACTACGTTCTGCCATATCTACAATATCTGCAATTATTATTAGATTCTTAAGGTTCTGTATATACGTCTACCTATTTCTACTGCAAAAATATTAGTTCCGCTTACCGCCCTTAGCCGAGCTAATAGCAATTTTCTATTCTGGGGATAGAAAATCCTAATTAGTCCGTTTAACGATAGAGCTAGCAAAATTCTATACCGCCACACTATTCTACCTACCCGTCTCCCTATAGCAATATGCCGTATATTACCGTCTGCCGTTCTACTATATCGCTAAGCCTAATATAGAGTAGAGACTTTATACTTTGGATTACGGAAATCGCTCTTGTTTTAACTAAATTCTTTATAGGTGGCAGGCGCTTCGCTAGTAGGCACTGGGTAGGATTTAGGCTAGATCTCCAAAGTTTAGGCCTAAAAAGCCTTATAAACGCTAGGATATTGCCTAAATCCCGCCCTATAAGCCTGCACCCTCCACAATTAATATACTTAAAATGGATTATAACCTATTCGTGCCGTGCGAGAGATAGATATTACATGTCTATACATTACTTAGCCGAAAACCCTACAACTTAGGTATTTAACCAGATGTTTAACACGGTTAATAACATCATCGCTTGCAACTGCACTTAATAGGTCGTTCTTTTTACCTACCCACCCCCCTTACAATGTACATTAGATTAGATACTTGCAGTCCTATTTAGGTCTAGCGGCGGGCTACCCTATTAGGGGCACCGGGTAGGATTCAGGCTAGATCTCCGAAGTTTAGGCCTAAAAAGCCTTATAAACGCTAGGATATCGCCTAGATCCCGCCCTATAAGCCTACACCCTCTACAATCAATATACTTAAAATAGACTATGACCTATTCGTGCCGTGCGAGAGATAGATGTATATTTATAGGGTAAGTAGTATTTTAAGTAATAATTTCAGCAGTAGATTATATAGAATTTTGGTATTTATTTAACCTAGCTAATTAAAGGGTTATATTGTTTTAGCCGTCTATATCTAGGTATTACTTTATATTACTTTAAGGGTACTATAAATAGGGAAATATATATAAGGTATTTACTTATCTATATTTTTATAAAAGTGTAATACATTAGTTTGCTATATATTAAGGGTTTACCGTTAAAGCCTTATAGGCCTTAGGGTTTATTAAGTTTCTTTAAGTTTTTGCGTAGTTTATATTAATAAAGCCTATACTAGTAGCTCCGCTATCTATTAGGATTTATATTTCCATCTATTCTCTAAGTATATTAAAGGAGTTATATTATATATTAGCACTAGAAGAGCCTAGATACTTATACTTTTCTACTTTCTATTCTAAGGCGCAACTTAGCCCTAGAATAATTTATTTTCTAAGTTAACGTACTCCACAAGCGAGCGGCCCACCCAAGCGAGCGGCCCACCTTATTATCAAAATACAACGCGTCAGCTTTTAACCACCATGCCTTAACAACACGACGCGCAATTAATCCAAAATGAAGGCCGAATATCTCTGGCTATCTTAGTAATTGATAGAAATCAAATTCAGAGCGTGCGACGCGCTGTTGTAATATATAGCATTCCCCGAACGACACTAAGACGACGACGCACTGGAACGACTGCGCGACGCGATTGTGAGGTTACCTCAGCGAGCTCAGACGTGATTTTTTAGCTAGCGTCGGAATAACCTACGCCGTCTTCCGAATTGCAAAATCACGTCTAAGGGCGTTTGGCGAGTTTTGTTAAAATCCTAAACAAAATCCGTAAAACGGAGATTGCGGATATTTAATTTATTTATTTATATAACGCGTTATTATTACTAAAAGTTTATATATTATTTTTAAGACTTAGGGCTTCTAAATGGTATAAATTTTATAATACGACTATTGCTTAGTCCTAACATTAATTTCGTTAAAGTCTAAAAACGCGTTGTTAAAAACCTAAGAATATATTTATCTTATTAAATAGTCTGCTAATATTAATAAAACTATATAGATATGTAGATATCTACTACTTAAAGCTATTGCAACACCTAGTAGGTGCTATAGTTGGGTCCTTCCTTGAAAATATCCTCCCTTGGCCCGGAGTGCCTCCACGACTACTAGGGGAAAGCTTTGGGCAGAGCCTCGTGCAGAGCCTCGTGTAAAGCCTTAGTAGAGCTTCGTGCAGATCCTAGTAGAGCTTCGTGCAGATCCTAGTAGAGCTTTGTGCAGAGCTTCGTGCAGAGCTTCGTGTAGAGCTTCGTGTAGAGCTTCGTGCAGAGCTTCGTGCAGAGCTTCGTGCAGAGCTTCGTGCAGAGCTTCGTGCAGAGCTTCGTGCAGAGCCTCGTGCAGAGCCACGTGCAGGCGTGCAGACGTGTAAATGTGCAGACGCGCAGACGTGTAGATGTGCAGACGTGCAGACGTTCGTATGGGAGATCGATTGCAGAGACGTTTGTAGAGACGGGCGTTCGTACGGGCAATTGTAGAACCTTCCTAGTATATTAGTGCTGCGTGTTAGTAGAGCTTTTACAGAGCTTCGTGCAGAGCTTCGTGCAGAGCTTCGTGCAGAGATTCGAGCAGAGCTTCAAGCAGAGTTTCGAGCAGAGCTTCGTGCGGAGCTTCGTGCGGAGCTTCGTGCAGAGATTCGAGCAGAGCTTCAAGCAGAGCTTCGAGCAGAGCTTCGAGCAGAGATTCGAGCAGAGCTTCGAGCAGAGCTTCAAGCAGAGCTTCAAGCAGAGCTTCAAGCAGAGCTTCGAGCAGGGCTTCGAGCAGAGCTTCGAGCAGAGCTTCGAGCAGAGCTTCGTGCGGAGCTTCGTGCGGAGCCTCGTGCAGAGCTTTTGCAGAGCTTTGGTAGAGCTCCGTGCAGAGCTCCGTGCAGAGCTCCGTGCAGGTCTCCCCCTGAGCTTCGTTCCGCAGAGCTCTCGCAAAGCTCCACAGCTCTACGCAGAGGGCTGGCGGCGTGGGCGTGGGCGTGGGCGTAAGCGTTCAGCGTTGGTGTTTACGAGCGGCTCGGCGGTGCAGAGGTAGAATTGGGCGTCTACGGCGACGAATTCCTCTTAACGTCGCGCGTGTGTAAGGAGCTAAAGATCTCATAACTTATAGAGTAGGCTTTTCTCTATAATTTGGTGTAGTTTTTATATCGACAGGTGTTATAGGAGGGTAGATTAATTTCGTCAAAGTTAATGAGGTCTTCTTATATAAACGGTGTTTAGGTTTTCCTACAAATCTCGCCAAAGTCCCTTAGACTAAGAAAACGATTACCGTCCTAAATCAGCTTAGCGGACGGTGCGGATATTCCTATATCCGCAATCGATTTCTTGGTCTGAGCTTCTGAGGTAAAAATTCCTCGGCGAAATGAATAAGTCAACTAAGATAATGCGAGATAAGGAAGGGTTTTCCCTAGGCACGTGCAGCGCACATACCTCACAGGCGAGTCACCCCTAGGTCGCCCCTGTATCGCCCATACCTTGGGCTATATAACTATCTACTTAGGTTTTACCTGACATAAAGTTCCTTAATATCCATCTTATCAGCAGCACTGATAGCAATATCTTTAACCTCTTTAGACTCAACCTGCTGTGCTATAGTGCGGAATTTCTCCTTCCAAAATAGCCACCTTTCAGGGCAAAGACCGGGTTCTCCCTTATAGAACGGGCCGGTAGCCGTCACTCGTAGTAGTTCTTCATCATCTTCGTCACCTAGCCTCTCAAAAAGCTTGGAACTGCTATACTCAATCCACTGTGCAGCAGCAACAATCCGGAACCCCCAGAAATCCCGGGACTTTGGTGGTGGATTCTCTAGCGCTGCCCGCAGTGACCAAATGGCGAAATGTGTCCAACTGACCAGCCCAGTAGCTAGCAGACGGGCTGCAAAGGAATTCAGATTAACCCATTGGTAAAATGGTCCTAAGGTGTCATCTTGCTCCACAGGCTCTTAATAAACAAATTAAATTCGGGAATTAGATATATTAGGAGGAAACATACCAAGCCAGGCTTCTCTCAAACTCGTATCTAGAGAGGGAAGTTTAGTCCAGAACCTTATATCATACCCCTAAGACTGAAGCTTAGCATGTGTACATTCTAAGAGCAATTAAACGGAAATATCGCGTACATCTTGGGTAGTAATAGTGGTAGGCGGCAGAGAGTTTAGCTCCTCAAAAAATTGAATAAACCTTTCCTGAGATAGGTGATTATGAGGAATTTGCTTGGCTATTTCGATGAGTATGCCACATATTTCTAATAGGAAGCTATCAGGCTCCTCGATCCCTTCTCCATTCCCTTGCAAAGCTCGACGCTTCATCGGAGTTAGCTCGTCAATGGCCCGGGCGGCCGTTTTTGGAGAGACGGTGCTGTTAGGCTGAAGAAATTCGTTCAGGATATCGAAAGCTTTTTGTTCGATAATCCACGTATCTGAATCCTCTAAGGATTTGAGGCGCAACGTGAGCGGTGCCATACCGGTGTATTGGGGTTTGATGCTCGAAAATTCTGGTGTCGTGAGGTGAGGTCAAAGTGAGAGAGGGAAGGTGAGATTTAGTGTGGTGGGCGGAGGTTTCGCTTATCGGGCCGACCTTTTAGCGTGGTCTAGCCGACCTGTGCGCACACCTTCTGACCACTCCGAGCTGCGACCCCATTCTAGTCACCATAAAAGGTCTATTGCGGCCGTAAGCCTATCTAGAGGCTCTATACCGTATATGGCTTGGTGTTAAAGCCTCTGGTCAGTGCGGTTACTCGGCGGCAGTAGTTATAAAACCCTAGGAATAACCTTAACTATATTATATTCTCTAGTTCTTATTAACTTACTATAACTTCTATCTTCTTTTAGTTTATATTAATATAACCTAGTTTAATAATAAATTTAATAAAATTAGTCTTCCTTGTAAAGAACTTGCATTTTTTAATTACTACTAGCATTTATTCTTCTTATAGTCTTTTTAAAACCCATTTAATATACTCTCTATATTTTTCCTTAGTTATTAAGTAGATAATAATATTTTTAAGGTATACTATAATAAACATATTAAGGTATTCTCCTAATACGCTATTAATTTGCTTTTAGAATATTATTAATACGTTTATAAATCTAAACTATATAACTAATAGTTTATATAGTCCTTCCTTTAACCTAAAGGCTACCTTTTATTTATTACCCTCCTTAATTCTAATCTAATGGTACACCTATCTTAGATCTATAAAGATTTGCGCGTTACCTATCTAGTCCTAAATTTTACTAATTAAGAGTAAAGGATATCTATTCTTCTAAGTAATTGTAACATAGCCCGCCTCCACGTCGCCATACGGCCAAAAAGACTGAGAGTGCTTGCGAACTTGTCGCAAGCGCGGCGGGACCTAATATATATACTCTTACAATTGCCCTCTCCTCTGCGCGCTCGTCCCCGAGCGCTCGCAGGGATTCCTCTATGCGCCCGTTCCGGGCCACAGGGATTAAACGCTAAGAGTATCACTATATTAGTTAGTCCCCAGTAATATAAGCGATTAGAATCTCCACTGACGCCTCATCGCACGGATACGCGTTAGACTATACCAGAGCGAAGTGACCGATGGGGATTAAACCCACAACACCTGGCCCCAGTAAGTTCGCAAGCACAATTATAACGTAGCCCGCCTCCATATTGCCATACGGCCAAAAAGACTGAGAGTGCTTATAAACTTGTTGTAAGCGCGGCGGGACCTAATATATATACTCTTACAGTAATGCTATTTAACTATTTATAGTTAATATATAGCCTAAGCTTTTTATTTTTCTTTAGTATAAATAGTACTGGATAATATACTAATAACTATAATAGTCTAATATATCCCTTTTATAAATTCTTCTAAATAAACTCTTTAAGTACTCTTAACTCTTCTTTAGTTTGCTTATAGATTAGAAAGAACTTTAGACTTATTTATAGTTCTAACTTTATTATATAGTCCTATACTATATATTCTAACGGCTTTTTACTTTTTAGGCTCTATAGCTTTTTACTATATTTATAGTATCTCTTTAATATATAACTTACCCCTTTTTTAGTTTCCTTATATATTGCTCTAAACTAGTACTCTACTAATTTAGTTACTATACGCCTTTTATATCGCTAAGTATTTTTAATATTAACTTAACCTATAACCCAATCGATTTTTAGATTATATTCCTATAACTAAGGCATTCCTAAAACTACCTTATTTTATCCTAATAGTAAGATATTAAAAGATATTATAATTTATCTTCCTTTAATGGTTATCTAAATAGGTCTTATTTTAGACTTAATAATACCTTCTTTATAGGCTATTAGATCTCCTAAAATTATAACTAATAAGTAAAGGTGTTTCTTCTGTCTATAAGGTAGTTCTATCCTTTTAATTACTATTAGTAGATATAGTTTCTTATTGCTTTACTATCTATTAGTGCCTTAAACTATTAATTTTACCAGTTAACTTATAAATTTAAGTATTATCCTTAAATTCCTTTAAGGGTTTAGGGCTTTACTACTAGCTTCATTTAGTTTTATAGGCCTCGCCCTTTCCTAACTATTAGCTACTTAATTTTATTATACTTAGCTTACTCTTTAGCTAATGCCTAGTTTGCTTTTTATCCTTAATATATTATAAATATATATTTTCTAAGCATTTCTATTACTATTATCCGTCTAAGCATTATTCTATAAAGAATCCTTTTAGTTAAAGTATTAAGTTATCTAACTTCTAAACTTCTACTGGATGCTAGCTATATATACTTGGTATTTTATACTATCGCTTATTTAACGCCTGATATATTCTTATTAGATATTTCTAATTTTTTTCTTTTGGATTTTTATATATATTATATATATTATCTATACTAATATATAATATACTAGATATCTTAGGTCAACTCTTAGCTTATTTTTACTCTTAAGTTTAAACCTCTATCTAGCTAATCTAAACATTTGTTTCTTACTTGCTAGTACTAAAATCTACCTTTTATATCTTTAGTTTTCTAATCTTTCTTCTAAGTTTTTAGACGTTATAATTAATGCTTCTTTAATATAACTTATACACCTTTCCGTAATAGCTTAGTCTTAAATAACTCTTTTATCTAGCGATAAGTAAAAATCTTCCTAATTATCGTTATAACGCTACCTATATTACTTTTAGTATAGCTCTATAAGTGTATTTAACCTATCTATAAAAAAGTACCTAGTTATTACTACTTTATAATAGCCCTTTATATACCGTTTTTTAAATCTTCTTCTTATTCTAGTTATTCGAGCCATTTTACTCTTAGCGTGCCTATTCTAGGCCTATTAGTAATTTTGTATAAGGGTGCTTTATCCCTTAGTCTACCTAGTATTCTATTAGGAATGAGGCAAGTAGTCGTCACGTATTGTTACATGCCGCCGCGGCACTAGCGCGGGGAGGAGCCTTACGCTCCTTGCCCTCCCTTATTTCAATAAATAAGCTTTATTAACTAACATCACTATAACCCTACTCAAGTAGTCGTTATTAGTAAGTCACCCTGTGTGACTAACACTGATTAGTAATTGAATATATAGTCAACTACAGACCAGCTAGGTTTTTAAATAGAAGAAACAGTCTCGTATAGGGGTGCTATATACGCTTATATGGAATAAATCCCGGCGATACTATACTACCTTAGACTTGCGGAAAACTAGTAACAGAAGTGTTACTAAGTACTAGGAGATACCAAGTTGCGTCTATTATGTAGAATAACCACGTTTACAAAGATTTGGTTAAGTACTTTAGGTTAGAAGTGTTACTAAACCTAGGGTCCTAAGTTAACGTCTAAAACGCGTTAAAACAACCATCTTAATACCTTTGGTGTACCTTTATAGACTACAGGATTATAATCACTACCTAACTACACGTTAAACAACCTTTATTTCCCTTAATTTTTATTAAAACGCGTTAAACAATCTTTAATAATAGCTATTATAGCGTTAACCTACCCAAAGAAGTATAAGGACGACATTAACCTAGAGACATAGAAAACCGCCATAATTAATCCTAAAGATGTTAATTAACAAGACTTAAACGGATTCTTATTACACCATATAGCACACTATAAAGACAGTAAATATAATAATACTATGCTATAGTACTATATAAAGGAGGACTTTATTAGATAGATAAAGGAAACATAGGCTTCTATAAATAAGGATATTGTATAGAACTTCCATAACTTCCTATAGGAGAATAAAGTGTTCGTACCTATAGATAGGGGTGCTATTAGAGATAATATTTAGGAGCAAGTTATTAACGTAAAAGAAGAGCATAAATGGACTCTATAAGAGATTAAGCACCAACTACGCACTATAAGGAAGCTCAATTTACGATAAAACCTAAGCAATATACTATTAGAGACGCTTCTACCTCCGTCTTTAACTCCTCTGTATTAACTAATTTAACCCATAACTTTAACTACTGCCCTTTAGCAAGTATAAGATCCCCCTACTTTGTAATTTAATAGCCTTCGGACCCCACCAACTAGACCTACGTCCCTACTATAGCCTATAATACAACTTCTACCTCCTCTATCTTAATCTTAAATTAGAGGTAGTTTAAAATTGCTTACAGAGCTTACAAAGCTCTATTTGGATTAGGAGAAGAAGTTTAGTAGGGAATTATATAATATTCTTAATTCGAAACTACGTATCTTCTATAACTATTACTAAAAGGTAGGAATAGAGTCTGATAAATACCATAACGCCTATTCCGTTATGCTTAAGGGCCGAGCTAGTACCTTCTATTATAATTATTTAGCAGGAAAAGGATATAATTTTGACCGTATAATATATAAGTTAAGATACCACTTTAAAACAGAAGAGAATAAGTAATAGTATATATTAGAATAAAGAGGAACTACCTTCTTAAGGATTATTACTACAAACCCAGGTGTCCCTTGGCTTAATTATCTTTAAAAGCTCTTTAATTAACTTTAGACGATTTAGCGTGGTTTATCCGAATCATATTAAGAGGATTTTAGCCTATGTAATTAAGTTATTAGCGCATATTAAGGCGTTAAAGAATATAACCTTACTCTCTTTAATTCTATAAATACTTATAAAGGAGTATATACTTAATTAAGATCTTCTATTAGCACCGCTTTATGCTCTTAAAAAGTATAGCAATTTAACACCTAACTTTAACCTACTTTAATTAACCCGCCTAACTAATATAATTATAACTGGACTAATCAAACATATAGTGGCCGTGGTAGGCAATATGGTAGAGGGTATAATTAACGACTATAAGGTAAAGGTGGAGGTCCTCGTAGAGGTTCATTCCGAAGTAATCGCCAGAAGAAGTGCTATATTTGTAAGAAACCGAATTACTAGTTAACTAGGCATTCTCTTAATAAACGAAAGGAGGCATATAATAAGTTTCGCTAGAGTATAAGAAATATTAGAAATTATAAGGTTACTATAGCTTACTTCTAAAGCTTCCTAGTTTAATATAAAGGCGTAAAAGATTTTAAGGGTAAGGTTAATAAGGCCGAACAGCTCCTTATAGATATAGAAATTAAGGACTACTCTCCTAACCAATACTTCACTAAGTATAGTAAGGTAAATAGTATATAAACCGTCGCTATTCTAAATAACCAATCTACGCTCCACTCTATTACGAAGTCAGATATCTTTAATAAGCTAAAGGAGAGTTTTACGTTCTTCTTTAATAACAGATACTCGGTGAACGTCTTCTATAGTATTATGCCAGACACTAAAGCCGCAGGAGTATCTATAGTAGGAGAACCTTAAGTTTAAGCCCTTTAGCAGCTTAATAGCTCTATTTAGATTAACTATTTAACAGCAGGCTAATACACGATTTATTTTAGCAAGGGTACTGCAATCTCTTTTAGCACAATTAGGGTCTAAACCCCCTTAGGGTACATTACTTTTCATATTATCCCTATAAACACCCTGTTCCTATTTTACATTAGAGATATAAATTAATTAAGCGTTAAGCTTAATAACCTTAAGAATGTACTTATTTAGGGAGATAATTAGGTGCCTGTTATGCGCAAGTAGGGTCACCCCTAGTTGCTCCTTTATTAACTAAAAAAGAGTGTTGCTTAGAGCTATTTAACTAAGTTAGAGTTACGTTAACTACACCGTCGTTTTAGCCACCCATCCGTTTACCAATTACTTAGGGTTCTTTAGCGAGCAGGCTATAAAGTTAAGGTTAAGGCAATTAAGCATCTTATAAAGTACTGCTATTACTACTAAATAAACCAAAAGTCCCCTAGCCGATTTAAGTTTACCCTTAAAGATAACTACAACTTTAACTTCTATATTATCGTTAACGTTATATATCTTAGCGGTAAGCCAGTACTCTAAGTTATTAACTTCTTAACCTCCTTCTAAGCTGCACGCTTCTTAAAGGATATATTAGCTAGAAACGTATAGGATACCCTTTAATTATACTAGATTAATGTCTACCTAGGACCCCCTAATTAAATTATCTATAATATAGGAAAGAACTTTTTATCTATAGAGTTTCGATAATAGATAAAGGCAATGGTAATTAAGGTTAAGGAAGTCTCTATTAAGGTATATAATAACGTTAAAAAAGTGGAATAATATTACGCGCCATTACGCCGCGTATATAAGATTATCTTTTTAAAACTAGAGGACGCTAGCAAAGAACTTACCTTATAAATAGCTATTAAAGCTATTAACAATTCTGCTGGCCCGGATAGACTTATACCTACGCTACTAGTCTTTAGCGCCTACCCTTAAATAACTAACAATTCTCTACTATCTCCCTCTGTTATATAATAAGCTAAGGCTATTTATAAGGCAATAAAGGAGGTCCGATATCTCTACGCTATATATTAGGTTAACGACGCACTAGGAATAAGAAATAGCCCAAATACCTTAACTACGCTTAATCTGCCACTCCAGTCTAAGGTACGCATATAGCGTAAAAAGGGAGGGTAGTTAGGCCTATATTAACTTATTATAATTAATAGTTAAACTTGCACTATTTAAATGCCTTACGGACCCACTTAATTCCGTTTAACTATTATTAAGCCTTACTATAAAGATAACAGTTCTAAACCTTTGCAAGATACTATAAAAGATGCCCTAGAGGAGAGCCATAATTAACGAGCTCTAGAAGGCAACCACGATTCTAATACAATTATAGTAGATACGCCGCAACTATAACGCGGTAAAGGTCGCCTAAAAGAATTATAAAATTACTAATATCTTGTTAATTTCGAAGAGTAATTTATTGCTGCTATTAAGAATAGAGTTAAGCTATTAATGCCCTTTATAACAGCTAAGGAGAAGGCTGACTTTAAACTTATAAAATAGCTCTAAAAGGAAGGTTGTATTATAACCCTAAGAGCTTCTTTCTAAGCATCTAATAAGTAGGAGATCAATAGCCTTATTATAAGAGGAGTCTTTAAATTCGAGAAGTATAACCCTACTAAGTTTAATAAAGTTCGCATCTTTAAGTTAAGAATAGTTAATGAGATTAAAGGTAAAGCTACTAACGCCCTATTTAAGAAATTAAGGCTTATTATCTAAGGTTACAACGATAATAGTAAGGAGGTAATTCTTACGCAATCTCCTATAATTTAACGAGCTAGTTAGCGAGTTATTATTACGCTAGCTCCCTCCTTAATAAAGAATAGAATGGCGGTCTATCTATAAGATATTACTTAGGCCTATACCCAATTAGAGACGCACCTTTAGCGCTTAATATTAGCATACCTTTTAGAGTAAATTCGCCACTAATATCCTAAAGATACAATTATAGTTATACTTAAGCCATTATATAGAATCGCAGAGGCAGGAACTTATTAGTGGGCTACCTACAGTAAGCACTATAAAGAGAAACTTTTAATAACTACTTCTATATTTAATTTATACTTCCTTATTATAACTACGGGAACCCTATTTAGAATTATTAGTATATAAATTAATAATACAATTATCTTAGGAGACGAACAATTTTTAGCTCTTAAAGAAGATAAGCTAGTAAAGGCAAATCTTATAGCAAAGCTAAAGAAAAAGCTTAATTTAATAACACTATTACTTTTTAATAGATGCATCCTCTCCCTAAATAAGAATTCTATTACTTTACGCCAGAAGGGTTAAGGCAAGAAGATTGACGTTATTAACGTTAACTCTTTAAAATAAAGATACGTGGAGTAATACGCTCGCGGAGCTTATATTACTTCTATCTATTAACCTAAGGCTTTATTTAATCTCTCTATTGCCGCCTAATACTAAAAACTAACTAAGGATAATATCCTTACCCTAAATAAGCGTCTCTCCTAGCAAATAAACTATCTTAATTGGGGACTACTCTACGTGCCTATTAATCTTCCCACCGCTAAGCTCTTTATATTTATTAATAGATCGTTTATAAATAATAAAGATTTTAGCTCCTAGCTAGGATATAAGATTATTATTGCGAATAAATCTACTAAAGAGAATAACTTTATAATCTACGGTAATCTTATTTATTAGAGCTTAACTAAAAGTAAGCGCGTTACTTAAAGCGTTCTAGCGTTAGAGATATATAGAATAGTTAGCGGAGTTAATATAGCAATTATAATTGGAACTACCCTAAAGATAATTATAGATTAACTCGGACTTCCCGTTATCCCTATAATTATATATACCGACTTATACTCCCTTTATAAGTATTTAGTTAAGCTTAGTACTATAAAGGAAAAGCGCCTTATAATTAATATTATGGCACTTTAGCAATTCTACGAACGGCGAGAACTCTTTAAGATTTAATAGATTAATGGCTAAGATAACCTAGTAGATATAATAACGAAGGTAAACCTAAATAAGGCTTTAGAAATATTCGTTAATATAAATACTCTATATATATGGGTTAAAGGTTGGGTTAAAAGAAAGTAAAAGCATAACGCTCTATAGACCCTAATTTTAACCAGCTAATTAGGATTTTCCATACCCGGCATAGAAAATCGCTATTAGCTCGCTTATTACTAGCGCCTTAGCGGCCCTAACACGACGCCTACCTAAGTAAGAAGCATCACGTGCTAAAAGGCAAACTTTAGGACAGCGAGACTTATATTATAACGGCAATAGTAAATAAGAAGGATTGGTATTTATTCCGCTAGCTAAGCGATATATATATATAGACGACAACTATAAAAGAAGAGTTACTAGTGTCGGGAATAAGGCAAGTGGTTATCACGTATTATTATATGCCGCCGCGGCACTAGCGCGGGGAGGAGCCTTACGCTCCTTGCCCTCCCTCATTCTAATGAATAAGCTTTATTAACCAACATCACTATAACCCTACTTAAGTAGTCGTTATTGGTGAGTCACCCTATATAACCAACATATTCTTATTACGCTTTAATTTAATTCTTAAATCCTTTTTAGTCTTCTCCTAGTTTGCGTTTAGCTATTAAATTCTTTAGATCCTTAAACTTTATAATTCTAATATTAATTATCTAACTCTAAGGCTGAATACTTTATTTACCTTTTACTCGCTGTTTATTAGCCTATAAGCTATTTTATTTACCTAGCGGCCTAGCTCTTTAGCCGTGTCTTTTATACATATAAGGATTAATGCCTACTCTAAGTTTAGGTTCTTTTTCTATTTTTATAAAAGCCTCTCTTATACATCGCTTATTGGGAATCTTCGTCCTATACAAAGTCACCTCGCCTATATATGTTGTTAGGCTACTAAGCAGGCTGGTGGAATGATATATATAATGCTCTATAAGCAAGAATCTAAGGGGCTCGGTAGCCCGAGAAAGTAACTACACGATAGCCTACGCGCTGTCACGTGACCTATCACGTGACACGCCGCTGAGCTCAAAGAGACTGCCTAAGTACCCCCCCACCAACATATGTTATTCCGCACGCCGTGCCTGGCATCTTGCCAGTCACTCGCTTACCTTTTGGGGTCTATGCTGTGGCTGGGTGGTGCGGAGCCTGTCACCTTACAGCATTTAGGGATCCTAACTTACGTTCTGCGACGATATATCTCGCCCCCTAATATTCTAGATATAGGGCTATAGTATCCCTTAACCCGTTAATTCGCGTCCAACGGTTATTGATAAGAGCTAGCCAATCAATCGAGCTGAATTTAACGCCCGTACTGAGAAATACGAAGCTATTGATTAGGTGCACGCGTTGTTTTGAAACCGGTGTTCGCGCATGGACCACTTCTCGTTGGACGCTAACGGGTTAAGGGATATATTTATAAAGATATAACCACCTAAACAATCTATTATATTATATATATATAATTCGATTTTTAAAATATTTAGTTTATACTAAAAGGATGCCTATAAGCTCTTAGACGCTCCGCGGAAGACTTTGGGGGGGGTATAGGAAGCCGTTGCACGTGCTTTCCCTACTCCGTAACCAAAATCTACTACGGAGCGTCTGATTTATAAGATAACCAAACCATCCTTTTCTTACCACCAAGGCAGCTCGCTGTCAGCTCGCTGTAGTCTTATCACTGACTGACTGTTGACTGACTGTAACTACTCTATACACTGACTGACTGACTGCTAGCTGACTGCTTACATTATCAGCTTCTTGGCAGCTACGCTGCCAGCGTCGCTGGCTATTGGACACACTGCTTGGTGTAATATAATTGGTTCAGGACTTGACAGGCTAGGGTATAGTGATTTGATCGGCTCAGGAGCCCACAAGCGTGGCACTAGATCCTTGGCGTTACGCCGTGGCGGGATTTCTCCCCGGGGGTCTGATTTATGAGATAATCTGCGGGGCACTATCTCTATTTAGTCTAGGATAGCCCTCTTAATCAAGGATCTGACTCTCTCTACACTTTCTGATCGAGCTGAAGACGGGTTACTATACTTCTCCAAGACGAGACCAAGCTTCATAATTCTACCAAACCCACTACCCAACCCATTCTCTAGCCATGCCGGAGCACGAGCTCCGCCTCCTAGCCCTTGATGGAGGCGGCGTTCGCGGTTTGTCGATGCTTCAGATCTTGAAGCAGCTCATGGACGTCGTCGACCCGGAATCCCCGCCAAAACCTTGCGACTATTTCGACATGATTGGGGGGACCAGCACTGGCGGGTTCGTCAGTGAAGTAGTTTGTAACACTGGGTATTTAGCTAACGTCTACAGCCTCATAGCGATAATGCTCGGCCGGCTTCAGATGACGGTCGACGATTGTATAGATGCATATATCTCGCTGTTTGATAAGGTGTTCCAAAAGCAGAGACACCGTGTGACAATCAAAGGTAACGTTCAAGGGCGATTCGACACCGATGCTTTGGAACGAGCGATAAAAGAGATTGTCGCGAGGCAAGGGTTAAAAGAGGATGAGCTGCTAAAGGACTCTCCTAACGCAAAGTGTAAAGTGTAAGTGTAGATAACGGAATATAGTAGGTCGAGGATATACCAACCGTTGGAGCGTAGGTTCGTGTGCGCAACAAGCAAGGAAACCGGTGACACGATTCACATAACTAGTTACCGATCCCCACGCGGTCGAGAACGGCTGCTTCGAACCGCCAAGATCTGGGAGGCCGGCCGAGCGACGTCGGCGGCCTCATCCTTCTTCGATCCTATTACGATCGGTAGCTTCCACGAAACCTTCGTCGACGGCGCTACAGGGGCGAACAACCCAGTATACGAAGTGTGGAACGAGGCTCAAGACATGTGGCCGTTGGGCTCCCTCGAAGATAGCGTCAGTTGTTTGGTGTCAATAGGGACTGGCGTTCCGTCCCTTAAGCGATTCACCGATGATCTCGTCGGCGTTGGCCAGAGTCTACTCGCAATTGCTACAGAGACGGAGAAGACTGCTGAGAGGTTCTGTCGGGACAAGTCTGGGCTCGACGGCAAGGGGCGCTACTACCGATTTAACGTTCTACGAGGGTTGGAAGACATTGGCTTAGAAGACTCGAAGGAGG
>Ga0307515_10003284_pt1 | contig 34215 bp, 47 predicted proteins | sample 17_EM_MG_FD_194513 | JGI IMG/M metagenome (GOLD analysis project Ga0307515, IMG submission 194513) | Populus trichocarpa ectomycorrhiza microbial communities from riparian zone in the Pacific Northwest, United States - 17_EM | ecosystem: Host-associated > Plants > Roots > Unclassified | place...
AATCTTCAATTCTTGGCCATGATCGCATGAATCGGGTGAGAGCAAGGGAGACAACGACGAGTACATATAGTAGAAATTTTCATGACGCATACAAGTTCTTGGTTAGCAATCCCCGAGGGCCCGAAGTCTCCACCGCATCATAACCCGCCACGGTGGACATTTACAGCCAGGCAAGGTATATCGCCCCTTCCACCTATATGAAATACTTTCGGCAGCCCTGGCACGACGCATAGTTACCGCCCCTGTTGGTCCCGCACCCAACGCACTGCATCCAGTTACGACAACTCGAGCAACAGCCATCCGAAGGAACAGACGAGCGTGAGACATGGCTGTTATGCCATCCACAGCGGTAATAGGAGCATCGCAACTTTACGCCGTTCTTCTGTTTCTTCAGGTTGAAAGCCTTCTTCAACCCAAGCTTGAGCGTGTCAGCACGGCGCGGGACAGATCCGTCAGAGATATGCCCGATGTTTTCTTTTACAAGCCCAATCGTTTTCGGGTTTTTACAGCTCGAAATCAGAAGATCGCACTGCATCTCCATGATTTCCTTATTGCTTGATAAACATATCAGTTCCAAGTGGTTGGCCCCATGGTTGGAGAAAATGATAGAACCCACCCGAGGGTGACCCACGAGAAAGCTTCGTCCACGACATTGTCCGCAGAAATTTTGCTTTTGATGTCCGCCAAGGCACTTTCGTGGAGGGGCTTGATTTCTAGCTTAATTCGACACGTCAGAGTCGTGCGTGAGACGTTTGGTTGAAGGTTGTCCCACCAATTTCGCAAGAACGTAAATACTTTTCGGTGAGCAGGGAGGGGGTTTAGCAGCCACGGTCCTTTTGTGAATATACCTCAACCGAGAGTCGGCACCTTGTGATTTGAGGGGAGCGAACAAGATGACATCCGTGCACCGATAAAAGAAAAGGGATTTCCAGCTACAAGATTCATTACTTCTCCCGACTGAAGATGAGGGTAGAAACTGTACGCACGCTGAAAATGATCCTGTGATAAAAACCGCGCGAGTTCCTTCCTCCCTTTCCTCCATCGTCAGTGTTTCAAGCCCAACTCCCATCGAGTCGCCATCACAGTCGCTCTCGACGCCCAAGGCACCCTCTAGATCATTTATCGCAGCGTTCTGACCCCCGAGATATTTCACCACTGGTGACCCTCAGCACTTTAGAAAACTTGTAACGGGAATTGAACGCACATCCTTTCACTTGCTGTGCCTTATCTCCCATGATTGTGCTTGAAAAGTAAACAGGCTTCAGGACATCCCCAGCCTTCGAGTGTCTAGCCCAATACTTCCTGTCAAAGAATACCCCTTTGCGAATCGACTTGATAAGCGCGGTCTTCACAGCGGTCCAATGGGCAGGACTTGGGGGCTGCTTGGTCTGGTGATACGAAGTGGTGAGCACTTCCACGTAACGCCGGGGGGGAGGTGGGAGCAAAACACCCTCACAGCCGATGGGGTACTCGCAGGGGCTCTGATATCGCCGTCCTTGTTGGCAATCTCCCACAACGCAGAGAGAATTTCCTCTAAGTACTCGAGATCCCCCTCGGCGAAACTCTCGATTTTTTCGTCAACATTGGCGCACGTCGTTTCTGTCGTCGAGTCCTCCATCCAGGTACACGCGAGTTGCTCGATATATAGATTCCTTATCTCGTCATGTCTGCACTTCTCTGTCAGCATATAGTTATCCTAAGTGATGTGTGTCGCTCACTGAGACGCGAATCTGCTGAACGTCTCTTCAACGATGTCGCACTTTCCCATTTCACCACGTATATAATCCAGAGCCAGAGCCTTCAGCGCGGGGGCGTCATACTATGGCGAGGGTTTGTTAGATGTCAGGTGCTGCGAGTGCGTTGCAAAGACCGAGCACAGACCTTGTCCGCGAATCGGTAGACGGACTTCGGGGATGGTCTAGGAACCTTGTCATCAGAGGGCGTGACGATTTCTCTGCTGCGTGATCTGCGATTCTCTTCGGATCCAAACGGTGCGAACTCTATGACATTTGTGTAGAGGTACATCAAGAAAGCTTGGAACCTGTAATGATGTCAATGAAATGCTGAAGTTGTTTCTAACTCGCACTCACGTCACGAACGCCACGTCTGGTATCCTGACAACCTTCCCTTTCTTGACGTGCTCCTCGTTCTCTTCACTGAGGATTCTTCTATCCTCACCAGGAACTGCAAACGGGTCGAACGGATGAGCCATCGTCCCGGTTTGCCGCTTGAACGAGGCGATCTTCTCATCCTCATCGTCCTCAAGGTCGCTGTCAGACAAATATCCGTAGTCTTCCGCAGAATCTTCTTCGTCGATTGCTTCCTTGAAGTCTCTAGACTGAGACTCTGTAAAGTTCCCAAAGAGCACTTTAAAAACGTTGGTATGAAGCTCTGCGCGAGTGATATCGAGTGTGGCGGTGCGCTCACAATCATTAAAATAAGGGACTGTCTTCAGGACGTGGCTGTTAGTGTAGAGTGCCTTGGGCCGACAAACTCGACCGGAGGAGTCTCTGTGCGAGTACACGATGATCTTTGTGTCGATAAGGTTCCCGGAGGAGATCCCTTGGTTCAAGGCTTCGCGAAGAGCAGTAGTAGCCGTCATGTTTGCAGGGGCTGGGAACAAACGACGCTCGCCAATAAATTGTATTTATATAATACAGCCGACCTGTTCACACCCAAGAACGGACCGAACAGAGCGGAGGCCGTATTGGTTAGGCGGACATGACATGTAGATGTTTGGGGCCCAGACACCTCTTAGTGGGATCCGAAGTTATTGTTCCTGTGCCAGCTGTCCAAGATAGCGCGATAAGGATATTTAGATGGATGATATAGGGTGCTTCGTGCAAAGTGTGGCGGTTGTGACATTGTCTTTGGGTCAGGTGTGTGCGGGAAATGCCGAGCGTGAGACGGACAATTGATGGAACAGCCCCACCGTTGAGGTCGGAGACTCGAGAGCCGCCACACTTCCACAAGCCATACTCATCAACCTTTCGGTGAGTTCACCATTGCATCGTCGGTATACAGATATCAGGCCAGAGTCGCCCGATGTTAACCCCATTGTTGTTGCGCACTTAGATTCTCCAGATTGGATCGCGTGACCGCGCATAGAGGTGGATTCCTTTTACGAAAGTGCAGTCCTTGGCCGTGTAGCACCGCAGGCCCAACGCTTGAATACGAAATACTACTGCTCTGAATGATCGTGATCAATTATACGCTACCGCAACTATCTCTAGCCCAGAAGACGCTCGCTCGGGCGGCATACGGGAAAGACGTAGTTCTCAAACCAAAGGTGAGGGTCCATGACCAGTCAATCTTTGCTACGCACGGGGATACGTGACGGGTCATCGGCCATGACGACTGAGAGACTCCATTTTTCAAAGGTACAGAGAAGAGAAACGATGGACTAGCCAAGGCCATGACTTACAAAGGGTGATAACAGCAGGAGAGCAATACATGCGTGGAAAAAAACCCTACTCCTCTCAGGTATGTCGGCTTAAACCCGCACGTTACAAATCGTACCGCTGCTGCGCCCACGGGAGCATAAAATTTGGGTATCTCGATCCTTCGGTGCGTCCGTCCAACTGACTAGCGCGCACGGTGAGAATCGGAGTTTCAGCACCCGGAAGTTTCGTCACAAAATCCGAATGGACCTCTGCGACGGCCTCCCTCCAGCGCCGCAACTTGGCGCCGTGTTCGAGAGTGGCATGGGTGAGACGAGCCTCGAGGACTCCTAACGCCTTTCTCCAGGATAGCTGCGTAGTATTTGTCGTTAGCGTTATTGGGTCTGGCTGTCACAGGATGGCACACACCCCGAGCATCAAGTCGAGACGGGTGTATTCCTCCGTACGCATACTCTGAGTCAGCTCGCTCAACCTTTCCAACGCCGATTCGCAGAGGATATCGAGTCCTCGCTGAACAGGCTCCATCTGGTGGAGAGTCTCGCATAGGTCAGCGAGGTGGGCGAGACAGTCGATGCAGCTGCTCCTGATAATATCTGCGCCACTTTTATCGCCAAGTTCTTGAAACCTCTGTAGGTTGGACAGCAGGGTCTGAGAATAGCCGTCTAGGTGGGCCACCAGGCTATCGCACGATTGTCTCCAGGACTCAAGCTGGTCCTCTTGTGGTCGCAGAACACGATGGTTGATTAACTGCAAGCACGGTGGAATGTATGGAACGGTGCTCACCTTCAGTTTGTCGAAGGGTGAGTATAACCACCGCGTCCCTAACCAGCAAAATGGCTTTCGTGCGCATGGTCAATGGGCAGATCTTGAACAGCACTGGGTACACTTCCTATCACGAAATGTTGAACACGCAACGTAAACATGACGAGATGGTACTTACCTGAAGCTGATGCCTAAATTCCTTCTCGATCCTCGCCGTCATTGTCGGTTCCGCTCCGCCACCTGTCAGGAACCAGAAGTTCTCAAAGTATATGATTTGAGAGAGAATCGATATCTTCTCATGGAGATCTTGGGAGAATTGTGGCGGTCGTCCAAACGCCGGGACAAACCGGAGTCCCGCCATATTAACGGCCTCACAGCTCTTCTTGATGTATGAGGGAGTGAGTTGGAGCAGCCGCATGACTATGGATCCACTCGCGACCCAGAGCATCATCTGTGCTTTGAGCTCCCAGTCACATCCCTTGGAGACTTCTATAAGAAGTTCCAAAGCCGTCTGAATGTATGTCACTTGGAGTTTGGCCATGGCGGGCAACTTGTCCAAACCATCGCAGAAGTGCATCCCCACAGCTTGAGCAGAGTGTATGAAGAACGGATTGACAACGGTCCCCGAGGTATCACCATCTAACAGTGCCTGTTGCTTCGCTGAGGTGAAGCGGATTCCCAGTTTGGCAAGCCTACATACAACCCTCAGCCGGCTGACCGGAAATGGTTAGCTTCACCAGTAATCGGTAGATTCGAAACGCATACAACTTCATGTCCAGTTCCCCGTGAGTTGCATCGGAAATCTGGAACCGTTCAGCCCCCAGGAACGAGAACGTAGCACGGGGCTCGCGCGGGATACTGGGGAATACGAGAGTGGAGAGGACGGAGAAAGATGGGAGGGCGATCCGGGGAGGGTTGTACGCCCCGACTTCATTGAGCGTATATCGAGGCTCGGGTGGTAGTTCGTTGGGGCCGAGGGAATGAACAAGCGCGCGGACGGGCGGAACTGCTTCGGGCTCGGGTTGAATGGTGGTGGCAATAGATACATTTGTAGGTAATTCTGGGACTGCTCCCTCGACGGGGTAGCCGTCTTCCACGACGTCCCTTGAACTTAAGGGGCGGGGTTCATTCCAGTATAACCACCGGGAATGACCAGAGGGACGGGATTGAGCGCCAAAGTTTTCGTACTTGCACTCAGGACCACAGTTCGCGTTAACGCACGTCGTGCAGGGACGTTCGGCGTCACATCTCTATGGCGTGATTGTGTTGTATCTGAGCTCAACCGGTGTGTTTGCGCCCGGCAACAAATGAGACCGCCCACCTTTTTCCTCGCTCTGTACGGTTTGGGGGATCCGATATCAGCGTCTTTCCTCAAATTCGGTGGACGGTGGGGTCGCTGACCGACAACGTGTGCACGCCTCCCTCATACGGAGAGTGTTTCCGATCCCTCGCTTCTGGGTTCTCTTGTAGACACAATCCTTCAAGTCATAGGTCGTACATCGTTCGCATCGTCGGGTAGGGCCCGGGACGCACTTCTGCAAGGTCAATCGCGGGCGGAACTGGTCAGACGTGGGGGTGAAAGAGGTACGGTGCGACTCACCACTTTCTTGGCTCTGCGACCGTACGAAGCTCCGGTTGATTTGGGGAGAAGCGAAAGGATCTGACGGACTCACCTGCATTCCAGACAGGCACTCATGGATGTGGTTAGGGGGAAACGGGAGCTGTCGTAAAGTGAAGGAGGGGACTTATAAATGGGTCGGATCGGTCACCCTATGTTGATCCCAGTTGCCAACAAGGAGGACCCTCAAAAAGGCAGGTATGGATCGAGAGAGTAGGGTGGGGATCCTGCTGTCACAACTAACGTCAAAACGAACTTACAGGAGGGTAGTATACGGGAATTCATTGGGTCGATTCATCCCTTGGGCGTTTACTTCATACATATCCCCATCCCACCATGTCTCCGCCCGCAACTCCGTCCGACCAATTTCGAATCCCTCGGCGGGTCCACTGGCGCTGTGAGAAAGGGTGTCGGGATCAGATCGACCTGAACCACGCTTCTAGCTTGAAAAGACTGTACCACGTCCTCACAAGAATGCTGCAGTGCGGTGGACGTAACCACGGTCACCTTTGACGTACATGTTCCGGACAGATGTCGGACAGGCCGCTGTTCGCTGGTCGTCACGACTGACAGTCGGCCATCTCGGATGCCACCGGTTCCCGATCATCTCCTGCGATTGGTCCTGGGCTCTTCCGGTCTTCGCAATTTTGACATGTTTGCCCGGGTCTCCGTCACATGTCAGGTGTCCTGTCGTGCGGGAGGCCGGAGACTTCCGATCAGCCTGCGGCGGCTACCAGCCAGTGGGATGGTTGTGCTACCATTGAATATTGAACACTGATCCCGGGGACGATCCCGGCGTCACTGAAAAGAAAAGAAGAGAGGGCCCAGATTTGAACGCACGAGCAAAAATTGGCCTGGAGTGACTTAAACATCAAACCAAACGGTCCATAAACACCCGGATTCCACCGGAGATAAGATCTTGGACTCTCCCCCTTTGTGCTGCCCAAGCTCGACCTCAGACGCGCATGGAGACAATGGGATACTACTTAACGTACCTACTTACGTCTCCGCACTCGGATAAAAGGCTCGTGCGATCCACACGTCATGGGACATATGGCCCGAGTCCGCCGCATTCGATCCTTCATGAAATGTAAGCGCCCGCGGGACGGAACAAGGACTCGTTGAATGCTGTTGGATCGCCAAAAATCAAGTACATCACGTCTGTGAAACACCAGCAAGTGTTGCGAATCCGTCCTGAAGGTTCGTAAATTCATGGTCTAAAGGTAAGGAGCGCCATCTAAAAGGACCCACTAGGAGAATCGGCGGTGGGGAGGATGCGGAGGGGTGTCCGAAGGTCAAGGATCTGAGATTCTCGTTGGCACCTTCGAGGTCGCCGATGTCAGGGCTGTCGATATTTGCCGGAGAATTGTGATTAGTGCGTGCATCAGGTTCTCGACATATCCCAATGTTAGACAAGGTGGTCACCTGAGACACGACGCCCAGATTGACCGACTCGGGGTCACAGATACACGCGGTAAATCTGGGTACTTCCGGCTCCACAACAGTAAGCCAAATTGACATGAAAGAGTCCCGTGTGCGAAGAACCTTCCACTGGAAACAGAGTAAGGTGGGTTTGAGCACGGTAAGTGATCCGTACGATGGGATAATACGCCTTGCCGTAATTTTCGGAGTGCGGAAAAAAACACTCGAATCAAATACAGAATACGAGGCATGGAAGCCAGTCGGAATCAAAACCGGGTCGCCCACCAGAGAATGTCGGGACTCATGAGGTTGCAAGCGTGGGAAGTTTTCTCAGGCCGCTTCTCAGCGGAAAAGTCATCACTGCTGGTCACCGCTCTCAATCCACATCCGACGATATTATCGATATAAATTGCCCGGCGACGTCCCTGTTGTACCCCATTGTTCTCGTGTCAGAAGAAATGGCGGGTGCAGTACGGTAATATTTGCAGGCAGAGGCGAGTTCTCGAGTGCTAGTCTAGCGGGAGGAAATATCTTTTGGCCACATACCCTATGCGGCTGATGAATCGATGAAAGCTTATCATCCTGATATCTACTGCGCGCAGAGAGGGATAGCGAAGTATTACAAGGGTATCGGCATCACCCCTGGCTACCAACCACACCTCCTTCTGAAGGAGAGGGATACCTATCCCTGATGTTATCCGGTCCACTGCCCCGCGCGATTTTCTCGCTGGATCCCTCAGACCCTGTTCTATTTCGCGTAGTTCCCGGTGACTTTTCGCAAATTTTGTGATCGCGTGGGCAATCCTAACGTCCAAGCAAGCCATCCTCATGTGTTTCCCCCTGTTGTCTCCTTCAGTCATGTATCCTTGAGGGCTCGTCTCTCTGAAAGAGTAGGATCCCGTTGTCATGCAGCGTAACTGCCCGGGAGATCGTGCATAATCGAGGTCCGAAGTTTGTCTAGTATTCTCCCGCCGTCTCTTACCTGAGGTATCTCTGATTTTGCTGATTTTGACCTTGACCCCACGAGAACTGGTCGGCGGCACGTGCATTCAAGCACTCTCAACATTCTCCTGGGTCTCGCTGAGTTTACGTATTACAACCCTACCCCCGGACAAGGATGTGGACACTAACTCGACCGGATAGCACCGTACGTCACCCAGGAGCATGAAACCTCGTCAATATACATCCGCTCAATACTGCGCATCAGGCAAGGCAAAAAGCACTCATGATTGGAGATTTTCAGTCGGAGTTTGGAGGATGAGAAAGGCGAATGCTCACAGATAGACATCCCGGTCCGCGTTAGCGTATACTGCAGAATCGGACGTGTCAGCGTCAAAATACTATCTCAGAAAAGCCAAGAGATGACATACGATATAATCCCCACCACTCAAAATTAGGACGTCTCCATGTACCATACTGACCTTCAGTCTTTCATGAGGAGGCGCAGTGGACTTTGGCTTTGGCTTTGGTTTCTCTCCGGGAGGCTTGGGTACCGCAGCCTTTCCTTTGCCCTTGCCCTTCTTCTTCCCCTCGAGATTGGCATTGTTCTCCGGAACGGGATCTGGATCTAGATTTTTATTTGACTTTCTCTGCCTCTTGCCTCCAGTTTTCTTCTGTCCGGCATCGCAATCCCCCGCTCCTAGAGCAAGTACGCCCTGGCTGACCGGAAGGCTGGACTCCGAATTCCCAGTCGCAGCAGGTTCTGGGGGATCGGGAGAGCACCGCTCCAGCTCGAGTTCCACGTTAGCACCAAGGGAGAGTACGAACACGGGGCCATCCTTGGCAGATACTAAAGCGCCCTGAAGAACGTTACGTATCAGGAACCGGAGCGGTGGTGAAAAGCTGAGCACGGTATATACCATCGACCTTACGTACCCTTTTTGATCCAGATGCAGTCCATGCTAAAGCGATAATGTGATTGATCCGAATGTTTTCGGTGATTTTCTCGTCCTCTTCTTTCGTGGCATGCGAGCTTGTCGACGGTTGGGGATCTGCTGATAGTCCTTCGCAGAACATTCCACCGAGATGACTTTCTTCTCCGGGATCTTTATCACCGTAGTCGCTGACGAACTTGGAGATGAGCTTTCGTACTTGGGAAATGCACTGCGGGATCTCATTGTCCACCCAACCGTGACGGGGTGATGCCCAAGAGTAGTACTGGCCTAGATGGAATCGGCGAAGCGTAAGGTACAAGGTAAGGCGGTCAGGCGGAAGCAATGGATGAGACGCGTTGAAATACCTTCCGCGATTCCAGTTGCAACGCCCTGCCAGCTCAACTCGATACCCTCTTGGATCTGAAGAAAGAGTCTCGTAGCCTGAACTTTCAGGTTTTCGTAGGGTCCGGTGAAGATGTGTTTTACACACGCCCCTTCGTCCGAGCTGGAGTCGACAGTGGTCTCGACGGGGAGAGATTCATCACGGAAATTGTAGCAGTACACGCTCGTCATATCGTGGAACTCCTTTACTAGGATGTCATCTTTTGTCATACTCAGGGGGGCGTGATTACACGGGTATGGGGCTGTTGACGTATCTTGTAGCACGTCCTCGATGATGAATGGCGGCGCTGGGCTCTCGTTTCTCTGGGAACACCAACGAGTATCAGAATCAGACCGGTCGAAATGGAAAAACCACCGGACGAACCTGACAAGATGGACAGCGCCGATGTATGAGCATATCCCTTTGGTTGATTCTTCCGCAACCTGAGCAATGCCACCAGGGTCGCCTTGGGTTTCCATCAAGCGCTTGGATAATGCACCAGCGCAGATCCGCCGATGCTGGTGCTTCTCCTGATCCACCCGCTTCTACCTCAACAATGCGCTTCTCTAATACCAAAACTGAGGCCGAAGCCGCAGGCGCCGCTACATCAGACGTCTCTGATATGTTCGGCGGAGCCAGCCACCATGGCGGAGTCAAATTTCCATTCGAGTCCGTTGCATCTGATGGAGGTGTGTAACGTAGTCGTACTCTCCACGAAAGTCTCCCAGGTTGAATGCTTGGCGCAGGAAAGGAATTCCCACTCTCACACTAGTTAAAAAGGGGTTTGAGAAACGTGGGATAGCCTGAGAAATGTAGGGAATGCGACACCCACTTCCACGCTTTGGACATCAAAGAAGCCCAGAACGACACAACCGTACTCAGATGGTAGTTGGAACGGCAGAAAAGATTCCATGCCTGTGTCCGTGGTCGAAATTACCAGCATGGGGCTCTTCCGTTCCATGTGTTCCAGCAATGAAGCGAGCTCTGGTACAACCTGAGCATACTCCTTTGCCGTGTCCAAGGGGAGACATGAAGACAACACGGGCGCCGAGACTGAAGATGCGTTGTCTTGAGCTTGGACCCTAGGCCTATGTTCGGCAACTGTAGCTTTTGGCTCAGAAAACTCACGTCGGGAAGGGAACATACTTACAAGCATCAGACTCCCCAGTGAGGCCCCCTTGATGTCTCGCTTCAACACCAGGGTCAGGATTCATATACGATTCAACCGGCAGCGGCCATCCGCTATTTCTAATAACTCCGGGAGCGGGCCAGCTGTAAGTCGTACAGCCACGGGAGAGGATGGACCTGGCAGCCGGACAGTGGTAGGAACAGCGTGGCTGCAGACATTCGCAGAATGTAGGGTATTCGGGGTTATATATCGGAGAACGCACAAGGCATGGCCATCGTTCTTTAGGTACCGGTTGGGATTCTTGAGAAGGCGAGGTAAGTTCGACGTGTGTACCATGAGAAACAATCGTGTTTGCAGCAGGTATAGTATTCAAGCCCTCTCGCTTTGTTCTGCGTTTCTGTCCACCCTTTTTCTTCTCTAGACCAGCGGAAGTAGACGCGCTGAGTTGATCCTTGGGCTTGAATTCTGTCACTCTGACTGGGTCAGTACTACAAGCTACATAAGACAAAATACACAGCTCACAGACTCAGATAGAGGGTGTCTCCATCTACGGTGTCCTCGGGCCATCGTGGACCCTCGATGAGCCAAGCGAGGACAGGGAATGTGCCGATGCTGGCGAAGCAGATCCCGCCAAACGACTCGGTCAAACTCCTGAAGGCAGAGCAGAAAATTCCCTTGTTCTAACGTGCCCCATCAGATGCTTAAAAGTCCGGTAATTGTTAACGGATAACTCACGGTTCCCCATATGGACGGCGTCCCTGGCGAGGGATGCTTCTGCTTAACTAGTGATGAAGCGGTGGACTGAATCTTTCGTCGTTTAGGGGGATTTGTCGTCGGTAACAAGCTCTGTGGCTGGACGAGAGAGACAGACCACTGGTTTTGTGGCAGGGCAGGCGCGGGCGTTCCTCTGGCTTGAGAAAGAGTGGGTCAGTCAAGCACCAGGTAAGAATTCGCAACAGGAGGTGACCGTACCTTCCTCCTCGAGGATAGAATCTATAAGTGATTTTCTCCCTCGTTTCTTGGGTGCCGTAATTTCATCCTCGTTGGCGTCCGCTCCGGGGTGGGGACTTTCGGCATCGGAGCCGTGACAATTCGCGGAGCTCTTCCGTTTTGGCGGCATCCCTGCACCTCAGTTCCAAGCGAGATTGGGTGAGCGGCCAGAGAACACGGTTAGACGGACGTGCAGGATCGGACGGAGGTAAACGGGGAGCCGGGCGAAATACAACGCGTCCGATCAGTCCTTCTCTCTCTCAACACCCATCATGGCCAAAGGAAAAAGTCGACCCAATTTCACGGGGGTTTCGAGGTTTTTGGACGCGTTAAAAACCGACGCTGGATCCGCATCCTCGTCTCAAATCTCCGACTCGACCCTAAAGGATAATGGCGACGATAACCGACCGAAGAAAAAACGAAAAACGGACGCGCCAAAGCTCCTTCCTCCGGATTCCGCGTACGGGAGCTACGACGCCACCGGCCTAGTTCCATTCTATACAGAATCCTCCCAGGTTCCGCAGGACCTTAAGAAATGTGCGTTTGCTCACGCAGTCCCTGATCTCAGTGTGTAGGACCAGACATGTGTAACATCGTTGGCTCAGATTTCTCTCAACGGCACAGATACTTCTCGCTCTATGACCAGGGTTGTCTCCTCGATCACGTTGGATGGTACAGCGTCACTCCGGAGCTCATCGCGAACCAGATCGCGGAAAGGTGTCGTTGCGACACCGTTGTGGACGCGTTTTGTGGGGTGGGTGGAAACGCAATCGCGTTTGCCCAGACATGCGAACGTGTTATTGCGATCGACAATGATGAGACGCGGTTACGACTTGCAAGACATAACGCGGCCATCTACGGTGTCGCCAATAGAATCGAGTTTGTACTTGGAGATTTCGTCCAGTTTATGAAAACGCTGGCTGGGCGAGGTGAGGTGAAGCAGGGAGCAAGAGTTGTCGACGTGATTTTCCTCAGCCCGCCATGGGGTGGACCATCGTATCTCCACGGGACGAACTTCGACTCGCCTTCGGATGCCCCCCAACACCCTGAATTCCGACTTTCAGATATCACACCCATCCATGGCTCGGAATTGTTTGAGCTCGCAGAGCACATTACCCCCAACGTCGCCTATTATCTACCACGGAACACGAATCTTCAAGATATCTCGGACCTCGCCGCGAAAACCGAACAAGGTGGTTCCAGGGACAAAAACAAGGCTAGGGTGGTCGAGGTGGAGGAAGAGTGGATGGGGAGCAAGTTGAAAGCTCTAACATGTTACTTCGGGGGTCTAGCCCAAGGGCAAGGGGACTTGTTCTAGCACTGCGGTGAAACTATGTGCTCCATTATACCGTTCATTGATATGTGACTCTTTATACAGATTGTCGATTGCCCACGTACTCATGTCAGACCCTCCCTGGAGGAGTTAATGTATGTAAATCGATGAAAAAGACCAACTTATTCTCTGACAATAGAACAGTCAATGAAGCAAGCGGACCAGGCCGGGATTCGCCTGAAGTCCACGTCATTGGTAGTGACAGGCAACGATTCTTTATTCAAAGCACACAAGGACACTTGCCGAGGAACGTACCCCCCTGGGTCTCCTGTGGCCGTGTATTTTACAGGGATAACGAATGATTATTGCGATTTCCAGATAATGATGGGATTCCATTTCTTTCCCATGTTTTTGCTTCAGCAGCTCAATGGACCCACTCGATTTCTGTAGCGTCCCGACGGCGTCGCCGAGTGCTTTCGGCCAACGTCCCCAAAACCTGGTCCCCAAACCCTCGCGACCCGAGCACGGCCGGTGTTCGTTTCCTCAACGCTCGCATTTTTCCACTTGGGGTTTCTTTCAGTGCTTCCTGGCGAGTGTACACCGCATTACCACGTTGAATGCCCATAGTGTTGAGGCGTGTGTCGTGGTGAGCTGATTGTGGGACAGGTGTATTTGTAATAGTCCAAAGTGTTGTCGTGAGGTGGTCACCCCGACATTCAAAGGGTTTGCACCCCTCAAGCTAAAGGCGCCGATGCGCGAGCACGACACGCATGGGAAAGGTCCAAGCGGGTTTGTCTCTAACCACGATCATCGTGGGGTGAGCGTGCAGCCCTTCGGCGCGCGACTCGTCTTCAACCGGGGAACTAAGGGTTAAAACCATCCGACTCGACCAAAGTCGAGACAGGACACCCCGGGTAGTGGGTTGGAGGGCCTCGGAAACCCTCCGATACTCCCCCTCAAAAAGAGGGGGTCCCTGCTACGGTTAGTCACTCGGACTCCGGCCCAAACTGGACTCCTTATCCTCAGCGCTTGTCCTGGACGAGGTCAAAGGTGCTATGGTACGGTCAAGAGTGGCGAGACGTCGAGGGCTTTGCCTGGGAGCACGCTTAACAACGCCCAGACTAGGTAACGCGAAACCGACGAGAGTCGGCGGGGCGTGGCACTCCCGCAGTACGCGTGTCTCTACTGCGGCCCAAAAGGGGTAGGAACTATGAGTGGCCCGAGAGGACGGACGCCGGCGTCGGTCATTACTTCGGATCATGGCAACGGCCGTAGGCCTTGTGCTAAGTCTAGATCTGGTTTTTGGCTTAAGGAGCAAACAAGGTGAAATAAGTGGCTCTGCTGTTGGATCGCCAGCAACCACCGTGGTCTAGGCCTTCGAAAGATGGTCCAACATGGTTCTACAGTAAATGAACGCCTCGGCGTTCATGGATAGCACTGAAGTACTACCGAAAGTGATCCACCAGTTTGGCGTTTCACCATACTGGTGCGGGGGGGCCCCTAAAGCCCGCAGACACAGAACCCGTAACAAAATCACCAGCAAAGATAAGGGAAATGAAGTACCAATGGGGTCTCCCCATCGGGAGGATGTACAAACATCCGCAGTAATGACCCAGACCTTTGTGCCCCACGGTAGTGCCGCGCGAAAAGCGGGTGCAAGTACGGTTCGCCGTGCCGATACCGGTGGTGTCGGAAGACATCAGCCAGGGAGAACACCACACTTGTTTTTCTCCTTGCCTTCGGGTGTCCAAACGGACTTTTGCTTATAGATTAGCTGTGTGCTAGAAATACCTCATGCCCTGTAGTAGATAGGGGACTCCTCTGGCTAACGAGCTGAACGGAGTATAATAGACAAACACACACACACACACGCATGGGAAAGGTCGGCGTTGGACCGATCGTCCACCGGCCACCATTCACCTAAAACGATCTACACACTTGCGCCACGGTGAACTCACATTGATTCGGGCGAACATCTCACTCCGTCGATTGTTGTAGAGGGGTTTCTCTCGACTTTCGCCTCCAAGTGTGCGTCCTTTCCGATTAAATCATAACGTGGTCGTCAATTGGCAACAGACAAGGCGTTATCGTGGGGGTGCACTGTCAATGTGACGGTTTCCCATACCGTGCCGGCGCGTTATGACCTGTGATAGACTTCTGGGTGGTGTTTGGAACCGTTCGGATTTTAACAAAAACACCACCCCCGACGTTCACCTGGGTCGAGAGTAATGTGCCCATTCCACAGAGGTTACTATCTGGAGTGCCCTGGTTGCGAGGTTCCCCGGAAAGATTCAGAGACAGAGACTACCTCATGTCAGGTTGGGGGAAGTGGTTCAGACCCGCCGATCACCCTCCTCTCGTCCCCCGAGGCTCTCTCTGATCTCACACGCGACCGGATGCGGCTGCTCAGTATGCCCGTGTACATGTAGCCGAGTAGATTACGCCCAACTTTTGCATACACCATCAATATATAGTTTCACGTCATTCAAACCAGCCCGAGTCCCTTCGCTCTGTCCCTCGCGATCAAGATAACATCCCCGACCGCCCTATCCAGCTCTTTCGACCATTCCTCCCCTCCTACCTTCACCTTCAACCCCACCTCTCCCGCCGATGCTGATAAACCTTCCACCCCATCCTTCCACTCAGGTCCTCCCGCCTTCTCCACACCCAACGCGTTCTCCATTTCTTCCATAACCTCCCTCCTCGTCCTTCCGTTCACGAACGTGATATACCTCAACCCCTCATATCTCCCCTCATACACCCCATTCAACCACCCGAGCCTCTCGATCACCCACGGCGGCGTATAGTATCTCGCTTGTTCCAACGCGCTGAGGGCCGAAAGCCGTTCAGGGTTCTTTTCGCCGATCCGAGGGTGTCCCGAGATGAAAGAGGACCGGAGGGCGGGTGGCCACGATCGGATTATGGCGGCGGAGCGGTCGATGAGATCGGTGTAGGATATGAACTCTCCGGGTGAGGCGAGTTTTGGGACGAGGTGTTCATCGAGGACGGGTGAGTGCTCGAATAGCGTTGACACGATTTTCTTCAGCACATCCAACGAATTGTCTGAAATGCTCTTATTGATCTCGTCGAGAGATGGATGTTGTGCCGAGGGTGGAGTGGCCATCGTCCGTCCAAGTGTGTGTGATGGAGGGTACAAAGGCCCAAGGGTACCGGTGTAGAGATGCTAAGAACACGGATATTGCAACGATGAGATGATCACGAAAAGCGGTATTTCATTATACGTTCCGAGATAAGATAAGGAATAAAGCCAGTCTACGTAGGTTAGAGAAAACCGAATTCCCATGGCGGAGGTTCTGTACCTCTACGATGAGACTATGGGATATCACTTGTGAGTGCTGGGGGGGGGTACTTGGTAGTACAACAAGGGGATCGTTGAGGATTCTTCGGTCGGTGATTGTACATGCGTTTGGCGCTCATCCGGCGGCAACACGATGAGGGAAAGTAAAAGAGGTGAGAGACGATATCGAGAACAACGGTGCGAGGAAAGCGGAGCGAAATGGTCTTGGGTCGTGGAAAGTCGTTAACGCCGAAGTTGAGGCGAGGCGGAGAGTGGGGGGTCCACCGCAAGACTTTCAGCTGCCGGTGTACTTGCATCCCCCAAAATCGCCAAAACCATCGTTCCTCGCGTACCTCTGGCTCTCGACGAAATCCTTCAGCTTGCACATACCATCTTTACCAGCACCACAGAACTCCAATGATTGTCTGGCGTCGTTGATGAATATCCTCACGTAATCTTCCTTGTGCTCGCGGTCGTGGTTGGCTCTTTCATCCCCGGTCATCCAATTCCACCACCCCATGGGTCGTGACCTTGGAGTGAGGAGAGATGACAAGTGAGACGAGCAAGATAGCTTCTCGACAGTCATGTGCCCCGAGAACGGCACTATCTCGGAGGTAATCCACGTCCTATGCTTGATGATCTTGGTGGGATCGAGTGGTCCGTTGGTTTGGTTGAATAAACCCATGGCGGCAAAGACGGCAATAATCAGGTTGTCATGCGAGAAATCGACGTACATCGTCCGATTCAGCGGGAATGTTTCAGGGGAAGAAAGCAGGGTGCTGTTGGTTTGTAGACCGTGGTGTGCGGGGGAGTTTGTGAGGCGTCCGATGAGTTCGTTGATGTATCCGACGCCTTGAACGGCTCCCAAGGGACTGCCATACCTGACGAACAAACGATTAGCGGTGTGCCAGTAAAGGGGAAATGTGGTTAGTACCCAGTGTTGTAGAATTTCTCGAGGTCTCCGGCGTATTCGTAGATCTTGAAATCTTTCTTGGAGAATAAGTAACAGAACGGACTGATCTCCTCCTTCGCGACGGTCTCGAACGGGCAAAGGTTCATGATGGCAAAAGCGTCTTGGGGGTTGAGGTTCGCCCCTGGAGCGGCGAGGTTGAGGCGATTGGCGATGGGCTGAACGGCGACGTCGATGAATGCATTCATCTCATCCTTTGAACTCTTGGCAGCGGGACACATTTTATTGTCCAATGTGTTGTTGCTGCCGGGCTAAATTCCGCAGGCGATCTCAGTCACTCGTTCGACACCCGAACCACAAGATTATGACGAACGGTTTCAGGAATGACCAAATTGACTTTGACGGGGTGCGTTCCTTTGCTCGCTGCAGAGAAGCCTACAGAATTGACGATGGACATGCTGCTCACGGTCCGAGAGATGAAAAAAGAGACGCACCGAGGGTCCAGTTTCGGGCAGACAGGACAACACGTTCGGATCCTGAGGCTCTCACGAAGGGACCATCGGCGTTTTCAGAAAGCAAACTCCGGTAACGCTGGAAGGTCTCCTCTCCCAAAGCGTGAGATCTGACCAAGAGAAGGGGATGAATGTTCGGGAAGACGTGGGTGGTATCTGATGACGTACTGGTCCGCACCATATCTGACCAAATCATCCATGCCAAGATCATAAGAGTATTTTTTCATGAACTTGAACCTTGGATCGTCGTAGGCAGTAGCGGCTTGAAGTTTTCCAAGGGCTTCTACAATCGCATTGGCCACTCTGGAAGTCGGGTATCGGGCTCCGTGGCGCTGAAGCTGGAGGAAGGTGGGTCAGAGTAATAGATCGACAGTGAGATCGATCAACTGGAAGAAAAGAACTAACGATGTTCACTTGCGACACGACGCAACCCCCTCGGGTCGATCCTTCAAACTTGCCATGAGCGGGATGGTATGGGGAGTAATACGCCCAATATGACGACAGGGGTTCTTTGGCTATCGAGGACGGCTTATTGAGTCCTGATATTACGTCACGACTGTGATATTCATCACGAAGTGTAGAGAATCTCTCTAGGGGGGAGACTACGTTGGTGAGGAGCAAGAGACAAGTTGTAAAGGATGCAACACAGAGGGCGAAGAGGGTGAGACGGAGCTTGACTTTCTCTCGTGAGGACAACTGGAGTTTGTGAGACACTCTGCTTCGGGCTAGCGCCGGTGGCAGGGCGGGGATACTATAGCGGGCAGTCACCATTCCAAGTGGACAGCGTCTGATCGTCAAAACCGTCGCGAGAGGCGTGGAGAGGACGCAGCGGGGAGAGGTACAGAGGAAGAGAGAAAGAGAGAAGGGGCAAGTTATATCTTCAAGGAACCACATCTCAACAGTCTATTTTTGAGTTTCTTTTTTTTTTTTTCTCCCTTTGCCGTTTCCTGCGCACGTTTGATTGTCACAGCCGATTGGACGGGTGGGAGGGATAGCGGAGCTCGATCGAAGCGGAAGGAGACAAAATCTATTAGTATACCGGCCCACAAACGAGTACACGTGTATCCAGCAATGGCTGTAAAGTGATCCGAGAGACATCGATAAGCTGCCATGAAATGATGAATGTGCGTCCCCGTCACCAACGTGTGACCCGTTCGCAGCGCGGACCACTGCGGAGCCGCGCTCCGAGCTCTTATAGTAGTAATTCCTCGGTGCGAAAAGCGTCATTCATACAAAACCGGCCGATCGATAGCCAACCACTTAATGTGAACGTTGAAAAGGGTTCCGAAATGACGGCAATGAAGCGGAGGCGGGCATCCCATCGAGGTTACTAATTGTATGTTAGCACAGCGTCGCCCGTGTCAGGCACCACAACTACTATTCTGTCGTGAAAATCGGATAAGAACCTCCCCAACGAGGACCTCATATGGAGATAATGGAGACAACCATTCAGCCACATATCACGCCCACCGTTGTCATTTACGGCAGATATCCGTCCCCGGGCGAATCTTTTTTTCGGTGTACAGTAGAGCTCGAGGGAATCGGAGCTTCCACCTGCGGAACGAATCCGGAACAAGTCTCCCGCTCCCGGACCCCGCAGCAGTTAGTGAGATCGGTATCTGGGCTAGCACGAAAAGTATCCACGCGGAGGGTCTTCCGAATATGTGGAGTACCGACGTCCGAGGGATGCGAAATCCACGAGGCGGTGATGATTGTGCAGTGCCCTAACAAGTCGAAAATGGGCACACGTCCACTCTTCACCTGCGTCATCAAGGCATAACCTAACCCTGCTCCAAGCTGCGGCTGAGGAGCCTCGAACCCTGAATAAACGATGGCAATGGGCCTGGGCCTAAAGTTGCGAAAAGTCCTAGAAAACGTTCTGGTTGACCAGAAAATGAAACCCCAGTACCACGTGAAACCCATGTGAACACAGCATATCTCATAAGTTCTTGCTTATGCTCGAAGCCTTCTCCATCAATCCCTTCACCCTCCTGCCCAGCCGTTCTGCCTCGACCCTCCTCTCCCATACCTGATGCGCCGGCATCTTCTTCCTCGGCACCCATCCTCTCCCGGCCGCGACCACACTCCCGTCCTCCAACTTCCTACTCCTGCTCCTACCCGCGCTCGTCGTAGATAGGTCCACAACCCGCGGAGACGCAGAAAACTTGATAACGTCCCGATACAAAAGCTTGGTCTCGGTAGCTAGCGAACGTAAAGTGGGCGGTCGTTTCGGTTTCGTTTTCGCCTCAGAGTCGAATTCATCATCTTCCTCATCCGTATCCGAGAGTCCAGAGGGTTCCAACGGCGGCGTCGGCATACGTGATAACGAGGAAGGAGCTCGCAGTTCTGGGAGTGCCTGTATTTCCTGTAACAGGTCTTGACCTTTGAGATACGAGTTTTCCATTCGCAAGAACCGAACAGTCCCGCGGTATGCCTCGATCTAAAGAACGGGATGTAAAGCTCCGACTTCTCCACGCGCATTCCTCACTAACCTGCTCCAGGAGATAGGAAGTTTCAACGTTTCCTTCCATTTGCAGTGTCTCTGTTTCCGCAGGTTGAGCGGCGGATGCTACAAATGTCGAGTCCTGTGATTAGCCCCAAAATACGAAATAATTGGAGGGGAACACAGACCTTGTCGTTCGGGATTGTTCGCCAACGTCTTCAACTTCATGTTATCTTGTTCCAGGGCATCCAAGTCGTGTTGCAGCTGGTCGATAGCTTCTTCATACGATCTCTCCTGCTTCCTCGCCTTGCCCAACTCCGTCTCGAGGTCGTTGATCGTATCAGCCTGTTTCTTGACCGTCTCCATCCTCCTCTCCATGAGCTCGATCCTGACGGAGGACTCTTGGATATTCTGATCCTTTGACTTGAGATTCCTGACAAGCGCCTGGATCTCGTCGTTGAGCTGAACGACTCTTCTCTCCGCTTCGACGTTGACCGCCGCCCTCGCCTTGACCTCAGAAACGCGAGTGACCCATGGTGGGGTTCCAGTAACTAGAGAATGAGTAGATTCGTGAGCGTGACCCCGGTAGAGAAAATTGGCTGCAAGTACTCTTCAGTGTATTTCCCGGTTCCATGGTTAGAGGAACGAGCGCGCTCGCTTGTTGCAAAACATTCGCGATGTAATCCGACACACCCCGCCAAGGCGAAGGCGCGTTGCTCCCTTTATTGACAGTGCTAGAAGCAGTCTGTCTCACCAGAGACAAAACGTGCTCGAACTGGAAGGGCGTCTTTGACCCGCGAACATCGTTCAAATATGGCATGATCTGTTGTGCTAGCGAGATACCAAAGTTGATGAGCTCTGAGAAGCTGTTGTTTAGGTCTTGAAGGTTAGACACGAGATGGGCCTTCAGAGCCGAAGAATCTTTCAAGAGATCTTCGATTCGCTTCATCAATTTCCTGTGCCCAAGATGTAAGATTATGAATCTCGGTAAAGACAGGAACACACCTCGATGGGTTCTTTCCGCTTCTACACTGGTCCAGGACCCTCTTCAATGGAGTGTACAACGTTTCTGCGGGATCGAAGTCGCCCACATCCAAAACCACGTCTTACGTAGACACGACTAACGTCAAAACGAGAACTCGTCATCGTCACAGTCCCAAACTTACCGTCTTCCTTCATCGCAGCCTCGATAGAAGTCTTGACCAACCCGAGCGACGCAGCGAACATATCGAGGTCGTGGTCGAATGACAACGCATACCCTAATTCTCTCTCTCCTAGATCAAACTCAAACCCGGCAAAGTAGGTCTCGCTGATATGGTCGAACTGAGCGTGGATTCTATGAAGTGACAGATCAGCTGTGGCTAAAATGGCCACGGGTGAAAGAACCCACTTGACAACGTCGTTCACACACTCCATCTCCCTGAATTCTTCCCGTCTCAGAAGATCGATGTGCATGTCGATCCTCTTCTCCATCGGGGCGATCTCTTGGTATAGCCTCCCGATATTAAGGAAGGAATCTACATCGCATCGACGCAAAATGGAGGCAAATCGTTTGCAGAGCGTCGAGAGGCTAGACAAGCGACCTCTCATCTGATGACATGTTTAATTTGAGGAATGACATCCACGGGACAAATAGAGACATACCTCACAGACGCCAACTAGCATGTCCGAAACCGAACCGTTCAGAGAATCCGGTAATCCGTGGGCTTGTGCGACAACGGTGTTGATCAAGTCCGTCTTTGCGGCCAACCGCTGGAAGAACATGTAACAACCCGTTGCATCGCTATCGCTTTCCGTGTACACATCGGGGAGATATGGCTGTGAGTAAGTTCAGCAAGGCACACGTAACCTTGTGGTCCAGGAAGGATTACTTGAATGATCGTCAAGAGCTCCTTGACCTCACGCGACTCGATCGTCTTGACCTCTAACTCAATCTGTTTGGCATGGTTCTTAGATGCTGTGGACTGGAGCTTCAGGTTAAGAGATAACATCGCGGCAGTCTGAGTAGCCGCAGAAGCCGACTTTTCGTTGGCGTTCTGTGTCTCGGCTCTCAGGGTATCTAGTTCACTGATCACCAGAAACACAATACGTGAGCGAGGTGTTGGCGGAATGGATAAGGAAGGGGACCATACGTTTGTAGTTGCATGACCAATTCGCGGAACCGAACGATGGTATGTTCCAAGTCTTGACAAGACTCCTCTAAAGACTCGACCTTCGCGTCGAGTTCTCGGATGTGGGTATCTTTCAATTCTGTGGGTTACATTTAGCTGACGCCCCGACATCCCATGATCGCCGAACACACCAATTTCCTCGTGCAGAGATCGTTCCGTCTCGACGTGATTTTCTTCGAGTTCGTCATTAAGTTCCTTGAGGGCTTCTAGGTCCTCGATGGTGATACGCATCTCCTCGATTTTCTAACACAAGATCGAGAAAAGGTGAGTTCCAGAGTGGAATAACCCGGAGAAAGATAGCAAAAGACAGTACCTCGCTCAGCATGAGATTCCGCTCGGTCAGCTGGACGAGCATTTCCTCTGCACCGAGTGCATCGTCGAGTTGAAGTTTGAGATCCTCGACTTGTTGTTCGGCATTCTGGAGCATTATAAGGACAGACTCGTGAGAGTCTACGAATGGCAAGGTCAACGCCTCCGCTCGGCATCGAGAAGGATACACTTACTCTGTAGTTCCTCCAGATTAGCAACATCCCTTTCCATGTCCGCAATCCTCCTTCGTTGTTCCTGGTCATTATCCTGTGAAACATCCCGCAACCTGGGAATCTTGTGTCAACTCGATGGGAGGACGTCCAAGTCGGAGTGATGCCTACCTCATCAAGGCCTCCTTCAGCCTATCGTTTTGCTTCTCCAACTGGATGAATACCATCGAAGATTTCACGCTTGTTTCTCTCTCGCTATCTTCTGGGCCACCACCGCCATTCTTCAAGACTTCCAGCTCAACTTCCACGACCGCAAGCTTCTCCTTCACTTCCTCCAGCTCACCTTCGGCAACCTCTGCCCTCTCTTCCGCCACCTCCTTGTCTAGCATGGCCATCTCCAGCTGATCCTGCAATTCAACAGTTCTGTTATCGCCCAGCGCACTCAGCTGTCTCGCGTCAGCCAACTCTCGCTTAGTGGACGTGAGATCGGATTGCAAAGATGCAAGTTTCGCTTGTAGCTTTGGTCGGAGAGCCACAAAAGACTCGGCCTCGTTAAGGCGGTTCTCGAGTTCACGGACGCGGCGAGCGTCGTCTGCCCGTTTTGCTTCGAGGACCCGAACCCTGGCCCGGAGTTCTTGGAGTTCTGCGTCATCTTGGGTCGGTGCAGGAGCTGATGCAGGGGGAGGTACGGTAACTGGGGGTGGAGTCGACGGTTCAGGAGATGGGGAGGAGGTAGTCAAGAGTTCGTTGGTGAGGGAAGAGGATGGACGAGGTTTTGATCCTTTCTGCGGTTGGGTAGGCTCGTTGGCAGGTGAACTCGAAGCAGAGGAGGACTCTGGAGGCTGAGATAACGGAGATGACGGTCGTCTGGACTGAAGTAAGGGTACCTTGCGGGAAGGAACAACCGGAGATGGACTGAGCGGACCATCTGCAAGAGTCGATTGGCGGGACAGGGAAGATTTAGAGAGGGTGCTCAAGGTTTGCCGTTTGCTCGGAGACATCAGCGGTTGGCGCGCGGCAGTCCCCGGGCGTGGGGATGGTGGAGGGCCCATGACGGAGGTAGACTTCAATGGACTCGCGGACCGTGATGAAGGTTCAGTAGATCTTGCAGATGAAGTGCGAGTGATGCTTGGTGCTTTCTTGTGGCCGAGAGTCGGCTTTGTTGTCGTCGATGCAGATCGCTAATTGCAGACCGGGATTGTAAGCGGAAGCTGTGGCGATCCAAGGAGTATGATAGCACACCGTTGGTTCGGAGATGACCTTGACCTGACTCGGACGGAGAAACATGCCGTGGTTGGGTTTGCAAGTGAAATACTTGACACCCTGGACTGTTCCATCGTTTTTGCCGGCGGGTTCGCTCAGTTCGACGCCGACCCATTTGCCAGAGGAGAACGAGGTGGGGCCGTAGAAACGAACGAGGCCCCTACCCACGGGAATCTCGACGATGCTCCCAATCACTGGCTCGGTCATCGTCGTCGGCCCGTCGTGGCGGAGAGGTCCACTTGAAACTGTTGTCGATCGTTGATCGGAAGCGGTCATCCAAGCCTTTCTCGCCCAAGCCACGGTGGGTCAGTCTATTGTCGTGAGGACCGGGCGCAACGCTGAGACGATGGTATGTGCGGTAAGTGAGGACATCAAACGCCTTGACCGCAGAGGACGTCCGCCCTGAAGTGGCAGGCTGCTACTGCTCTGGCCCAGACATTGATTCCGCGCAGTGCATTCCATCCGAGCCGAACAGAATCGGTTTGTCCCCCATAATCCCACGGACCGCGCGTCAATCGGTGGGACGTTGAACGCTGATGATGACCCACTCAGTTCGCTTTGACCTCGTTGTTGAGTTCGAGCTTCAGCGCTCAGCGCCCCAGCATTGGCCCTCGAATTCATCGTGCAAGGGGGGAGGAATCATATAAAGCATCCGTTTCCTGCCACTGGTCGTACTCGTTCTCCTTTCTTGAATCCTCTCTTGCGACCATGAACATATCCTTCGCTGCAGACGATGTCCTCAACTCTCCCGTCCTTGAATCCTCCTCCGGCTCCCCTATCTACCAGCTCGAAACCCCAAAGCACTCCCGGGGAGTCCTCACAACCACCGCCTCACGGCGCGATTACGTCGATGGTTCATCATCACCTGTGTTCCAAATCCTCTGGGCCGGCACTTCCCTGGAAAATACAAATTTGGTGCTGGATCCCACCACCCGTGCCAAATCCAAGGCGAGGGATATCCTCCACGATTCCCAAGGGGCCACAACCTAGTAAGCATTCCTTTTCTCCGTTTCCCATCGCCCGTTTCGACTTACCGTCTTTTCTGCCAGTGGTTCAATCACCCTCAACAATGTCCAGTACAAGTGGAAAACCAAGGGAACAGGAACCAAGCTCGTTGTATGTACACGCTCTCAGCCCCCTTCAGAGTCACCCACTGAGTCACTCACTCCTGCTAGCTTGTAAACAGTGACACGAAGGCTGTCGCTGTCGAATCCCACCGTCGGATCGACAGTGGTGGAAGCTTCCTCAAGATCAAAACTCCCCGATTTTTGAATCTCGACATTGCCGACGAAGTGGCCGAACACCTCGAACTCATTCTCCTCACTTTCCTTCTTGTTTGGAAGGAGAGAGTTGGTGAGCGAGCTAAGTCCGCTACGTTCAACTAGCGGACAGGGTAGTGCTGGATTATCAATTAGCACTGAATGACTATATGTCTTCATATTACACTACCGGAAGTTTCTCACCCTCTGCTCACTTCTGTATCTGTACCCGATCCGTCTCGATGCTTCTTCTCGCTGTACGCATGCTTTGCTGTGAAAAAACTTGATCGTTCGTCTGTATTACTGTAGACATCTAAGGTGTCTCATCACTACTTATAATTACCCATAGTTAATGATCAGCTGTTGCTCAAAACTACAATCCTTGTCTTTTCGTTTCGACCGGTCCTTGAGTCCGGACCCCGCGACCCAGTCGATCTGATCAGATAGTATGTAGCGCGATGACCGTGACCAATAGTATGTACTAGTAGGCGAGGGAAACGTTTGCTACGAGTCGCCGGTTTTTCTTTCTTTGCCTGTGATTTCGCCGGCCGGGCTCGTGCCAGCACTTGTGACGTCTGCTGATACGATGAGTCATCCCCGTCTGAGAATGTAGACCTCCGGGCTGGGCCGCTATTCCAACTCTTACAACCGTCACCATGGACGAGACCTTAGCTTACCCCAGGCACGATCGAAGCACCGTTCGTCGTCTCCGCGACCGTGCCAAGTACGACTTTGCGACCGTACATGCCATCTTTAACGCTGTATCCATCGTTCATGTCTCGTTTCTCCCCACCGACCCATCCGTCGACCCATTCCCGACCATACTTCCCATGCTTGGTGCAATGGGCAACTTCGAAAACCCCACCGCGGACCCCGCAACTGAGCCCCTTGACCTTTACATCCACGGTCATGCGAGCTCGCGCCTCATGAAACTTCCAGGTCCAGAACCCGCGGAAGACCATCCTGAGGGATTACCCGTCTGCGTAGCTGCCACCCTGCTGGACGGCATCAAACTCGCATTGACGCCGTTCAATCACAGCTGCAACTATCGCAGTGCCGTTCTCCACGGCTACGCAAACCTCGTTACGGACGAGGACGAGAAGAGCTGGGCCATGCACCGCATCACGGATGATCTCGTCCCCAACCGCTGGGACAACTCCCGTGTCCCACCCACAAAAGCAGAGTCGCAGAGTACTTCGGTCCTTCGGATCACCGTCGTCAGCGCCAGTGCCAAGGTCAGCACCGGCCCGGTGGGTGATGATCGCAAAGATCTCCAGAACGACCAAGTTACCTCCAAAGTGTGGACGGGCGTATTGCCTGTCTGGGAGTGTATCGGTCCGCCTGTCGAGAGCAATACCAACAAGGTGGCGCGAGTGCCTGGCTACCTGGGCAGTTGGATTCAGGAACAAAACACTTCTCGCGAGGAGTATGCGCTTAGGGTGGCTTCGGAGAAAGTGTAGGGTTTAAGGTTGCGTGCTTCGTCGACCTTATCGTTTCCAGGTTTCGTGGTAGACTTACGTTTTCCACATTCCTCCGTGTACCTTTCCGGCTTCGTTCCCATATGCTTGACATGAAAGAACAGACTAGGTGTTACCATACCATATTCAATATACAACGGGAGGGAATCAACCTCAAGAGCTCCCGGTGCTGACAGAACCAAAGTCCAACTTCCTCGAAACAATCCTATCTACCTTCCCCCCTCTCCCGCTCCCCGATAATTTTCGTTTCCGTTTATTTGGACCGACCGCCTTCACGCCTGGACCTGACGAAACGGGCTCGGCATTCCCGTCTAACTCGTCCAACGGTCTCGAGGACTGTGTCGATTGCGGTTTAGGGAGTTTTGAAGGGTGAGTTGGGTTGGGAAGTGCGAAGAAGTATGGGTGATTCAGGGCCTGTGGTAAAAAAGTCTGATGAGTCGGAGCTCGGGGCGTTCCAGAAATTACCGCAACCGACCTCCCCGGCACTTATCCTCCTCCGCGGCTCGTAGAGCAAGCACTTTCCGAGCAGGTTCAAACAGTCCGCGCTTGCGGCGGTGAAGAGGTCTCTCAGCGGTGCTTTTTGGAATTGTCCAACGGGCACATAATCCGGGAGCTTCGTATGGCCCTGTTGAGATTTAACGAAAGAGAGCGTGAGAAGTAAAGAATAGTAATGATGGAGACTTGATCATCATACCGGCCACTCATCCTCTGTAGGGGTACCCAACGCTCTGAATATCGTCTTGAGCTGGTCCATGTCGCTCTCTCCAGGTAGATATGGTATCCTGAGCATCAACTCAGCAAGTATACATCCAACAGACCATATATCGACGGCAGTGCTGTAGTATCGGGCGCCGAACAGGAGTTCTGGAGGTCGATACCACCTGAACCGATCCACATCAACCCGGAAATGACATCCACAGGAATTAGTTAGCATACCTGGTAATAACCTGACACGTCATCTTGTACCCCGGATCCGCAAAATCCCTCGCCAAACCGAAATCAGCAATCTTAAGGAGCCCATCGGATGCAACGAGCAAGTTGTTTGGTTTAAGATCCTACGTGTTCCGCGACACACGCAAGACGCTCCGATAGTCAATGACAAGAGGGGATGTAGGAGCGTCAAGGAGATGGAGTTACCCTGTGTAGGATGAAGTTTCGGTGACAGAACTCTAAACCCCGGAAGGTCATGGCGACCCAACTCTTTATATCAGCGGGGAGGAAGACCAATGAGCGGTCCTTGATGATCAACTCCAAGTCTGTGTCAAGGAATTCTAGGACGAGGTTAAGGTTCGTCTTTGAAGAATATACATCTAGGAGCTAGATTCGATAGATAGAAGTGATTCGTCTGACAGGCTCCAGCGGCAGTGTGGGCATCTGCGTACCTCGATGACATTAGGATGGCTTAGTTCGCGGAGGTACTTGACTTCGCGAATAGCTGACATGTCGAGACCATCTTTGAACTGTCCGACCTTGATTTTCTTAATGGCGACTCGCCGGCCTGTTGTTTTCTCCCGAGCTGGGACGACGACAGACGATGTTCAACAGTAGGATGAAGGGGTTGTAGCGGGAGAGACCGACCCCTGTACACGACGGCGTATGTACCTTCCCCTGGTGAGTGCAAGAGAGTATAAGTTAACCGGAATCGCGTGAACACACGTAGCCACGTCCAAAAACGCACCAATCTTGGCTTCCTTCAACCTTTTAACCCCTCGCAGATCAGCCGACGTGTAAGCAGGAAACGACCCGTGAGTGATCACTCACCACCTCGCCTGTCTCTCAGCATTGGCCTTCTCAGCAGCGTCCATGATCCAAGTGGCCCATGAACCGTTCCAGCCGACAACCTGATTGCCGGTTGGTGGAAGTCTATTCGAGCCGGTGTACCGGAGGTTGGCCGGCAGCCTCGGGACCAGTCCGTTACATCACGTGAGGTTTGATCGCCAGCGCGTTCCTGGCGTGTTGAACCTATTGAACTTTGTTGATTTTTGTCATCCCACCGCGAAACAGCGAATCGGTTCCCGTTTTCATTTTCGTATTTTTGCACATTATTATTTTTCCGACTATCAAACTTTCTTTTTTTTTGTTAGGGATGGCCACACAGCAACGTCAACCGCCTGGTAAGGGCTCTGACATCCCAGACCCATACGAGGCTCTCGGTATAACTAGGACGGCTACCGTTGACGAAGGTGAGCGAGGCTCTTTTCCTTCCGGGTTTTGGCTGTTCATTTAGCCCCATTACGTGACAGTCCGACGGTCATACAAGCAAAAGGTGTTGGAGACCCACCCCGATAAGCTCCCACCCACCGCTTCCGAAGAAGAGAACAACTTGGCTCAGGAACTATTTCGTCAGGTAACATTATACTACCCCGCCTCCTCTCCCGAGACGTGCTCTCACGCCAGCTCTCGGATCAGGTCCAAGAGGCGTTTGAAGTCCTCAACGACCCTGTCAAGCGTAGGGTTCGTCCAAACCCAGTTTATCTTCCGGCTCGCACAACCACTGACTACCTTACAGGCATATGACATCCATCATCGGCCTCTCCCACAACAGAAACCTGTGCGGGCCAACTCCAGGGCGTCTACCCTCTCAAGCACAGCAACTTCGGCCCCAGAATCGACCAACACGCCGGCGCAAACCTCTGCTCCATCCCGAGCCGATAAACCGACCTCCTCTCGTACCGAACGTCCACACTCTGGTACCGTGGTGGTCTTGGACCGGCTTAACGAAGCCCAGGCACGCCGGGTGAAAGAACGCTCTGAATGGATGAGGAAGGCTGAAGAGCGTCGATTGGATAAACTCAAGGCATATAACGCCGCCGAGGAGATCCAAAACTTAGGTCAAAAACAGGCCGCTTTGGTTGAGAAGATGATCCAGGACCTGTTCGCTCTCACACCTGAGTGGGAGATGCGAAGGATGAAAGCCCGGGCTGTGAGCATTCACCTCTTTCGCCTCATCACTAAATACTCACCAGCTTTTATTCCCTCGGTAGTATAAAGCCAGCCGCGCCAGTGCGAGAGCACATTAGACTTAGCCAGCCTGTCGCCGGCGAGAAAGCCAGGACCGAGCGAACTCGGTCCGTGTAACACGACCTATATTCTTATTCTTTTATATTCCTCCAGCCCTTTCCAATAACCGTGCCCACATTGTCCTGAAGTACTGCATGTTAGCACACCGTGGACGGATACACGCTTGTGGACTGCGGACTACCACATACCCACTCTTTTCTCTTCGTCCTTCTCTTTAACCGCCTCCCTGCTCTGTTCCATTCACTGTTATTTTTTCAGTTGATCGTCTCGGATTCCCATGTGGCCATGTACTTGTACGGTAATACCGTCTATCCTCGGTTTTCTCCCTATCGCTTCCCCCGACGTTCGTTTTCCCCTCCCTTGTTGGTAATATTGCCAGCAGGGCCTGCTTCCAAGTCCATAATTGTCTCACTTTTCTATTTGTATCTTCGGAGATATATATGTAGAGGTAGACACGACAATGAAATTCTGTGTCAACTCCCTCAAAAGAGTTTCGGACGAGGGCTGCGTTCGATGGACGTTTGGCTCGAGGCTCAAGCGCTCAGGCCCAGGCCTTGCGCATCATGCACTATATCTCAGAAGCAATCGTTGGGAGTCTCAGAAGGTAACCGGTGATTAATTTGGTGCCTTGTCGACAATTGGTGTGGGTGGACGTGTAAAAGTCTCTAAGATGTATGAATATTTGAATCCATGAAGCAGCCCACTCGGGGAAATGGGAGGGCTACTGCGTGTATTCTGCCACCCCGCTAGGCCATAACTTAAATACATTTCCAGTACTGGTACAGGGACCGGGGAGGGGGGATAAGATTCGTTTTTCACCTTCCCGTGTAGGCACATGCAGCAAAATCACCGAACCCATCGTTCCTCGCGTAGTCCTGACTCAACACAAATTCTTCCAGCCTACACATCCCATCACCACTGGCACCACAGAAGTGCAATGGCTGTTTGGCATCATTCACGAATACCCTTACGTACTCTTCCTTCTCTTGCTCTTCACCCCCATCATCGTCCTCCTCATCTCTGTGTAGAGTCATCCACTTCCACCACCTCTTGGAACCAGATCTTGAAGACTTACGAGAGTGGGCCAGGCATGATAGCCTCTCAACAGTCATATGACCTGAGAAAGGCACCATTTTGGAGGTGATCCACGTTCTATCCTTGACGATCCTCGTGGGATCGAGGGGTCCGTTGGTTTGGTTGAATAAACACATGGCAGTAAAGACGGCAATGATCAGGTTGTCGTGCGAGAAATCCACGTAGATTGTTCGATTCAGCGGGAATGTCTCAGGGGATGAGAGTAAGGTGCTGTTGGTTTGTAGACCGTGATGTGCAGGGGAATTATTGAGGCGCCCGATGAGTTCATTGATGTATCCGACGCCTTGAATGGCTCCGAGTGGGCCTCCATAACTTTCAAAGAGGCGATTAGCGATGTGTTAATTATGGGGGGATTGTGATCTGTACCCAGTATTGTAGAACTTCTCAAGATCCCCAGCATACTCGTAGATTTCAAAGTCCTCCTCAGAGAAGAGGCTGCAGAAAGGGCTGATCGCCTCCTTAGCAACGGTGTCGAAAGGGCACAGGTGCATGATTCCGTAAGCATCTTGAGCTGTGAGGTTCACGCCTGGTGCGCCGGAGCTAAGACGCGTAGCGATGTCTTTGAAGGCGGTATCGACGAATCCATTGACCTGAGTCTTGGTATTCACTGCAGCGGGACACATGCTATCATCCAAAGTGTTGTTGCTCCCATGCTGGCCGGATATATTAACGTGCGGTCGAACGTTGGGCGTCGAAAAGAACCAACCGCCTCTGGTATGATTAGATTGATCTTTGCCGGGTATAATGTTTCGCTCGCCACTGAGAACCCTGCTCTTTGTTGATCAGAGCGAATTCCTGGGGATATAAAGATATAGGTGCCGTACCCTTGGCCCAGTTTTGCGCAGAGGCGACGACGCGTTTGGATCCCGAAGCTCTGATAAACGGGAGATCGTTGTTGCCGGTAACCAAATGTTTATAACGTTTGAACGTTTCTGCCCCCAACGAAGAAGATCTAGGTGGAATACAACGTTGTAATTGCCAAAAGGCGTCTCTAACCCGACGACTTACTGATCAGCACCGTATTTTACAAGATCGTCCTTCCCGAGTCTGTACGTGTAGCTCTTCATAAAGTCCAGTTTTGTATCGCTGAAACTCGCAGCAGCCTGAAGCTTTGTGAGCGCGGCAGTAATCACTCTTGTCACTCCGGTAGTCGGATAGCGGGCCCCGTGACGCTGAAGCTAGAAAGTGGAATGAGCATCGACGAAGGTACGATACGAGTGAGAGCCACAACTCACGATATTGACCTGCGAGACAACACAACCCTTCCGTGATGGTTGTCCAAACGGTGCAACGGGGTAGTACGGCGAATAATACGCCCATGATTTCGAAAACGACTTTATGGCCATCCCGGCTAACGCATCAAGCATGCCGCTGTTTTGAGGATCGCCGTCATTATGTTGCTGTGCGTGCTGTGGGAGCAGTGACGGAGAACTTTGCGGCGAGGATATGATATTGACGAGCAGTGAGGCGATGAGAAAGAACGTGAGGAAGAGAGCAGATAAGGTGAGACGGACAGCGATGATCATGTCATGCTGCTGAGACATCTCGAGGGATCGTGTGATGTTGGAGAATCAGTGAACTGGGTAGATCATAACGCCTCGAGTTCAAATCTGCCCGATTCACTCGAGGTGCGTGAAGAAGAATGACGAGTAGGAGGGAATCGGATGCAAGACGGTGGGAGAAGAGGGGGTCCGACAGCTGTCTGACGGCATGACCTTCAAGTTGCCAGCGCTTCTGGTTCTACCGGTCTCGTGGGAAAAGAGCGCACTTGCTGCCGGACGCCTCACCGCTGCATTCACGTTATTTAATGAGCCGGATCAACATGGGAACGAGGATTACACGGAAGTCATTATCACTACTTTTGTACTTTCGCTCCTGCTTTCTATACGGTGGGGACAAACGAAAAAAGCGTCAAAATCCAGCCAAGAATTTGTCTACCTTTTCCTGAGAACTCATTGCTCCCAAGTCAGGGGGTAAGTCAAGGCGATGTTTGGAATCATCGCCGCCACCCAATTCAGGGGGATCCTCAAACCCTTCAAAGATAGATACCCGGTTAGAATGTAGTGCGATTCAACAGACACGGTGGAAGGCTACCTTCTTCCAGTAATGCAAAAGCACGATCCAATGCTGTGGGGGGACCACGCTCTGGGAGCACCCTTTCGTAATAGGGCCAACCCCACAGGTTCTGGACCGAGGGGGGCCGAGTGCTAGAGTCTTTGACCCAGAGCTGTGTGTCCCGTGATCCATCATGAGTCCAAATGACAGCTTCATAGAGCTTCACGGCGTTCCGAAGGATAGTGATGATACTTTGGTCCAATCTGTCCGCCCAAAAGGGGTCTTGACGAATGAGGCGTTTCAATCGAAGAATTGCAGCATAGTTGACGAGGATTGGGTTGAGAGGGATCGCACGATCGATCCTACCTCTGGAACGGAGCGGTGGCAAGTGAGGTCCGGTGGGGCTCCCTTCACGTAGGTGACCATCCTTGTTCTCCGAGGCGTAAAAGCATCTGAGGTCTTGGGTGACAGGATGCTTTATCAACACGGCAGTATTGTCGATCAAGAAGTGGTCGGGACGGATGATGACCAATTCATATTCCCCATTGGTACCCTCCACAACAACAGTCAGTGCTCACACATACAAAAGCGGAGTCCAATCCTCACCTCAGACCAGTCGATCTTGCTATTCCGTCCAGGATCTGGGCCACCGGCACTGATAATTCGGTCGCGCTGTAGGTTGTCTTGCCAGATTTTACCAGAGATGTCCATGGTGTCTTGTGCACAAGGAACGAGCAGAATAGTTGCGTAAGTGTTGTGGTGGCGGTGGAAAGGGAGGGACACTGTAAATGTCTCATCAGATAGGTACTGTGGGTATAAGGCGATGGGACGTACACCAAGTAGTGTTGGATGGATGATCTAGTGTCCAATTATCCCGACAGCCTGGTGGTATGATTTTCAAGGAGATGATGTACTCCTCCTAGTGGAAACGGACCGGTTAAGTTGGGTCTTCAACAAGAGAGAAGTGAGTACGAACAAATGCCTTCTTTTCCTCTGCGCGGTCCTCGTCTCGGATAGGGGGTAGCATGTAAGCACGTTCATGGGTAATGTCAATCGTTCCCGTGATCAAATCCCCTTCCTCAAGCTGGGCGGCACGTCGATTGGAGATGCCCGAGAAACGGCTCGAGATGCTCCCCGAATCAAGACTGCCTCTGGGCTGTGACTTTCCTGGTACAGAGTCGCCGACTTTTGGGAGATGTGCAAACCCCTTCTGCGAAGTATAGCCGTCTGTAATGCGGAATCTAGACATGGAGGTTCGTGGCGAGTTGGGATCTTGTGTGACTATCCCCTGTGTCGTCAGCGTCACACAGGAAACAATCACAACCCGCAGATTGCCACCCGATCCCTTCCTGAGCCCTGCTCTGCACCGTGGCACGTGTG
>Ga0307515_10003285_pt1 | contig 34212 bp, 43 predicted proteins | sample 17_EM_MG_FD_194513 | JGI IMG/M metagenome (GOLD analysis project Ga0307515, IMG submission 194513) | Populus trichocarpa ectomycorrhiza microbial communities from riparian zone in the Pacific Northwest, United States - 17_EM | ecosystem: Host-associated > Plants > Roots > Unclassified | place...
TACGAGTAATATACAAACCCGGGCAGCTGGTGGTCACCTCAGGAGGATACACGAGACCCTGGAGTTGTTGCGCAAAAGTCCCGGCAGTTACTCCGGGTTTGTGTTACAAATTGGGTAAGTACTGTTGCGCGGGTGAACTCGGCCTTCGGCCTCGTTCAAAGGGATCCTCTCAATTCCGGGTCGCCGTGGTCCCAACTGGATTTCAGTCGTTACAGTAAGGTCAAAGCGAAATGCAAGTCTGGCGTGGTCCTCCCAAGAGCATGACACTTTTCTCACGCTGCGGGCATCCAGACGCAACATCCCCAACAGCAACGGTCAAGATAGGCCCTCTGTGAATTGCGTTTAGACCACGGCGTTCAGCAGAACGGGGTATAGCAAGTGTCTACAGAATCATCGGTTGACGGGTGGCCGATTCGCGGTCTCAGAGAGCGCCTGTTACGGAATTGTGTGTATACTTGCGGCGCGCCTGACGAAGTGGGCCTTGGCATATTCCTTTGCCGCCCGGTAACATTGTACTACCCGCAGATCCAGATAGCTAGACCGATGGAACCACTCCAACAAACCGCCGATACACAAAATACTTCCAGTGATTACCCGTAGATAAACATCGATACAGATACATTTCGCGTCTTCACAAAAACGAATAAGGGAAGAGCAAGCCTCAGACCTCCTCCCCGTGCTCCCTCAATATGTCCTTGGCCCGTTCTTTGGCCTCCTGGGACACGTTGGTATCTATCAGAGTCGGGGGGTCAGGTATGCAGAGACAAACAGTGAGAGGGGAAGTATCAGCAACGTACTGTGTAAAGCGGCTTTGTAGCCCGCGAGGACCCGTTTGGTGTGTTGGTCTTCAGGGGAGGCAGGAGGAGAATGCTCGGGGTGTGTGTCTACCTGTTCACCCTCCGCCTCAAGGACTTCACGAGCATGCTGCTTGGCTTTTTCCGAAGTATTAGGGTCTGTGAACGGGGGATTAACTTTCAGACAGCAGGCGACGAGATTTAGAGAGTCCCGCGAACTGGAGATGGTCGCTTTGTAACCAGCGATCTGGTGACTTCCCAACTCGTGGTGAGGGGGTTCACGAGGGGGCGGGGAGAACTCAGGTTCACCCAACTCCTGAAGACGTTCCGCCGCGTGTTCTTTAGCTTCGGAGGAAGTGTTGGGGTTAGATATGGCGGCTTTCAACCCGCCAATCACATGGACTTGATCTTTATCTGCGGAACTCAAAATTAGACAAATTCACCGTCAGCCCCCCACCCAACGCTCGTGGTTCACTCCCCCGCCAATGGGAAAAATGCAGGGAGAAAACGTACCGTTGTGAGACATCTTTCGTATTAGATAGGTGCAAGTCAGAGAGTGAGAGTAAGAGAAAAGGACGAGCGTGGGGGGAGGGGTTAGGGGAGCGTTGGTTTCCCCTCTTTATATCTTCACCTCGATCATAGGTGGGCTTGGTCTGGCGTGCCGGTGGCAAAGCATGACGTCGAGGTATGATATATGATAGGTGACTCCGAAGTGATGAGGGGCGGTTTCCACCCGCCCCACCCAGGAAAGAAGATTTGCTACCGCCCTGGACAAGCCCGGCCTTGAAGCAAGAGTTCCTGAGCTCGCGTTCAACTCCCTCAATTGCGGGGGGGTTAGGTAAACCAAGCCTACAAGCCCCTAGACGAAAGATGAACGGGAGGTGGAACAGGAACGGTGGAATTGTGAGGTCACCCGTGACGGGATGATCGGGAATTGAACAAGGCCGCTCTCCTATGGACGGACCAAAGTGGAATCCAGGATAACCTTTGGACATTACCCACTTTCCTCTTTTCGGGACAAGCCCAAGGAAACCGCCAAGCCTAAAAGGGCCCCCCAGCCCCCGCCCCCTGAGGAAACGCCCCCGCCTGCTTCGATTTGCCGTTTAGGTACCCTCGCCTTGGTGGCTGGTGCTCGCCACGGCGCGGGGACACCGACGCTCGAATCCGTGGATGGCTTCAAGCGTCGCTCGCTGCAAGTCGAGTGCGTTGGCCCTGCTAAAATTTTCCACCCCGGTTCATTTGCGGATGTCCCCTGAGCAGGGAACAGTGTTCTTTATAAATACCGACCTTCAGGTTCCGGTAGACCCTGACCATGCCCCAAGAATGTTCTCTGCATCTTTTTGAGCTCCTCAGACGGGCGTTGTCTTCTCCACCTCGGGCTCCACCCCGCCCCTTCGCTCGTGATCACCCCACCAAACGAAGAGGGCGCAGATCGACCTACTATGTTGCGACTATGTTCAAACATAACGCCAAGACCAAGGTGGAATTTTTCGATGACGCGGGCGAGATACAGATCGTGCCCATCGATACCGTCGTCGGCGATGGAGGGCATGATCTGGAAGTCGACGACTCGCGCCGGAATCAAGCGCAAGGCTTCGGTGCCAGTGGTAAGTCCAGACGGTACTCTGGTCGTGTACGATGTCCTGCGTGCTTACTCGGACCCTGTCTGCGTCAAGGTTCCAAGAGCAAAGACGCCAGTAAAACTGGCGGTCCACGGTGGAAGGAACCAGACATCGTGGCTTAATCCCGACCACGTCGGAAAATATCATGTACCATAGCGCGTAACCATAGCATGCAGTAACTCACGTCTACCTCGGAACAAGACGGCATAATTTCTCTCCATTCTTTGATGAACCCTACACCTTGGGTAAATCCGATCGTCTTGGGGCTTTGCGTCGACGCGCCACAGGGGAAAACTCGCCAAAATGTGCATGTCTTGGGACAAACAGACCCTAAATCCACAGAAGAACACGAAGAGACTAGGTGAAAGATATCTGGAAAGAAAATCGCTCGCGAATCCCCGAAGCTTGTCCGTGACCATGATAGAAAAAGGTGGATACTGAACAACTCGGAACGGCGGATGTGTGAGTAGGTGTACACGCAATGTGTAAGTATGACTGCGATGCCGACGTGACCCTAGGACGTTTATTCTGCGAAACCTTGTAAGCGAGTGCGTAACACATGACGGATTAAGATCACTTACACTTCTTGGTGTTTTGGATGACAACAACGGCAATAATGATGCCGATAATGACCAGAAGGAGAGCAAAGAGGCCGAAGCATATCCACCTCTTCTTGCGAGCTCCGAGAGCGGAAACAACCGCCTTTGTGGTGTGCCCCAGGCCCGCTTCCGTATCTTTCTCGACATGGATAGCGGTTTCCTCGATTTGATCGATCGTTTCGTCTTGCTGCTCGACTAAAATACTCATCTGCGCGTGGGCGTAAGAAGAACCGCGATTATACCAGAGACCAGCGACGTACGTCATTGAACAGTTGTGCCAGTTCAGCGAGAGTGCGTTCGATCTTTTGGATATCCTTGTGCCTCTCTTGGACTTCCCGATAGGCGGCTTTAGACTCGCCGTATCGATTAGAGTTCATCAACTGCAACGAATCGTTTCAGCACAATCGTGATCGGGCGATCCCTGCGCGTACAGGGACCAGAACGGGGGTATATGCGCACAGCCTGACTGAAAACCTGCCCGCCGTTGTCGTCCTCAACAACAGCGCGAATCTCTTCGGGTGTAGCATCTGGTTTGACGATCTTGTACTGGCGTTCCAGCCTCTGCTTGTATTTCTGCCTGTGTTGTTGTTCTACTGTCTGGTAGCTCTGAATTGCCTCCACGAATTTGGACTTGACCAGCCCCGTCTATGAAAAGGAAAGGAAAGTGACGCCAAGGCCAGGCGGTGGATGGATTAATCCTAGGAACTGCAAACTATAATCGGCAAACCTGCGCACCTGTTGCTTTTTGATCTGTCCATTACGGCCGGAGCCTCCTTGCCTCTCCAACGCCTTGATCCTCCGCTTGAGCGTGTTACTGAGTGCGCTGGTGTCCGCCACGATGTCCTCTAATTCCGCCTCGTTTCGTTGAGCGATCGCTTCATCAGTGGTGTTGATGGATCTCGAGTGAAGTTCGGAAATGCGGGAGATATTTTCGTTGAACTGCTTCAAGCTGGCTTGGATGGAGGAGATCTAGAATGTGTGGGAAAACCGAGGATCAGTGTAAGCGGACCGCTCGGGTTGAGAAATGATGGGGATCGGCTTAGTGTTGGTTGCCCATGGTAGCGAGCCGAAGGTATCTAGGGGAAGAAACATCGGATTACCTCTTCGTAGAAGTCGGACATCGACTCCTGGGCACCGCCAGACAATCCGGCTGTAAGGTTCGTGGTGCTCCTGACGTCGCCCATCTCGTAGTTCTTATCGTCGAACTGAGCGTACGGGTTGTTCGTCCTCTGGGATGAACTGGAGCCGCAGCACACAGAACGATGGACGTCAGTTCTCGCTTTCTTTCGCGCAAGATTCGAAGGAATCGTACCCATTTCCTCCTTGCTGCTGAGCTTGCTGGAGAGATACAAATCAGCTGTCAGACATATGAAACGCAGGTTCGCCTAGGCGGTAACGTGGGCGGTCGAACGATGTTTCGGTTTACTCACCCTGAGCGCGGCTAGTCTGTCACCCATGGTCGAAGGTTAGAGGTGAAGAAGGTGGATAAGATTTGAGGGAGATAGAGGAAGGAAGGAAAGGGTAGTAACTTTGACAGACACGACAATCGTTGCTGGGCGCTGAGCACTGTATGACGGGCTGAGCACAAACTCCGAGCCGCCCGAAGCCAAGCCGATCAACCAAGCCGAAATCACCGACCCCACCCAACAAGGTGTAGACAGGGTCCAAAATCATGATTCTACTCTCCTACATTCGTTTCACTTGTCCAGGATCCCCTGCAGAGTTTCAACCTGGCGGTCAATCATCTGCAGCGACGAGCCACCAATCGCCCGCCTCTTCTCCACGCTGGCCTCAAAGTCAAACAAACCGTGAATATCCTCGGTAAATTTGTCACTCAATCCCTTGTAATCCTCCAAACTCAGCTCATGTAGCTGACGCTTCTTCGACTCCGCGAGTGCGACCGCTCTCCCCGAAATGTGGTGCGTTTCACGGAACGGGATCTGCGAATGTTGATCATGATGGATTCAATTGCTCCAGGGACCAACAGTGACGAAACTCACCTCCTTGCGAACTAAATAATCGGCAAGATCTGTGGCAAGCATGTCCATTGTCAAGGCTGCCCGCATTTTATCCGCATGGACCTGTGCGGTGCGTATAAGAGACTAGCCTCCATCGGCCGGGAGCATACGATTACCTCCAAAGTGGCGATAACGCCTTCCGCAATACGGAGAGATGCCCACACATTGTCCACCGTATCAAACAAAGGCTCCTTATCTTCCTGGAGATCCTTGTTGTACGTCGAAGGAACCCCCTTGTAAGTCATCATGAATCCTGACATCTACAAAACAGTGAGTCTCGATGCCTCAAAACGGCGGGGGGGACGCACGTTACCGAACACACGACCGGACTTTCCTCGCAGGAGTTCCAGGGAGTCTGGGTTCTTTTTCTGCGGCATCATGCTTGATCCCGTACTGTCCCCATCTCGCTCGTTGAGGGTTGGTGCAACCGACCGTGAGGAGACTCACCTGTAGGCATCGCTGAGCGTGACGAACCCAAACTCAGCCGTAGAGTATACAATCAAATCCTCGGATATCCGGCTCATGTGCGTCATTGTAAGACTCGCCCACATCATAAACTCGACGATGAAATCCCTATCGCCTACGCCATAAAAGCTGTTCTCGGAGATGGAGTCGAACCCGAGCTCCTTCGCGAGGAATTCTCGGTCCACAGCGAAGGCGTTTCCGGCGAGGGCTCCCGATCCCAGTGGGAGGACGGAGATGCGAGGGATTAGCTCCCGCAGGCGCTGAAGATCAGCGGCGAAGTAGAAAGCGTGTGAGAGGATAAGATGCGACCATCGCACGGGTTGAGCGCGCTGAATAACTAGGTTATTACCCTTGATTACCGATAAGAGTAGAATCACGGAGATATACCTGGAGGTGTGTGTACCCAGGCATCAAGATGTCCCTCTCTTTGTCTGCCCGGTTGACTATGACCTGGATCAGGGCTTTTAACGCAATTTCGATCTCGCGTGCCTCTTTCATGAGCCAGAGTCGCATGTCTGTCGCGACCTGGTCGTTTCGTGATCTTCCTGTGTGGAGCTTTCCACCGAGGGGTCCGATAAGCTCGGTTAGTCGCCTCTCGTTCGCGGTGTGGATGTCCTCGTCGTCGGGTTGAACTTGGAACTGGTTGGCTCCATATGAGCTTCAAAGATTTTTCAAGGTGAGCTGCTACGGTCGAGCCAGGACTCACCACACCATCATCCCACTCTTTCCTGACGGCCTCAAGACCATTCACGATCTGGACTTCTTCGTCTTTAGTCAAGATCCCAACGAGAGTGAGAGCTTTTGAATATGCTATCGATCCGCGGACATCAGCATCAAACATCCGCTTGTCGTATTTCAATGACTGATTGAACTCGTGCATACTACCCTCTCATCAGCGGGAGTACTTTAAATTTCATCGGACTTTCGAGCTCACAGTGGATCAGTTTTTCCCGTAAACCTGCCACCCCATAGCTTTTGTTTTGTCGGCGCGTCTGACATTGTTGTGAAAACGGATCCCTTGTTGGTCGGGTGACTCGATCGATCGCCTCAACTGGAAGTGTCGGGAGAGGACGGGTCAAATTTGTTCCCATCGTTGTTATGAGCCATATATTCTACGCGATGGGAGTGAAAATTCTGCCCGAAGAAAAAGCGCGTGTAATACCGCAATATTAGGAAAGACAAAGGTATTGCTAGTGTCGAAGCGCCCCCAACGTAACCGTAACTTACTCTATCGTCAGAAAGAAACCAAGAAAAAAAGCGGAAATCACACTCTGTCTTTCCACCTGCTCCACAGAAGCCACGACAGGGCGAGGGCGATGATCGCGCACCCAGAGTTGATCCAGAAGGTCAACCGCCAACAACTAACCCCTTCACAGATTCCGCCGTCTGTGTGACTCGCGGCGACATACGAGTACAACAGGGAGAATGCTGGTGTACCGAAAAGTGGAGAGAGTGCGAGGAAGCCGAAATTCCGGCCGAGGTTCTGGATTCCCCAGACGGACGACAAGATTCCAGGGCTAGAGGTGTTATTGAGCGCGTGAAGGACTTTATGTGGATGTGCGTACGTACACAATGTTGAAGACACTACCGTTGACCAACCCTGCACCAACACTAAAGGACGATTAGTGGTCAATAGTAGGCGGAAACACAAAACGATCTCACCTCAGGACCCAGATCGCCCGCCGAGACCTCACAGCAACCTCGGTCCACGTGAAGGAGAAGGCGAGGATGACCGCACTGAAGCTCAAAAACAGCACTCTACTGAACCGCTGTTTCTTTGTGAAGCAGTACATTCCGCTGGGGAGATGGCGAGCGACGGGGGATAGGATATCCGCAAGTGTTCCGGACAGGAGTCGAGAGACTGTGTTCGCGATCGCGAGTATGCGCACTTGTGTAGCGATAGCGACTTCAGGCGGGACTTCCGAAGCTGTGGAAGTGGCAGGGGGTAAGGAAAGTGTTATTGTCCCGATATTCGACTGCACCATTTCGGTCTGTGTGTGATCCGTCAGCACAATTCACTCGGTGACACCCTCACACGTACACAGCCGATAGTGAGAGACACAAACACGAAAAGAACCCAGAAGTATGGATCCTTTATGAGGCCTGCTAAGGACACTTCGTCGGGTTCCTGAACAGTAATCACATGAACCTCCTCGTCGCATTTCCTTGGGCCAGACAGGAGGCTGGTAGTTTCATCGACGCTTGCCCCAGGTTCCTCATCTACTGTCTCCAGCACCGCACGGCTATTGGGAACGGTGAGCACACATGCACCAAACAAATTTACAATGCCTCCGAGGAGCGCAAGGAAGGTGAGGTAGTGCGTGAGGTCAAGCCCAGACTGGGGATTGGTGAAGAGGTTGGTGGCGAAGAAGGAGAGGAACAAGGGTGATAGCCCGTACATGACCATGGACGTAGCCGATGCAGTGCCGATAAGATTAGGGAAGTTTTTCGCGGCGGCAAACAGTAATGCGAAGAAGCTAAAACTGACTAAGTGACGTGGGGAATTGGGGCAAAAATATGCACTTACGAGCAAGCTTGCGCCAGACCAGCGAGGCCGAAGCACGTTACAAAAATGTTGAAGGAGTGTGAAGGCGGATGATCGATGTCTTGTGGGGTTGAAGCATAGGTCCAAGCCGACAAACCGAACGTTGAAGTGAACAGGACCGATGCGATTAATGAGCAAAGCCAGGGCCCGTAATGGTCAACCAGCTTTCCGATAAGTGGAGCAGCCGGGTACTGCCCAACCATGCCACTGGGACGAGGTTAGAACATCGTACGGTTGATATAGCTTGGAACGGAGACTCACGCGAGCACAATGGACGTCAGTTGCGGTTGAGTGAACTTCATGCGTGCTGCCAACGCTGGGGACATCAGAGGGAATGTGAGCACGCCACCAGCGCATAACCTGAAAGGGTCATCGTAGGTGTATAGTCAAGAGCGGCGCAGAGAGGACTCACGCATTCAGTGCGATACTGAGACATGTAAGCCCCAGCCGAAAGTCGAGTAAAGAAGGGAGAATAGCGTTGGTCATCTCGCCAGGGGAGTCGGTAGTCGTAAAATCTAGGTGGGATGTGTGGTCCGCAAGCTGTTCATGCAGACCAGATGCAGCGTCCTCGGGGGCTGTGGATGTTTTGACGGGTGACAGTTTTGCAATCCGGATTTGGAACCTAGTGTGGGGGCGTCTATTTGTCAAAAGTTTCCCACGGCTGCTACATGCCTCACCAACTCAAAATGGGGCAGTGTGCGATGGTACATCCCCCACCAGGGAGGTCAATATAATTTGAAATAGAACACAGAATAGCGCTACATATATACAAGTCACGAGTCTACAAAATACAATCGTTAATACGCGAAAGCCCAGTTCGGCAAAGGTTTGGAGAGGCGTGAGCTAGGGGTTTTCTCAGACCGTGCAGATTTGGGTCCCCCCTCAGCAATCCCGCCATGGACAGACATTTTGGCGGAGTAGACGGATGGCGTAGAAGGAGCGAGTGAAGGAGAGACGTGGGAGAGATGCGATCGTGGTGGGATCGTGATGAAGAGGTCGGGTTTTTGCGACATAGTACTCCTCGTAGTGGCGGTCGAAGTTTGAGAATCGGAAACGAGGCTGGGGCTGTTGGTCATCTGCTTTGACCCCAGATCTTCTGCAACAAGGCGCCTCCTTCGACGATAGACCATGAGGGCGAGGCAACAGCAATATACGATGACTATAGTGCCCATGTTTAACGAAGCCGTGTGTGGGGAAACCGAGATTACTCACGGAGTACAGGAATAACCCATGTACCAATCAGCATGTATGTGTTTACAAGCTCACAAACACCCTCCTCGTCCCCGTTTGACGAGGAGCACTGCATGCTCGGAACCCAGACAACATACGTAGCAGCGATGCCTTTGGCGTGAGTTGTCAGCAACGATGGTATGCACGTGTCTCGTGAAATGCGACCGTACCAATGTGGCAAGTCAGCAGGGCCAGCATCCTCACGGCATCCAGCCATGATCTAAATCGTAGCAATAGCCTATCATGGTGCTTAGTTTGGTTAGTTGTGGCGTCGAATGGGAAATGCGAACATAACGGGAAGTGCTATGACGGTCAGCAGGTTAACCAAGAGCAGGACGGTAATGAATGTCCCTGAAGGTGAACTGTGAGACGCATTTATGGTAGTGGGTGAGGGTCTACGAACGTTCGGGGCGAGAAGAGAGTGTGAAACGCGTGTATGCAACCACGGAGAGGAGGGTGATCCATGTAAAGCTGAGCAGCGAAATGATTCCTGTGAAAAGGTGTCAAGGGTTTTGACGTCGGTATGCACATGTCGGTGTACGAACCGAATGCCCATGCCCTCAGCTTCAGGAAGAGCGGCGATGTTGGGGGTGCTCGTTCCATTTCCAAGAGAAGAGAGTGGGCTCAACCCAGAGAGAAAACTCCTGCCAGGGAGTAAGATGGTGGTGAAAGTTCAGGCGGCAGGCCGTCACTTGTCAAAGGCGGGGGGAGGGGTCCATGCGAGCCGAGCATTCTTTGTTAATTTCCGCCGGGGATTGTTCTCCAGTTGAAGGGGGGCGGGAGTGCACGTGACTCTACATTGCTCCCGCGACAGGTTTCGTTAAAGACACCGCCGGAGATCATCCTGATAGTTCGTCACACATGACCAGCACATCTCGCCCGTTGCGTTAATTTCAAGGATCAAACTCTCGACGCAAACGATGTCTTGGGACCCAGCCAAAGCGAGGGTGCGTGTCAGTCGTCGAGCGCGGTTTCCCTCAAATTCACCTCTCCCTTGTGCTATTCCTTTTCCAGACCCAGTTCCGCTTTGCTGCCCAGAAGCTGGCCCAGCTGCAGGATAAATTCGAGTCCCAGGCCCAAATAACCAAAGGGGACATCGTTACCTTGTTACGCCGGGGAAACATTGGACTGGCTCGTGCAAAGGCTGAGAGCGTGATCAAGGACGAAATTCATGCCGACCTCCTCCAAACACTGGAGATGTATCTTGGAGTTTTGTTGGAGCAGTTTGCGGAAATCGAGAAAAAGTATTCCAACTTTTGTTGTATCGCTGCCTCCTCTCATCCATTGGACACAACCAGGTTAATTCCAAGCCCTCCACTTGTAGAAGCTGCATCAGGGATTATTTACGCTGCCCCGGACCTTGGTATTCGGGGTATGTATGCGCCGGGACCCACACCGTACATCAGTTAACCCCTGTCCTAAGAATTGCAAACGGCCCGTGACACTCTCATCCGACGACTCGGCAAAGAATTTGCCCGCGCAGCAGCCGGGAACGAAGATCGGTATGTCTCTTCAAGGGTATGTAGCTACGATCACGCTCCACATATTTTCGGTCAACTCCCACCCAGGTCGTTCGAGCGGTTTTAGCTGCTCCCCCATCGGCTGCGATGCTTGACGACTTCCTCACCAGGGTGGCCAAGGTCAACGGTGTCGAATGGACCCCTTGCTTACGATCACACGAGAAGTTAGATCCTTTAATCCTTTTCACGTGAAACCGATCGTCTCATTTTAACAGACTGACAGCCCTTTCCGAACTCTTGGACCAAGAGGGAGTGGCCGAGATAAACCGAGCCGAACTTCGTAAGCTCTGCACGCGAGGTATGTCGCTGGGAAGAACCATCTCGTAACCGTGAGACCGAATGTTAATCTAACAGGTCTTCCCCTGGAACCTTCCTGGTTGCGACCGCGAGTTTGGAGGTAAGTTTAAAGCTGACAAGGTTATGCCCTGGACACTTACGGCACTGATCAGGATTCTTATGGGCTCGTTGCCTTCGGTCAAGAGCAAATGGGCGGCCGAAGCAACGAAACAGCGCGAGAGCTACTATGTAACGTCCTAGTTCCGATGAGGCTTTTGCATTCTCTGATCTGGCATCTGTTTCAGAGTCTCTTACAACATCTCCTGGAACCATTTGAGTCCCTTCCTACCCCATCATCGCCTTTGTCTGCTCTTGATGCGAATTTAATGGAGGCGGCAAAGCAGTTGTCACGGGCCCCTCCGAACCTGTATGTTCTCCTGGAAGAAGGTCCAGAATGGGTCGGGATCAGTCCATTGGATGAAGGTGCCTCAGAACAGATCCGGATTCCTTGTGCACACAATCTTGACCTGCGACTCGACGCCATCAGTCAGAAGGATTCTGGGAGCGTTGGTGGTTTGAATGCGACGCCGGAGATACGCCTCGAAGCTATTGACATCCCCCCAATTCCCGAAATTAGTCTCACTGCGCCGGAAACTTCCCCTGACAAGACACCAGCGGTACCGACCACCCTCGTGGCCTCCAGATCCTTTGGAACAGCCGACAGCGTGAACGGGAAGCACATGTCGGCTCTTGTACGGCTGCTCTACGTCCACTCGTGCCTGAATCCAGCTCATCGCTCACCATACGTCGCCTCGCTTTTGATTCCATTGTACTCCGTGTTGAATATGGAGATCGAGGCGCAAGATGTCGCCCACGCGGAAGCAGACACATTCTGGCTTTTCGAGGCTATGATTAGCGAATTCTCTCCTTTGGAGGACGAGACTGAGGGAGCGCTGTGGATGAGGAAACTGGGCGATCGTTTGTGGTGGGCTGACTCGGAATTCCATACTGATCTGGTAAGCTATATCTGGCTCCCTGGCGGGAGGTACTCGACTTAGAACGGAATAGCTTGCGATGGGACTTGATCCAAGTTTACCTCACTATTCATAGTAAGTTACTCCCTTGGTTTTCGCGAGATTGTCGGCTTACGCTGTTGTAGTCGGTGGCTTGCGCCACTGCTAACGCACACGCTTCCGCTGCCTTGCGTGATTGTGGCTTGGGATGTGCTCTTCAGCCTCCCCCTAAGGGAACGTGACACAAACCCCAAGTTGGACGGTCTTCTGGATATCTGTGCCGGAATGCTTCTCAAGTCAAGGTGGCCTTTGAAGCGGTACGTTTTCCGGGGTAACGTCAAGACGACGGCTTCGACTAACACGGAATGTATGCAGATTGATCAAAGCTGGTCCCTCGGGGCAAAAATCACCTTCCAGCCTATGGGACTCGGGTCCACGATCCCAGCCGGGGGAGTTTAGCGAAGCGTTCATGGAGGGGATGGTGTTCCTCCAGAATTACCCCGTCAACGCCGTTGGAGGGATGGAAGCCGTCCTACAAGCCGCTGAAGATCTGACAACAAGACGAGAAGCAGAGGCGAAAGCAGCGCAGGCGGCGAGTACTGGAGTCAGTGCAAGGATTCGTGGTGCGGTATGGGGTTTTTCCGGCCAGCCGGGGTCAGTGGTAGCAACGCCCGCACTTAATGCTATCAGTGAACCGGCTCGGCGACAGGAAGTTGTATCAGCAGGAATTGCTGACTCCACCGCGGGCCCTTCAACATTTACCTCTCGACTCGCAAACACTGTCTGGCGAGGTATCACGAACCAGAGTGCGATGGATGAGCCGAGCACCCCAGCCACAACCCCGTTCACAAGCCCCCCTCGTTCTCCGTACCCTCCATCTCCTCAGCTTCTCCCCCAAACCTTCTCGCCGGGACCGCCGTCTCCTCTGGTTCTTGGTTCGCGAGGTGGTACTCCGGAGCCCATGGCGGTTGGAACCAATATTTGGAATTATGCCGAGAAGCTCCGGGATTCTGATGCCGCGGCCAAGTTGTCCAAAGCCAGTACCAATCTGAGGGTAATGGCCCTGGATGCGTGGCACAAACGTGGAGCGTCGGACAATGCTCACGATCATCCGGACCAAAGCACATGGAAATTTCCGAGCGATTTCTCCCACACCCGCAATTACTCTGTGGGGAGTGAAGGTTCTTATTTTTCACAAAGGCCTTCGCTCTCCGATGCGGATCCGACCTATATACCTCCACCTCGTCCTTCCCACTTCCGCCTGCCACGGGATAGCATGTTTCTCGACATCTCTAGGGCCTCGTCCACCCCTGTAAGTCCAACACTATCGGCTGCGTCGGAGCTCAGCGTAAGCAGTATGGGCTCAGGGAGATCCATCTCTGGCGGCCCCAAGCCTTTACTGCTTCCCACATCGAATCTAATCTCACCCACAAACGAAGACAAGAAAGTTTGGGGCCACGTCACACGAGACTCGGTGTCTTCCACCTCCTCCCTCTCACCAACCGACTGCAAGTCGAAACGACGTACGGACAGCCTCAGCTGGGACTCGGATACGACCAAGAGCCGGGTTGTTCCAATCCGGCGTGGTACCGGCAACATGTCCCCCGCTGCGATTGTGGCCAAGCTCAGCCGCCCGCGCCCAGATTCCACCTCATCAGAATGGAGTGATTATTTGGGAAAACTATCCGAGGAGCCGAAATCGGTTGCTGAAGTTAGAGCGCAACCGACCATTCCCGAGGAAGATGGTGCGAATCCGCCCTCCCCGATACAATCTCCCCCTCCCGACACACCTTCGAGTTTTATCTCGCCTGTCTCTGGGGAGGTCCGAGTTCGAGATGTGGAACCACAACGAGGATCACTCGTCCTCAATGACATGTCGGAGGACAACATTCCCGTTCGATCATTTGTTCGACGGAAAACGCGCTCCCCTATCGAGCCACTACCTGAAGTGGTTACCTCTGATCACTCGGTTGGTGGTGCTCGTATCAGGCACGCTCAGCGAGTTAAGTCCCGACGCCAGCTCCCCCGGCTACGGACTGGTACGGAAGAGTCGGAACGGACGATGACGACCAGCCCGAGTACACTTCAACTCCCAGAGTGGCCTCACGGCTCGGTCGCGGAAGAGACCCCTACTCCTCGAGCTTCCGACTTCGAAGTTGCTTTCCCTTCCTCCTCTCCGCGGTCGCCACGGTCGCCCAGGCGTCCTCGCAAGCTTTCTGGTGATGGAGAGACCAGGCAACGGAAGATCTCTAGTGGGAGCCACGAGAGTGCGAGGCCACGGAAAGTTTCCGGTGACCGGATGCGTAAGGTTTCTGGAGGTTCGACCAAACACAACAGGGAGAGCATTTCAATGGAGGGTGACGACGAGGGCTACGACGACCTGCTTAGCGCGTACGAGAGTGAGGAGGGGCAGCTCAGGTAGCAGTTTTCCAAATTTTGCATGTCACACAAACTATTACATTACATCATACACTGGGACTCTTATTTGCACAAACCAGCCGTTCGCGAACTTGCAGGGTGGTGCTAACTGGCGCCACACCGGGGCCGCAGGTCCCGGACACGGGGAACGCGGTCGTCACGATTCCTGTGCCGACTGTCGCTCGGGGAATGAGTTGCCGCTCCTGGGCTGTCCCTCCACGCTCCGGCCAATACGGGTGGTTGACGTCCCAGATGTGAGGAGCAGGGGGTGTGGATCCGACCAATTCTGAGTAGCACCGCATGGTCACCACCTCTTTTATGTGCAGATTATTCCCAAGGGACTAAATAATTCTCTTTCTTCGACTTCTACTAACTCTATTTTCCACCCTCCCACGGATTGTATACCTTCCCCATCCTGTTCATTACGATTCATCAAATAATAATACTTGCAGATTGTGATATACGTCGCGGAGGACGGGCATCCGAGGAAGTTGGTTCTGTAGGGGTCATTAGCTGAAGCTGATGCACGCGCGGAGAAAGGGGGCTCTTGCCTCATATAAGACATGCAACGACTGTGTTTCTTCCACCTTGGTAAGGACGGCGAGGTAATAGCGAACATTCCAGCCATGCAGGCCTTCGTTTATGATCACTGCCGAGATTGTCGAGGCAGGGATCATGCGGCGTTCGACAAACATGGAGCGACCGGGTGGACCTCTGTGAACCTCCAATTGCAGATCCTTGGAAGGTAGTACAATCACAGACTCTACAAATCCGAGATCGCTGTTATTCGTGGGTTTGGTGCATGATGGAGTAGTGAAATAGTACCCCAAAGTACTCGTGTTGCCCGCCAATATCCGAATGGAATCAAGAATACCAGAAAGCCAAGTGTTAGGGCCCAATGATGAGGCTGAGCAGGGTTTCAGCGGATAGTCCGTCGGGTATACGAGAAGCATGCGAACCATCTGCCATATGACTGCTCCCAAGATGGGGAAGACTAGCACGAGGGCAAAGTCAAGGAGACCGGCGTAATAAGACACAGAGGCATTTCGCGACCGAAAGTGGCTCTTGGTCTCAACCCTGAATTCGCGTATACCTTGCGGATGTTTCAAGACACTGTATTCCGGAAACGCCTGCGGCAGAGGTTGGTGCATTCCATCCAAGATGATGGCGTGGCGAAAGTCAGAACCTGTCGGAATTCCCACGTTTGAAACTCATCCCGACACCCTCGAAAGATGGCTCTTGAAATCAATTTACAAACATAACATCTGAACGTAGGATATACTTCGTACCACTTTCCACCCTTGAGCCTTCGTGAAGCAAACACTCGTATCCATGTCTGTTGCCATATCAGATGTGTTAGTACTAAGATGGGAGGTTGACTCGACCGGAAGTATTCGTACCGATGGAGGAGGGCAGATCCACGATTCAACGGAGCCTTCACCTGTTTCTTCATCTTTTTGTCCAGATAGAAAACCGTCTCTCCTCCCTGGACTCCATCCTCGGCACCGGTCAAGTAGACGAGCAACGTCCACTCCGACCTCGACCCGTTGCCAGACGGATCGACGACCGCGTCATCGTAGTGCGGCCCAAAATGCTGGTTCGGCGTGTACTTGTACATGCGAATATTTGAGTTGAGAGAGTGTCCTGCCCGAGCTGCAGCCCTAGCCTTGGTCGCCACAGATGCGGGGTATGGGAAGTTGGGTAGGTGAGGACCAATCACGTCGAATAGACGAGCTGCAAAATCTGGAGAGGTAACGGAAATCCTATCTGTGGGTGGACGCCTTGGAATCAGAAAGAGCGAGATACACGAATGTCGGTTCCCCCGCTTACGGTTCACCCGCTCCGCCTCCCCTCTTTTCTTGGGTGGCGTAAGTTCCAATGGCAGCCCGTCAATGAACTTGACGAATTGTTTGCATTCATCTGCAGAAAACAAATTCTGGGAAGCTTCAGCCCAGGCTGTCACGTTCCACGTCCCCATGTCATTATACGCACGTCTATCAGCAGAATCTGGTCTTCCAACAACACACGACACTCGAGGCCTTTCTTTGTCGACAACTCGGGGAACTTCACATCTTTCGGTGGGATCCGTCCCGTCGTCGCCTTTGCTGTCACCGCGCTGACAGAGTTGGGGGTTGTCGACTTTGTCCTGCGCTTGGACATGGCTATGGGTTGAATGTTGAACGTTGATCTCGGACCGTGGTGTTTGCCGCGATGTTCACTTGAACAAAGGACGGTTTGCACACGCTATTCAGCCACACTCAGCCATCTGGATATGAATTCCTGCAGACTAAATCGGTTTCAATAGCTTCTTGACCACGAAACGCCATATCGATGGACAATGTGAGTGGACTATCATCTAGTGTCTCCTCGAATCGCGGCACGACGGCTCAAACTGGACAGCCTTGGGACGACGATTGTTGTTTCTGGGAGGACCCAGCCACTCTCTGCGCCATCGAAGAGTTGGCTATCGCAGAGTCAAAGGAGGCAGCACGCGCTGCTAAACGCACACAGTCTACGGGAGGCGGCCCCCCACCTACAAACTCCCTCCATGGCAACGGAAAGAGAAGCAGTGGACGAGCTGCCCCTCCGTCCGTGAAAAGCATAGCTGCCACTGTCTCTCGCCCGTCACGGCCGCCTCAATCTCAAGGTATACATGCTTCATGTCAGCTGGTAACGTAATGGCCTGATCTGTGTATCTCCAGTGACACGGCAGCCTGCCGGTGTATCTGGACAATCAAACTGTTTGTACATAATATCTCATTCCCCCCGAATCCAAGGGGAGTTAGACCGCCTGGGCATTCCATGGGGAGCTCAATATGAACTCGCAAGAGGCGAGTCCCGTGGCCACTGGACGTGGGACGACGTAACAACCGAGAAGTTGGGGGGCCTCGTCGGCTTCAACGCCAAAGCTGCTCCAAAGGTTGCAAACCTAATGCTTCAAACTCAGCGGTCGGAACCTGTGGATGACCTTGTGTGGTGCGTGTGGTTTACGTATTCCCTTTCGCCAGCCAATAATACATGACAAAGGGCAGAGTACGATCGGGAGCAGGAGGCAATTGTTGAGTGTCACGAGTCAAGGCGAAGCTTAGGGCTTTACGGCGATTGGGCACCCTGGCACTCGGGTTCCGGGGAAGGTTGGTACGGTGGGAGGATCTCCCAGTGCGCACGCGTCGTTGAAGACTCTGGCCGGTTCAAAATCGTCTTGGAACCTCCAATCTACCACCTGAACACCTCAAGATTCGCCCGATTTCTAGGGAGCAGGAGGATGCTCCGCTTGACGATCCCTCCAAATTTGCATAAAGATCGTCTTCGTGGTTTCCTGGGACAGAAGTTTGTCCTTTGTGGAAGAGTATTCGTGGCCTTTCGCCCGAAGGAATCAAAGGGCGGGAAAGCCTGGAAGGTTTATCTCGTTGAGGTAAACGAGAACGTTGATCGCCATCCGAAGGTATCTGAGGGTGATCACTGTCGATTGACCCTGCAAGAATTCGTGAGATGGCATAACCCAATTGAATTGAATAAAAAACAGGTCCGTAACACGACTTTTATGACGTTTATTCGACTGAGGTGATCCCTCTAGCCCATCTCCAAATGGATAACCCGTTTTGATTTGGGGCTCTCACCCTCTATTCCCACTGTCGAATTCGGTCGAGGGGACGTCAAGTTAGTTCGTGACACATGTGCGTTTCTACGTTTGTCCTTTTAACACATCCTCATTGAGGTGGTGCAGATCCTTTTGGGACCGAGAGGGCAGACATTCGACCCCGCCGTGGAGAACTGGTTGCAGATGGCTGCGGGTTTATGAACCGAACGGCCTTGGACCTTGTCGCGCAACATGCCGGCTTGGCCGGGTTCTCCTGCGCTGTGCAAGGACGGCTCGGAGGATCTAAGGGTGTCTGGTTGCTCCACCCAAATTACCAACTCCCTGACGACGGCCCGCCCAAGGTTTGGATACGCGAATCTCAGAAGAAGATTACACACGACTCCTCCTCAGGACCCAGCGATGGCAGGTCAAGAGCCTACTTCATCTTCGATCTCGTCGCCCCCGCACGCCTCGTTTTCCCTTCGAGGCTGAACAAACAAGTAGTTATCAATCTCTCGTCCAATGGGGTGCCTACTCCTGTTTTTGCCGAGATGCTGGAGGCCGCGGTGCAAAGGGACTTCGAGGACCTTACTACGTGGGAAGGCGAGGAGGCCATGGAATTCCTCTTGTCCAACGTCATGAGGATCGGGAGCGTCGCCGGGATTCGGGCGGGAAGAAAGGCAGGAACTACGGCTCGTGTTCAGGGACTTCGTGGACGCGAGATGGACGATCTCTCTCCCTCAATGGAATCGGATCTCGGGTTTGTTGAGGAGGGTTGGGAGCATGACAAGTCATCTGGTTCCCCAACGGCACTGTCGGAGAAGATCTTCGACATGATCATCGCCGGGTTCCACCCACTCCGGTCCGAATCGTTGTACGATTCCCTGAGGCAGTTCATTCTGAACGTGATTCGTGCGTACGTGTACGAATGTAGAATTCCGATTCCTCAGAGCTGCGAGGCTTTCATTGTGCCTGGTGCGTCCGCATTACGCTGATTCGAAGGTGTATTCTTGACGACGATGTGTAGATCCCTTTGGAGTACTCGAACCTGACGAGATCTACTTTCGGGCTAACCAGAACATAGTGGAAGGTCTAGGTGGTGTAAATTCCGACACCGTCACGGGGCCTGTCCTGGTACGTTGTCGTCGCAAACATCCTGCCGGTCTCTTACCTAGTGACTCGCCAACAGATCAACCGGAATCCAACAATAATCCCTTCCGATATGCAGCGTGTTACTGCGGTGGACAAGTACCATGACATCTACTGGCAGTATAGGAACGTAATCGTGTGCTCCGTCAAGGGCGAACAGTCCTTAGCGAGCAAACTTGCCGGAGGAGGTTCGTTGTCATATTTCTTTTCACGAGATACGGATCCTGATGTACCCTTCTACAAAAGACTACGACGGAGGTTCGCACTGTTCTCCTATCAGTTCCGGTTTTTCTGACCCACAGGATTACAGACACGGCGATGTTAACATGGAAACCAGAAATCGTTTCCGCTTTCCGGCAACCAGAGTTGAACACTGTACCCCAGGGATTCCTCTCGGAAAACTTCGATAAGCAAATCGAATTCTTGGACTCGTTTTCTGCGAAGATTTCTACGATGGAGGAATCGGAAGCCGAGCGGGAAATGCACCGTGTTTTCGTCGATAGTCTACTGCCCGAGGCGCGAACGGGGATCTACTCGAAATTCCATAACGCATCGATTTATGAAAGGGGTTATGCACACGAGGAAACACTGAGGCTCGCCCACATGTAAGTCCATCGTCTCCTTTTGTACCCTACCTATGGCTAAGCCCCCGATCACTCGGAAGGTTCAACACCTGCCTCGACTCTCCAAAGACCGGTTTGCGAGTGATGGAAGCAGTCTTCAAGGCCGACAACAAGAGGTACAACAAAAAGCTTCCGGATTCCTTGTCGAAAGGCGACGACGACTCGAACGATGGTCTTCGTCCAATTCGCCCCCCTCGACTCGGGAAATTTGTGTTGGACGCTCTCCTGGAACACGGGAAGAAGATCTGGGAGAGTCATAACACCAAGTACGAGAATCTGAGGTCGAAAACTCCAAGCGGACCCAACGATCCCGATCTCCTTCTCCCCTACGAGGAAGCGAAATCCGGATTCACCAGTCCTCCGTATTCGGAACAGCTAGAAATCTTGAGGAAGCACGTTCGGAAATGCAGGTCCGACTGGGCGTCGTTAGCTCGCTTCGCCCGGTCTCCTGCCAGCCCTAACGCGAAGGCCCGAGCGGATACCCAGCAGAAGCAGAGTTCGGCCGTTGCTGACATTCGAAAGCAATTCACGACGGGTCCCCCTGCGGAACTGATACCACAAATCTATTCGCTTCCACGCGGTTCGAGGATGGTGGGGGAGGTCAAGGCATCACTCGCTTACTCATTGGGAGAGAAGTTCGCCTTGGAGGTCGCTTTCCGTGATATTTGTGCCCTGAAGGCTAGTGCCAACGAGGAGGAATACCCAGTTCACGGGAGGTTCAGAGATATCACAGTGGTAGCTCCTTCATTCGCACGTCGCTATAGAGCGCGGAACGCTAGTCGTGGGATGGATCTTGGATAAGCATATCTAACACACATTCTTCTTACATTCTAATCGCTACTTGAACACATATAACACGATGCCTGTACCTTAGAGATTTCCCCTGACGACTTTGTCCAAGCTTTCGGCGAAGTATCTAATATTCTTGGTATTCAAGCCGGCCATGGATATTCTACCATTCGTGGTGAGGTAGATATGAGCCTTGTCGATCAAGGCTTGGCTTTGTTCAGCGTTAAGACCAGTGAAGCTGCAAAATGCGCATAGATAAGCAGGGTGCTGTGGGCGTGGGACAGGAAGGTTTCTTGCCTGAACATGCCAATCTGATCAATGATGTGGTCCCAAGTTCCGGGAGTCTTGAACTCCTCGGTCAGCAACCTGTGAAGTTCTTTCCTCATCTCGATGATACGGCCGGCCATCGTCTTGATATCCTCTTTCCACTGCTCGAACAACTCGGGGTTGTTCAAGATCAAAGTGACCAATCTCGCGCCATGAGCTGGGGGATTACTGATCTCGCTTCGAGCGAGGACAGAGAGTTGACTGCGGACCTTATCCGCGACCTGGGTCGAAGGGGTGACGACGTGGAGGGCGCCGATGCGTTCGCCGTATAAACCGGCGTTCTTGGCGAAACTCTGGCAGATCAACAATGGGACACCGCGTTTGACGAATTCCCTAACGGCCCAGGCATCCCTGTCCAAATCGCCGCTCGCGAAACCCTGATAAGCGCAGTCGAAGAAGGCGTAGTGGCCCTTCTGTAACATCACGTCTGCGATCTGACCCCATTGTTCCCGGTTAGGGTCAACACCAGTCGGGTTGTGAGCACAGGCGTGAAGGAGGATGGCGGAGCGGTCCGGAGCGGATGCAAGGGTGCCGAGGAACTCATTGCAGGCGAGAGTGATAGTCTTGGGGTCGTAGTACTTGTAGGTGATGGGTTCGATTCCAATGTTCCTGAAGATAGCGAAGTGGTTCACTACAAAAACAACGCATCAGGCACGTTTGACGCTCCATGAGGTAAACTCTAACATACCCCACGTGGGGTCAGGGACATAAACTTGCTTGGCACCGTTGAATGCGTAGAATCTGCTGAGAAATAAAGCCGCAAGGTGGTTGGCACCAGTGCCGGAAATGGTTTGAACACTAGCAACGCGTTTCTCCGCGATCACGGCGGAGTCATTACCCAGGATAAGACGGGCAGCAGCGGAGGTGAATTCCGGAAGACCAGTGATAGGAAGGTATTCATGGTCGAGGGTGGGATCGTTTAACAAAATCTCAGTGGCCTGGTGTCGAATGGCATCAGGGTCAATAGTTGTAATGCGATTACAGGTGAGCGACTGGGGGACTTACCTTCTTGACCACAGGCAACACCCACGGTTTGGAATCGTCGTCTCTGTAAGCACCAGCACCCAGATTGACTTTCCGAGGGAAGGTGTCGGTTTTATACGCTGCTGTGAGCTTAAAGATGCTGTCAGGGGGTGCAAGGGGGACATTTTCCCAGTTTTCTGGATACATGCGCTCAGATGTCGGTCCGATACGACCGCGATAGTAGATCTGGGGGCGGATGCTCACCGACAGACATCTCTGCAATGTTAAGGGGGGTTATGTGGTCTGCCACTTGTTGGACTCTCGACCTGGTAGACATTCAAGAATGGATTAAAAAGCGGGAAATCACGGATTTGGGAGAATCAGGTGCTTGTCAACTCACAGCCGGAAACCGGGGGGAGTGGAAGGAGGGAGACTGGGGTGCGGAAAACGGCGCACTCGCTCTTAAAATGACCCTGTCGCCCCGCCCGTGGGGAATAACTTTAATACCTGAGGGTGTCGGATCGAGTTCTGTCTGGATCTGCCTAGTCTGGGTCACTCTCGGGCTTTCATACTACAAAATTGTACACAAATCCGTCCAGATAACTATACAACCATAATCTCCACAGCAATCGCAGTCACCAATCATTTCACTACAGCGAAAATCAGCATTTGGCAGCCGGCACATAAGAGACTACTTATTCGTACCTTCTGATCATTAGTTTCCAACAACGTCGAGGACCTTCCTCAAGACAGCTTCGTTGCGGCGTTCTCGGTCGTAATCGGTCCTCGCTTTCAGAACCAATCCAAAGAGATCTTGCAACAGCGAAGGAAGGACAGTGATGTCCCCCACAGGACGCTTGAGCTCGAACTCTCCCTGGTGGTTGTAGCCCTGTACGCTCGTTTCTGCGACTTCGGATTCGCTGGTGGAGGCGAGGAGGCGTTCGATTGGCTGGCAGGTGGTGGCTCTGCTGATGATCCATGTGTTCCTAAAGTTGCCAGTTGGCGGCAACTCGAGGGTTTGACTGGCGAGAGACGACAAGGCGGTAAAGTCGTCCTCTTTGAGGGCAAGGACGTTTCCGCTCGCGTCTACCCCGATGTTTGGACCAAACAGGGCGAGGGTGAGAGCGTGGTGTTCGACTTGAGCGTTACGGACTACAGCAAACACCAGGTCCTTCCTTTGGGGCTGCCAGGACTCTGGGTTTGGGATTCGCTCTGCTCGATCCCTCCAGTCGGTGGCGGCGGATTGCATTTTGGCTTCTGGAAAAAAGTAATAGTATGGTCGTGTGTTCCAGAAGATTAAGAGGGTTACTGCGGCGAGGACGCAGAAGGCGAGAGGCTTGTTCGAGGACGCCAGGGTGGATTGTGGGTAATGCGGACGAGCAGAGACCCAATCCTGAGTCGCCGTCTGCTCTTATCAAGCTATTCCACAAGGTGTCATGCATGTCATGTTCTCCCCAGGTGTGTGACATGTGGTCATGAATCACGTGGTGAACACAGCCCACGCATCCACATGTGTGACATCAGGTGACATCATCTCAGCGACCTCAGCGGAACGATATGCTCCCACTTCGAGCTGGTACAAACCTCACCCCCATGTTTACACGCGGCGCAGCAGCCAGAAGTGTTGGCCGCCAGCTGGCTAGACACAGTTACGTGACGACTGCGCCTGTCAGACGATCAGTTCTCCTCTACGCTGGACTCGCGGGAGCTGGAATCGGTCTACACGCATACAGCCTGAACAACATCTATTGTGACAGTATGGGAATTACTTCGTTCCAATTGAGCGTGTCTGCTGACCTATTCCCAGAGTCGGCTCCACAACAAGCACCGCCAGCGGTCGTGACCCCGCCACCAACCCCGAAGGATTCAGACCTCCCACAACCGCCGACATCTACCCTGAATCTGTACGAATTGACTTTCGGTAGCGTGTGCGGCATATGCGCGGGCGTATTCATAAAGAAAGGTGCCAAGTTCGTTGCCTTCATGCTCGGCGGAGCATTCGTTCTCCTTCAGGTGATATAAATCTCACGGAAACGCCCACACATCTTCCGAAGTCTGATCCTTTCGCTGCACAGTACCTCGGATCCCTCTCTATCGTCCGAGTTGACTGGCCTCGTGCCGCAAGCCGGTTTGAGAACTTATTTTATCGGACGGAGAACGGCGTTATGCGCCCTCCTACGATCGGATCCCTTTGGAATTGGCTCATCAATTTTTTGGCCGCAGATTTCCAGCCACGGGCTACTTTCGCCGCTGGTTTAATCCTCGGCTTGCGGATCGGTTAATCTACGCGTGCTTGTCCTGTCTATCGACCTGTCCTCGTATCTTACTGCAAACAGTGGATATACAACGTATGAGATGTAATTCCTAATCGGCATCCACCGAGAATCGATCGTTGATGGGATGTCCACTCGGATACCGAAACCGAGTCAAAAACATCCTCTTTTCCCTCTCCCACTCAAGTCGCCTCCGTGTCGCCCGACCGAACCTTAGAGAAATATGTGCGGAATCGTAGCTGGACACGGGATCGAAAACCCTGCCTCCGAGCGGCTAAAATACATCGCCTGCGCCAAGAAGATCAGACACCGTGGACCTGACTGGTCAGGCTGCTATGTGGGTCAGAGGTCAATCCTCGTTCACGAGCGTTTAGCTATCGTTGGCGTGGGTAAGTGCACACTCCCCTATATTTGGTGTGCGGTTGAATGACCCCCGTGTTTGTACTTTTAGACTCCGGTGCTCAGCCACTGATCAGCGACGATGGAAAATGCATCCTCGCTGTCAACGGGGAGATATATAACCGCGCAAAGCTTCGTGCTGACGTTCCATCGTACAAGTTCAAGACTCACTCCGACTGTGAGGTTATCATCCCCTTGGTACGTTTGCCATCGTCCCCCTGATTTTCTGCTATCCGCTCTGATGCAAGAAATCTCCAGTACAAGAAATATGGGAAGGAGGTCTGCGGCATGTTAGACGGCATGTTCTCTTTCGTTCTCCTCGATGAATCTGTTACCCCTACCAGGGTCATCGCCTCACGAGACCCAATCGGCATCACGACCCTCTATCAAGGTCGAGCTTCCTCAAAACCAGGCGTCGTCATGTTCGCCTCGGAACTCAAGGCCCTCCCAACAGACTGCGACGAGATCATCTCCTTCCCACCCGGTCATATATATGACAGCCAAACCGACACGATCGAGAGATACTTCAAGCCTACCTGGTGGGACACCGACCACGACGACAAGATCCCTACCTCACCCGCCAACTTGGAGAATCTGAGGATAACCTTGGAGCTTGCCGTCAAAAAGCGGCTTATGAGTGAAGTTCCTTATGGTGTTTTACTCAGCGGAGGTTTGGACAGCAGTTTGATCGCTGCTATTGCGGCGAGGGAGACCGAGAAGGTTGCTCAGGCGCAAGCTGAGGCTAGGAGGAAGAAACTGGCAGAAGCTACGAGTGGCCCTGGAACCCCCACCCGGAGCGCGGTTTCAGAATATGGTACCACAAGATTTCTGTTCAGAGTGGTTCGTTCGCTAATTGAGACCATATCGGTGGTGTTTCAGAAACGATCGCAACTTGGCCACAACTACACTCATTCTCAATCGGTCTCGAGAACTCACCCGATTTGCTCGCGGCCAGGAAAGCCGCGCATTACCTCCAGACGGTTCACCACGAATACGTTTTCACGGTCCAAGAGGGTCTAGATGCGATCCCTGATGTCATTTATCATCTCGAGACTTACGACGTCACGACGGTGCGGGCGAGCACACCCATGTACCTGTTGAGCAGGAAGATCAAGGCTATGGGTGTTAAGATGGTTTTGAGTGGAGAAGGGAGCGATGAAATCCTTGGAGGTATGCTTACCCTCCTAGCTTGGCTGTGCAAGCGGACGACTGATAAAATGGCGATTAGGTTATCTCTATTTCCACGCGGCACCAGACCCGAAATCCTTCCACTTGGAATGCGTTAAGCGTGTCAAGAACTTACACACCTCTGACTGTCTCCGGGCCAACAAGTGCGAGCTCATCATAATCCTTCCCTCCCACGACGCTCGTCTCACGTTAGATCCTATGCATAAAGGTCGACCATGGCTTGGGGTCTCGAAGCTCGAGTGCCGTTCCTCGACAAGGCTTTCCTCGAGGTAGCGATGGACATCGATCCAAAGGAGAAACAGTTCTCCAAAGGCGCTTCCCAAGAAACAGACGAAGACGGGCGCCCCAAAATGGAGAAATATATTTTACGAAAAGCGTTTGATGTATCTCGTGATGGCAAGGTAAACCTCTCAATATCCCACCTCCGAACTCTAAATCAAGGAAAACTTACGGGTGCTTTACCCCTTTTTTTGTTTTGGTTGTAGCCGTACCTCCCTAGATCGATCCTCTGGCGTCAGAAAGAACAATTCTCCGACGGGGTTGGGTATTCGTGGATAGACGGCCTAAAGGAACAAGCGGAAACCGCAATTTCTGATGAGGATTTCGCACGTCGTTCTGAGAGGTGGCCAGAAGAGACCCCAGACACCAAGGAAGCCCACTACATCAGGGACATCTTTGACGGTGCGTCTCTATTCACCTCGTACCCAGTGTCCATACAAACGCTTTTGTGTAGGCTTGTTCCCTTCTAAAGCTGCGGCTAAAACCGCCGTGAGGTGGATACCTCGAGGAGATTGGGGCTGTTCATCGGATCCTAGTGGCCGAAGCGTCAGCATTCACAATGCTGCCTACGGACTACCCACGGACGAGTAACGTCTCAAAGGTTTCACGTTCGCAGACTCCTCCAATCCTCCCTCGCAATGTCAAAGTGATCCGAAGGAGTTAAAATCTATTACATAAATTGAAAAACTAGCGCATGCGTAGGTGCTTCTGTCTAATACACAAAGAGAGAGCAAGGGGGGCTGTAGATTCATAGAGTGAGAGGAGACCCAGGAAGCTCCATACCCTCCAAGAGGCCATGACTGGGCTGGGAAAGGAAAAGAATTGAGATTTACTACGGAACGAGGGTTGTCGGACAGAGGAAAATGTAATTACATGGAGATGGAAGTTGAAGAGGAGCGAAAATTGTTCGACAGAAGAGGCTTGCAACGGCTTGCAGAAAAACCTACAGCCGGACACACACATGACACATGAAATGCGGAGGAAAGGAAGAAATATTAAGGGCAGAGGGGAAACATCGGACGAATACACGAAAGGAAAGGGAGAGATTGGACGCGTGGGGATCGATGTAGATGTATACGTGTACTGAACGTGACCGCACAAAGAACCTGCGAATAAAGAGAGGATATAAGGGTACCGAGAGAGTATAGAGAGGGGGGAGGGGGGATCTGATACGGAGAGAGGAAGAGGAGAAGCGGGAGAAGGAAAGAGAAGGATGTAGCAAGTAACGAGTGACGAATGGTGATAAGATAAGCATGAAACGAGCATTCATTAGTATACGGGGGAAACGGTGCATGAAGCGGGAAAGGAACGTGGCTACAGTGTCATGGCGAGAAAAGGAAACTGGAGAAAGGAAGGTAGATGACTTGGAGCAAGTGTGAAGGCGGGGGATATTCGTACTCGCAAACTGTTTTACCAGCTGCGATGTAGGAGTTAACGGTATGGGGCTACGAGGGGGTAATGAAAGGTGAATAGGGTCGGCGTGCTTTTGCCAGAGTCCATAAGGCACACCAAGAGGTATGGGAGAGAGGACTTGCTCAGTGAGGGCGTTATGCCGCCAAAGAAGGATCATTCGCCAAAGCCTGGCGGTACATCCCAACGCCAGAATCTTCCGAAGGGGAGGAGAGCCTCGTGGTGGAATTGTTGTTTGGCGTCCTAGTCGCGACGACTGGATTTGGCTTGGAGATGTTCCTCTGACGTTTTGGGACGGAGGTGGAGGTCGACCTTATGTTCTCGTTCCAGGCGGGTCGTGTGACAGTGGCTTTGACTACGGTAGTGTCTTCGGGGGTGGGTCGACGAACAGGAGTGACCGCGCCGGTACGCCGACTTGATGGACGAAGCGGGGCGACGATGGGTTCGGCTGATAGTAGACGGGTGCCGAATTTGGCGTTAGCGGATGACTCCCTGTTGTACGTCGTAATACCTGACGTAGGCCCCCTGCGCACGCCATTCTGAGTGGGAACAACCTGTCTTGGTTTCGAGGTGACCGGTTTCTGGAGAGTGATCTTATCGGCTCCCCAGTAGGAAAAGCTCATTTTGCTCTTTCGGTCGGAGTCGTCGGAATCGCCAGCCTCCTCGTTTTCGTCGTCATCAGGAAGTGGCATGATCCGCGGCTGTACTGAAGCATGTAACGTTCGTGAACGTACAACCCTTTCACAAGATTAATCTAAGCGCCATGAAATCGATCGAAAGTAAAACGGCGTACTCATCCATCGAAACAACACCTTCACGTGGCTTGACAACGTTACCGATGTCCCAAGTCTCGATCTACACAACTCGTCAACAAAAGTGGTAAGTGTGGCGAGAAATAGAAGCAGACCTTGAGGTATTTGTACAAGTTCCTCGGCTTTGCCTGGGTATTCCTTCGACCTGTGGTAGCGTACTTCGCCTTGCCTTGCATCTCGGGCATTGAGTTGGTTCTCCCGTACGAAGCGCCCCCAATCGGTAAAGATGTGGTGCCAGTCCGTTGGCATCTCAGGACAACGTCGTTAAACACCACGAGCCACAGATCCTTCTTTCCCCCAATTCCGCTAGACCCCGACTGCAAGACGTCACTGAGCCGTTTAAATGAGGGCTTACCCTTCACCTTCACCCCAGGTGGCGGCGTCCCAGAACCAGAGAGCCCAGTCTGGATAACCATGCGTTCCTCCACCAGGACTCTGGAAGGTTTCGGTACTGCAAGCTGCTTCACTTTATCGAGGCCCTCGATCCTTCCGAGGATGTCTCTGGTTTTGTCACGTTCCTCTTTCTGGATCTTCTCGTCTTCGATACTCCTGACGATTGTTTCGACTTCTGCGACCATCTGCAGCGTGCTCTCGTATTCGAAGGTACTCGGGTCGGTGTGGAAGAGGAGGTTTTGGAACATGAGTGGGTATTTCAGCAGCCGTTGGAAGGGTTTTGACAAAGAGATAGCCAGCCCAGTCTCTCCCTTCTCCGCAGCATTCTCCTCCAGTCTTTGGAGATATATGCCGATTTTCAACAGCTGGTCGTTCTCTTGCTTCTTCGACGGTTTGCGTCCTGCGCTGTTCGCGTACTTTACAGCGTTATCGACCTGTTCCAGGGCCTTCTCTAGATGAAGTACGTATTTGGCGTAGCCTGTAAGAATATGGGACTGATAGCAGACGTAGTTGAGCGAAGATCGACAAACAACAACAAAACGACATACGCTGCTGACGAACACGTCTGCAAGGGACCGTACGAGAGGGTATTGCTCTTCGTAACGCTTCTTGAGCGCCTCGCTTAACCGAACATGGCCGTCCAAAAGATCGTTCTCGATGACTTCTAGACATATCCGTAGGTCTTCTGGAAGTTGACGTGGAGGGATGGCACCAGGAAAAGCCCCTGGTTCTGAGGTGGAATTCTTGGGAGCCTTGCGTAACACCCTGCCACCCTGTGTTTGGATTGTTCCCTTCGTGGAGAGCCCGCTGTCAGCAACGAAAGATTGGCGTCCGAGTGACTGGGTGGAGTCTGAGGGGTTAGTCATGCGGGGAGGGGGAGGTAAGGAATGATGAGAACGGGATGGGAATGGGACCTCGCCATTCCTACCAGATCGGTTGGCGTTATTGTTATATGGAGAGCGGGGGTGGTTATGTTTAGCGTTTTGCTTGGAAGAGAAACCCTTAGCAAGGTCATCGTCAACATCGTCGTCGGATATCTCTGGATGTGGAGCTTCTTCGCGCTTTGTCGATGGTGGCGCAGGGGTTGTGGATCGACCGCCAACAGGCGAAGAAAGGAACCGAGAAGCGATGGGGAGGTGTTCTAAGGACTCGGAGGGTCTCGTGCGTAAGTACTCATCGTAATCTTTGAAATCCCCTAACGCTGTGCCTGGATGGGGTGTGCTTGGTTGTGGGGACGTAGAAATCGTGGAGAATGGATGTAGAAGCGGGTCTATGAATGTCTCCCTCATCTTTGTTAGCTCGCCCACATATCTAAGGTTCGTCAGTAAGGTTTGGAGCAGAGGGATAGTACAGATCGTCTGACCTTTCTTCACTAGACACGATTTCATACAAGACTTCTTGACGGGTACGTTCTCGAGAGCCGAGGTTCGCAACTAAGTCAACCTCTGTGTGTTCGCTCCAGGAAGCGGGGCTCATGATTCGACTGCTGTTCGATTGGGAATACGGGGTATTCGATCGGAGAGTCTGCTGAATGGATGCACTATCCGCAAAGACCTTGTGATGGTAAGGCGACGTCGTGGCTGCCCGAATAGCAGGGAGTTTTCCAGATTTAACGGAAAGATCCGTCCTAGAACTAGCTGGACCTGTCGTAGAAATTCTACCGGAGCGATTCGAGGGAGCCTTCTTCATGAGTGGAGGCAGATCGCTAGTGGGAGTTGGGGACCGTAACGGGCGTTCGGCGGTTGGCGTAGTCGACGGGGATATGAAGGCGACCTTTTTATGCACATCAACGGTTATTGCGGTGGTAGTGGTTATCGTCGCAGTGGTATTCGTCGTTGCTTTCGAGACACTTCTGGAGGCCATGGGCTCCGGTGGCTGAGAAACTGGGGTCCGTGTCGAAAGCACAGCATCAAGTTCTGCAGGTCTGGGGGCAGGTAAAGTTGGATAGTTAGGTTGTGTCGGGGTGGTCGAGGAGCTGGCGGTGGTGGACTCGGTAGATTCGAGAGATGGTGGTTGTTCAATTGGAGGGAGTTGTCTGGGAGATAACTCTGGTAACGGTTTAAAGGACTTGACGGAGGTTGGGGTCGCGCTGATCAACGGGGTAGGCGGCCAATCTGGGAGAGGGCCGAGTTGGGGAACCTTCTCCTTTTGTGCGTCCTTTTCCTTGTCCTTTTGAGATCCCAGCTTGAACTTGTTGAAGAGGAAGGCTTTCATGGTTTTTAAAGGCCCGAGCGGGCGTTGAACGTGAGTCGAGGCCAGACCTCTACTGAGCGGGGTTTCGGGGGGGAAAAGCGCAAGGTCGTCCACGGGGAAGGCGGCGACGGGGACGGAACAAAAAGAGGACAGTGAGGAGAGGGGAGAGGGAGGAAGAGCAGGTGAAGGTGGGTTAGACGCTCATTGGCCTCGTTGCAACCGAACGATGGATGGGACAAGCCAGCACAGGCCTGCCCACCAGACGAAATCCGAAAAAACATTGAAATATTCTGGTTATTCGCTTCGTCAGTCGGACGACGGGGTGACGAATGGGACTACGCTCTGGTTGGGCGGCCAAATCCTATCCGCATATCTTCCGACCCTCAAGACGCGACCAGGCAAAGCGGTTGAGCTAGGTTCTGGAATTGGCCTCTCGGCGTACGGTATCTCGTCGCCTTCTGCCCTCCCCGCTCTCCTGACGCGCTTTCAGACTCACTCTCGCTTCACTTGGCTGGGATGTCGTAGCAACCGACCTCCCGATTGTTATTGACTCGGTCCTCAATCAGAACGTCGGCGACAACGTCCACCTCGTGGCCGGAGACATACACGTCAGAGAACTCGACTGGACGGTAGAGCCCGAATACTGGTCCTGGGCCGACGCGAAATCAGTGTCCTCACCCTCTCTCCCCAAGGATCCCCCTACTGAAGATCCCCCCGGACCTCCATTCGACCTGATCGTGACCTCTGATACAGTTTACATCCCCCAACTCGCCCAACCTCTCCTACGCACCATCCACGCGCTGGCATCCCTTTCCTCCGCTGGAGGCAAATTCCCATTGATACTTCTTTGCTTCGAAAGACGTGATCCGTTAGTGATTGATCGTACTCTGAATGACGCAAACCAAGTCTGGGGATTCAAACCAGAACGCGTCCATCACAGAAAATTGACTCAAGCGATGGAGAAAGCAGGCCTAAAATGGGATAAAGAAGACTGGGATGATGTCGAATTGTGGAAACTCAAGCTGGCAAAGCCCTCGAAAGCAGTGACCGGTGAGACTGGGTCATAAAAAGAACACGTAGTTCCATGGATTGTACAGACCCTACACCCTTAATAAATCGTAATGGTAAAACATGCAGAGTGGCGCATAGACCTCCGAAAGTCAAGACGAAGTGGCGGTATCATTGGTTTTGACCGTGGTTTGGGTCTTCTCTGGTGAAGGCACAGCGCCTCTGCAGGAACGATCGGCATCTGGTCTAAGAATCAAATAACAGCACTTACGTGGTGAACGGGTCAGCATCCGCATCTACATCCTCTCTCCTCGAAGAGACAAGCCTCAGATTCCTATCGAACCCATGCTTGGACTACAAATTTGGTCAGGACACTGTCCAACGTTGATCATGGATATTACACTCGTACCAAATCTCTCCATGTCTCTTCCTCGTCATTCTCCGTCTGAAGCTGGTAAACTTGAAGGAAACCCTTAAACCTGCGCTCTCGCGGTTAACAAGCGATGGGCCGTTTGTGAAACAGATAACTCACGTTAGGCACCCGGTATCCGTAACGTCCAGAAACTCCATCAACTCCTTTTTCGTATCTTCCGAAAACGGGGTGCCATTGGTGTCCGTCGCCCACGCATCCAGACCTTCACTAGTCAAGTATGCGCCTTCCGGTGGGGTTAGGAAGATACCACGCTTCCCATTTGGCCCATCGGGTAGCGGAGGAGTGCAATACTTTGCAAAGATGTGTTTGAGACACCGCTCAAACTAAGACCATCGACGGGAGAAACATCAGCGTGAGGCTTCGCGATCATATGGGTGCAGCATACAATCCCACCTCGTCGGAGATCGACCCGTCGCTGGTGAGCAACTGAGCAGTTCCCGCATTTCTGTGACCTTGACGGGCTCCAAATTCGGGAGTGTTTGGACGAGGTCCGGGAGATTGAACCCTTTCCAAGTCTTGACGCATAAGCTTCCTCAGGGGGGCGCCCTCAGTGAGAAACGAAGGGAGGGGGGGAGATGATCGTCGGAAAGAGAGATCTCAAATGGTAAAGGTGATCGACCACTGCTGGGATTAGATCAATCGCATCCTGTGTTATGGTGGTCCCTTTCGACCTCGACCACGATCATCCAGGCCAGCGGGACTCGAAGCTTGAAGCCATGAAGAAAAAGGTGAGGCATGTTTATGACACGGCTTGTCTCAGAGTAGTCACCCGGTTATCCCTAGGTTCTGCTCATGGGTGCCTCAGGCAGTGGCAAGACCTCCATGCGGTCCCTCATATTGTCTGTCCCTTCCCAATCATGAGATCACCCTGTAATCACCGAAACCAACACGCCCCGTCCTCCCAGCTCAAATAATCCCGCATCTCTCACCACGAGGTTCGGTGCAACCATCGACGTAGAACAGAATCACGTCCGCTTCCTCGGTGACTTGGTTCTCAACCTCTGGGACTGTGGTGGCCAAGATTCCTTCATGGACAGCTACCTTTCCACCCAGCGCTCGACGATATTCCAGCATGTCGCAGTGCTGATTTATGTCTTTGATATTGAGACACGAGAAGCTCTCAAGGATCTTGAATATTTCCGCGACTGTATCGATGGGCTGAAGAAGTATAGTGCAGAGGCTAAAGTCTTTTTGCTTGTGCATAAGATGGATCTCGTGCGAGAGGATGCGGGTGATGTATTAGCCAAGAAGAAGGCACAGCTCGAACAGGAGAGCGCTGGCCTCGCAGTTACCGTGTTTGGGACGAGTATCTACAACGAGAGCCTTTACAGGGTGCGCTGTCCCATCTCTCGCCCAAAATTTTTGATGCCGAGTTACTATGCTCTAGGCGTGGTCTCGTATCGTCCACAGCTTGATCCCTAACGCAAACATCCTCTCGAAACACCTCTCAACCCTCGCACAAGCATGCAGCGCCACTGAAGTTGTCCTCTTCGAACGCACAACCTTCCTTGTGGTCGCCACTTCCTCAGGAGCGGATAACGATATCGAGGACCCTCACAAACTCGATGGGATTCGCTACGAACGAACCTCCGAGTTGATCAAAGCGTTTAAGCACTCGTGCGCGAGGGCCCGTGAGGAGTTCCATTCACTCGAGATGGAACTCTCAGAGTTCACCGCGGTGTTGGACGAGCTCACGCGGAACACTTACGTTTTGATCATCGTGCACAATCCAACAATCGGTCGGTCCTTACCCGTTCTCTCTGTTTCTGTGATCACCGCCGTGGTATGATTGGTGTACTGATCCTGTGCACGTTTCGTATTATTAGAAACCGCTGCGCTGAAAATGAATATATGCCTTGCCAGGAAGAAATTTGAAGAGCTTCAAACGGACTC